>ENA-OQLC01000386-OQLC01000386.1-human-gut-metagenome-genome-assembly--contig:-NODE-386-length-30347-cov-4.749323_pt1 | contig 30347 bp, 23 predicted proteins | sample MGYA00242653_ERZ504807 | MGnify/ENA primary metagenome ERZ504807 (study PRJEB26092, sample SAMD00036381) | human gut metagenome | host: Homo sapiens | study: EMG produced TPA metagenomics assembly of... | reverse complement strand
TAGCCACTTGTAATCTTGGAATTGATTTTTCTCACCTGACGGTTCCATGTGAGGATCTTATTCTGGAAATACCAAGTAAGAACTGCAATAGCTGGAACGATCAGCATGATCACCAGAGCCAGTTTCCAGTTCAGAAACAGCATTGCCACAAACACACCCACTACATAAAAGATAGCCCACAGCATATCAATCACATCCCAGGCGATCAGTTCTGTGATCCTGGCTACGTCGTTCATTACCCTGGACAGGATATATCCAACCGGAGTTGCATTGTAGTAGGAAAAAGACAGCTTCTGAAGATGAACAAACAATGCCCTTTTCATATCACGGCCTGTTTCTACATCAAGCGTCATGCAGCCTCTGGTGAAACAGATAACTGACCACATCTGAAAGACGATCACTGCAATATACAGCGCAATAAATCCTCCAAGTCCTGACAGAGTATTTTTCGCAATAAATGAATCAATTGCCTGACGCTGAAACAGCGGCATTATAATATCCACCACCGAACAAAGAATATTCATCACAATTACCATAATCAGCACATTTTTCCGGGGTGCAAGGAAAGGGAAAACCTTTTTCCAGATGGAAATATCAATAGACTTTGTATATTCTTTTTCTTCTATTCGCATGCTGCACCTCCTTCCATGAGACGGATGTCACTGTTCATCTGGATCTCATAAATGTCTTTGTATGGTCCCTCCTGGTGGAGTAGTTCCTCATGGGTACCCATCTGCTGGATTTCTCCCTTGTCCATCACAATAATACAGTCAGCCTGCATAAGAGATGTGATCCGGTGGGAAATCATAATAACCGTTGCTTTCTCCATCTCTTTTTTCAGGTCTTTGCGGATTTTGTTGTCTGTCTCCGTATCTACTGCGGATAGGGAATCGTCAAATACCAGGATCGGAGCTTCTTTCATCAGCATTCTGGCAATTGCAACACGCTGCTTCTGTCCACCGGAAAGCTGTGACGGATAAGAATCTGCCTTCTCTTCCAGTCCAACCCTCTTAAGAAGTACTCTTGCTTCTTTTTCTGCCTCTGCTTTATCCTTTTTCAGGAGCTTGATCGGAGCCAGTGTGATATTTTCAAGAATCGTCTTATGTGGGAAAAGATTAAAGTGCTGGAACACCATTCCCATCTTCTGACGATGTTTGTCGATATCTACCTTTGCATCTGTAATGTCCACACCTTCAAAATAAATATGGCCTCCGGTCGGCACCTCCAGAAGGTTCAGGGAACGGAGGAATGTAGATTTTCCGGATCCTGACGGCCCGATGATTACCACAACTTCTCCTTTGTGGATCTCTTCTGTAATTCCATTCAGTGCATGAAAATCGCCAAATGCTTTCTGCAGATTTTCTACACGGATCAATACATCTCCATTAGTGGTCACTGTTCCTTAACCTCCTTTCCAGCATACTTACCAGTTTACTGAAGATCATAACCATAACCAGGTAAATGATCGCAACTGCCATCAGTGGCATAAGCGCATCGTAGGTTCTGCTTCGGATGATATCTCCGCCCTTTGTCAGATCCTGAAGGGCAATATATCCGGCAACAGAAGTCTCTTTTAAGAGAACGATAAATTCGTTTCCAAGTGCCGGAAGGACATTTTTAAATGCCTGCGGCATGATAATATAAATCATCGTCTGGCAATAATTAAATCCAAGGCTTCGTCCTGCCTCAAACTGTCCGTTATCAACTGCCATAATACCGGAACGGAAAATCTCAGCAACATAAGCACTGGAGTTCATACCAAATGCCAGAATCGCTACGATCGTCTTACTGACATCCACACTTGCAAAAATTACAAAGTAAATGATAAGCAGCTGTACAACAACCGGTGTACCACGGATGACCGTGATGTAAATCTGGCAGATCAGATTCAGGAGCTTCAGCTTGCCGGTCTTATCGTATGTGGAACGGACAATTGCCAGAAGGAATCCGAGAACTACACCGATCAGGACAGCACAAAAGGTTACAATTAATGTAACCTTAAGTCCGTCTGCAATGTAGTGCCATCTGTCATCTTTTATAAAATTCATTATAAATCTTGCTTTAAAATCACTCATAAGACACCACCAGTCTGTACCCGATTAGTCTGTAATATATTTTGCAACGATTTTATCAAATGTTCCATCTTCTTTTAACTCTTTGATCGCATCATTGACTTTCTTAACCAGATCATCATTACCTTTTTTGATTGCCAGTGCATAGTCTTCTTCTACATAAGAAGTCTCCAGGATCTTCAGACCTTCATTTTCTTCTACGAATGTCTTAGCCGGCTGGTTATCAATGATCACTGCATCGATCTTGCCCTGCTGCAGAGCCTGTACAGCTTCCATACCTTTGTTGAAACGCTCTACATTATCATCACCGAAATCATCTGTAGAATAAATATCCCCTGTTGTTCCCTGCTGAACACCAATCTTCTTTCCTTTCAGATCATCCGGTTCTGTAATATCACTGTCATCTGTTACAATGATAACCTGAACTCCTGTGTAATAGCTGTCAGAGAAATCAACCTGTGTAGCACGGTCTTCTGTTACAGTCATACCTGCTGCTCCGATATCTGCTTTCCCGCTCTGAACGGCCGGGATAATAGAATCAAATGCCATATCTTCGATCTTCAGATCCATTCCAAGTTTGTCAGCGATCGCTGCTGCGAATTCTGCATCGATTCCGACAACTTCATCTCCGTCATAGTATTCAAATGGTGGGAATTCTGCGTTTGTAGCCATAACAAGCTTTTCTTTCTTGTCTGATTTTGCAGAGTCACTCTTTGATGAATCACTCTTTGATCCACAAGCTGCAAAACTGAATACGCATGCACATGCAAGTACAACACTGATTACTTTTTTCATTTTCATAATACCAACCTCCAAATTTTATCCATTTCCCCTATTCTATCATGTTATAAAGAAAAAACAAAGTGGGTTTTTATACATTTTTTTGCATAAATTCCCACTTTTTTTCGTGATTATTCTCTTTTAGCCGAAGATCAGGAAATAAAGAAGTACCAGAACTCCAAGTACGATACGGTAATAACCGAATGCCTTAAAGTCATGCTTCTTGATATATCCCATCAAAAACTTGATTGCAAATACGGATACGAAGAACGCTACCAGGCATCCCACAAGCAAAATGACCACTTCGATCGCGGTATAATGAAATCCGAATTTGATAACCTTTAAGATACTTGCTCCGAACATAACCGGGATTGCAAGGTAGAAGGTAAATTCTGTTGCCACATAGCGGGAAGTTCCGATGAGCAGTGCTCCAAGGATGGTTGCTCCTGAACGTGAAGTACCCGGGATCAGTGCCAGGACCTGGAAGCCTCCGATGATCAGTGCCATCTGATAGGTAAGCTCTGCCAGCTTTGTAACCTGCGGTCTGGTGTGTTCATTCTTTTTCTCGATCAGAATGAAGAAGATACCATAAATGATCAGCATCAGTGCAACAACTACATAATTGTAAAGATACTTGTCAAGGATATCATCAAATAACAGCCCGATCACAGCTGCCGGCAGACAAGCCACAACGATTTTGCACCACAGGTTGATTGTATTTCTCTTCTGCTTCGCTGATTTTCTCTTTGAAAACGGATTCAGCTTATTGAAATACAAAACAACGACCGCCATGATCGCACCGAGCTGGATCACAACACGGAACATACTGTTGAATTCATGACTTGTACTCATATGTAAGAACTGCTCTACCAGGATCATATGCCCTGTACTACTGATTGGAAGCCATTCTGTGATACCTTCCACGATACCCAGAATGACAGCAATTAAAATATCTAACATTTTTCCCTCTTTCTATCCCCTCTCGGGATTCAATACAAATTTTTCAATGGCAGCCGCCACGCCATCCTCCTCATTGGACAAAGTGATATAATCTGCCACCTCTTTTACTTCATCTGCTCCGTTTGCCATCGCAACACCAAATCCGACTTCTTTTAACATCATCAGGTCATTGTTGCCATCCCCGCATGCCATGATCTCTTCCCGTTCAATTCCAAGAAGCCTGCCGAGCTGGATCAGTCCCATGCCTTTGTTGACTCCCGGTGCATTGATCTCCAGGTTCGTTCCCATCGAATCACTAATGCTTAAATTCCCAAGCTCCATGATCCGCTGCTTTGCTTCCAGCCGTTCGTCCTGATTCTTAAAAAGTGCATGGATCTTATCCATCTCATGCCCATTCATCTCTTCCATCTTCTCCCCGAGACTCGTAATGCCTTTGCGGGTGGTTCGGATATAATCTGCCATCGCAGGATTCCGCAGATACTCTCCGACTTTCAAAAGTTCATCTGCCTGTACGAAACCTCTTCCATCAAAATAGATCTCCTTGAACGTATCATAATCTCCAAAAATCTTAAGGATCGCTGCTCCCATCTCATAAGAGAGCATATTGGCATAAAGTACTTTATCTTCCTGTAAATCCAGGATCCTTCCGCCGTTCGATGTCAGTGCGTACCGCATCCCCGGGAAATTCCGGAGCACTTCCGGGATCCCTGTCACCGGACGTCCTGTTGCAACCAGTACTGTTACTCCCTGATCGATCGCACGTGTAAGTATTTCTCTTGTATGACTGGTCAGTTCTTTCTTATCATTCAGTAAAGTACCATCCAGATCAAGCCCTATCATTTTTATCTTTTTCATGAATAATTCCCTCATTTATGGTAAAGCTAAAAATACATTTCAAATCTTAGTATAACACGATTCCCCGTGCATGTATAACAAAATTTGCGGATTCAGGCATTTTGTAGTATACTGATAAAGGCTCAATTTTGAAGAAAGGAAGAATTATGAAGAAAAGGTTAAAAGCATTTTCAAGGACAACCATCGCACTCCTTACCGCTGCCCTGGTCTGTTCCCCGTTTACAAAAGCTTACGCCGATGACACTGTAGACTCTCTCGAAAAGCAGACAAACGGTCTTCAGAACCAGCTCGACTCTCTGAATCAGGACCTCACAAGTCTCAGCGCTGAGATCACAGATCTTGCATCAAAAATTGAGGATACGGATGCTTCCGTACAGAAAGCAGAACTGGATCTTGCCGCCGCAAAACTGGACGAGCAGTTACAGTATGATGCTATGAAGAAAAGAATCAAATATATGTACGAAACAGGAAATACGTCACTCTTGCAGATCATCTTTTCTTCTGAAAGCATGGGAGATTTCTTAAACAAAGCAGAATTTGTCAAGAACATTACAGAATACGACAGAAATATGCTGGATGAATTACAGAAGGTTCACGAGCTTGTCGCTAAAAAGGACTCTGATCTGAAAGCAGAGCAGGCTTCTCTGGCAGAGATGAAAACAAATCTCGACCAACAGGAACAGGAACTGAATGATAAGATTTCCTCTACTTCCGGTGAACTTCAGGCTTCATCCGAAGCACTGGCAAAAGCAAAAGAAGCACAGGCAGCCGCTGCTGCCGCACTTAAGAAAAAACAGGAAGAAGAAGCTGCAGAACAACAACGACAGGCAGAAGCTGCACAGACTGCTGCCAATAATACTTCAAACAGCTCCGGGAACACGGATTCCGGTAGTTCCGGCGGCAATACGACGATTACAGTTCCGGATACTCCTGCCGAGACCACAGATTTGGTTCTCTTTGCTGCAATTCTGCAGTGTGAAGCTGGCGGTTACAATTATAACGGTATTCTTGCCGTTGCTACAGTCATCATGAACCGTGTAGAGAGTCCGCTGTATCCGAATACGATCAGCGGTGTCGTCTACCAGAGCGGTCAGTTTGCTCCAACCTGGGACGGAAGCTTAAGCCGCGTCTTGCAAAGAGGACCTGTATCCTTATGCTATCAGGTCGCTCAGGAAGCACTCGGCGGAGCACGGCTTGCATCCGTAAGCGGATGTTACCAGTTCCGAAGCGCAAGTACCGGAATGTCCGGGATCAACGTTGGGGGAAATGTATTTTTCTAAATCCTGTCCCAGTGGATGTGCGTTCGATTCATTCACAGGACAGAATACAAAAAACGGTATTTACTCATCTTCACGAGTAAATACCGTTTTTTATTTTCTACGCATTATAGTTTGCAAGAAACTGTGCTATCAATTCCACACAACCTTCCACATCTTTTTCATCTGCTACCTCTGCAGGCATGTGCATATAACGAAGCGGGATTGATACCAATACCATCGGTACGCCCTGATTTGAAAAATGAATCTTATCTCCATCCGTATAACTAAGCCTGCTTGCAGCTTCTCTCTGAACTGGAATTCCTACTTTTTTTGCACATTCTTCCATTTTGGCATTTAAAGTTTTTACCACGATCGGACTGTTGCAAAGAACCGGTCCACCCCCCAGAAGAACCGTTCCCATCTCAGCCGGATTCATTCCACTACAGTCGCTTGTGTAAGTCACATCCACAACAATCGCAAGTGTCGGATTAATCCGTGTACTTGTCCAGAAAGCTCCGGTTTTCGTTGTCTCCTCTCCAGTTGTAGAAGCTCCATAGACACCAACTTTACATCCAAGCTCTTTCGCTCTCTTGATTGCTTCCATAATGATATAAACACCAAGTCTGTCATCCAATGCTCTGGCTGTAAATTTACCATTTTTCATCTTACGAATATGTGTATCCGGAACAATCGGATCTCCCAGACTTACATTCTTTAAAGCATCTTCTCTATCTTTCGCCCCAATATCGATCAGAAAATGTTTTGTTCCCAGATTTTCTTCTTTGAACAAATCACGATATGCTTCGACAACACCGTAAACCTCTCCGTTTTTTGTCTTGATACGCACCTGACGTCCCGGATAAGTTGCCGGAACAATTCCGCCTCGGTCAATCACCTGCAGTCTTCCATCTTCCCGGATGTTCGAAATCATAAGTCCGATTTCATCTGCATGTGCCGAAAGCATGATACGTACATCGTTTTCCGGATTCAGAATACATGTCAGATTTTGCATCTCATCACGGCGAATCTCATCTGTATATTCTTTCATTTCTTCTGTTACAATATCCTGCACCTGCTCCTCATAACCCGATACCGAAATACTGTTAAGAAGGTTATTTAAAAATTTTTCATTCATTCTAGTCATCTTCTTTCTTACTTAGCCGTAACTTTCAAAAGATCTGCAAATGCAGACAGATTATAGGTTCCAAGTCCGCTTGCAACTGCATCCCCGATAGCAGCACAATCCATTCCCCCTGCGATTGCTGCCTGCAGTCCTGCTTTTGCATCTTCTACAACCAAACACTTATCAGCCTGTTCGTCTACATACTCTGCTGCTTTCACAAATACTTCCGGATCCGGCTTTGATTTTGAAATATTATTTCCGTCTGAAATTGCATCGAAATACTCTCCAAGTCCCAACTGCCCGAGAATAAATCTTGCGTTTTTACTGGATGATCCAATCGCCAGTTTATGTCCATTCGCACGAAGATCATCCAATGTTTCCTTTACTTCTGCAGACAGATCTGCAGGACTCATATTTTTCAAAAGTTCTTTATAGATATCATTTTTCTTTGTTGTCCAGCATTCTTTCTCTTCTTCGCTCATTTCTCCTTCATAGCGTTCCAGAATAATTTCAAAACTTTCCATACGGCTCACCCCTCTGAGTCGGTTATTGATTTCTTCATCAAAATAGATTCCCAGTTCATCTGCAACTGCTTTCCATGCTTGATAATGATATTTATCTGTATGACAGATTACTCCATCCAAATCAAAAATTACTGCATTGTATTTCTTCATCTTTTGCTTCTCCTTCTGTTTCAGACAAGTTAGAAATGATGACAGCGGCCAGGATGATCGCACATCCGATCACCATGCGAAGTGTAATCACTTCATGCAGAATGATGATAGAAAAAATCGTTCCAAATACAGATTCCATTGAAAGTACAATCGCTGCTTTTGTCTCATCTACATACTTCTGGCATGCGGTCTGGAGCAGATAACATACAGTCGTACTGATTACTCCCAGATACAAAACACTTAACCATCCCTGTGTTGTAACCTGAAAATCGTTCTCTCCAAAAATCACAAGACTGACTGCCGATAATACAAATGCTGTGATCATCTGCACCATGTTCAGTACAGATGCCGGATATTTTTTCACAAATTCTCCGGTAAAAAAGATTTGGAACGCAAATCCTACCGCACAGAGAAGTGTAAGACCATCTCCCAGACTCAGTGTAAGATTTCCATTCAAAGAAAGCAGTGCTACTCCAATAACGGACATGATTGCTCCAATGATTCCTTTCATGCCTACTTTCTTCTTCAAAATTATAAATGCAATGAACGGCACTATAACTACATTCAGTGCTGTAAGGAATGCATTTTTGGAAGGTGTTGTATATTGCAGACCGATAATCTGAAGTGCAAATCCTGCAAAAAGTGCAATTCCCATCAGAATACCTGCTTTTATTGCACCTGCACGATTCTCAAGTTTCCCTTCTTTTTTATGCTGTCCCATGCTGATCATCCCCATCAGCACAGATGCCAACAAAAATCTTACCATCATAATCTGGAAAGGCTTCATGCTTCCCAGTGCCATATCACTTGCGACAAAGCCGCCTCCCCATATGACCGTAACCAGTATAAGTCCTCCGATTGCCAGCCATTTTTTCATCATATATCCTCCCGTCTCTTTTTTAGATTGTTGTTACTTTTCCATTTATTTCAGCTTCTACAGGTTCTCCTGCAAGACGAATGACCTTTGCCTGATTACTTCCATCTGCTGTAATTTCAAGCCATGCCCCTCTATAATGCAGACGGAATGTTAATCCCTGCCATTCCTTTGGCATATTCGGATGAACTTTCAACATACCATCTTCTCTTTGCGCTACACCTGCAAACCCAAATACAATTGTCTGCCATACTCCACCAGTATTTGCCGCATGAATTCCTTCTCTTGTATTTCCCTGCATATTCAACAGGTCAATAAAGGCTGCGCGGCGAAGATACCGATATGCTTTTGAATCATCCCCTACTTTAAGTCCCATAACAGAGAAAATACTCGGACTCAATGAAGAACCATGAAGTGTACGCTTTTCGTAATAAGCGTAGTTTTCTTTAATCGTTTCTTCATCAAATTCATTTCCCATAAGGTGTAACAGCATAACAACATCTGCCTGCTTATTGATCTGTGTCTCTCTTGCTCTTTTTGTCTTAAGTGCATCCGGACGTACTGGCCAGTCATTCTCATCATATTTTTCGATTGTTACATTATCAAGCTCGAAATATCCTTCAAACTGTTCCAGAAGTCTTGTGCCTTCTTTTCTTGGCAGATACATCTTTTCCTGCACTTCTTTCCAGTGTGCAGTTTCCGCCTCTGTAAGTCCTGTCTTTTCGATCAGGATATCATACGCTTTCTGATTCTCTTTCTTGATTGATGCAAGCAGTGAAAGAACATATCCGAGATTCCATCTCGCCAGATAATTGGTATAGAGGTTATTATTAACCGGTTCATGCCATTCATCCGGTCCCGTTACCTGATTGATTTCATAACGATCCTGCTCTTTGTTGTACTCACAGCGGCTTGCCCAAAATCTTGCTGTCTCTGTCAGAATCTCCGCTCCTTTGCTGTAAAGAAAATCCATATCCTGCGTGATCTTAACATAATTATAGATTCCATAAGCAACTGCTGCTGTTACATGATGCTCATATACCGCAACATAACATCTATAACAGGTTCCATCCGGCTCAATGGTCCAGTCCGGACACTGCTCTGTACCATCATCTGCTGACTCCCACGGATACTGTGCTCCTTTATATCCATTCTTATGTGCATTTGCACGCGCTGCATCCAGAAGATGGTATCTGTAATTTTCCAGATTCTGTGCAGTCTTCGGAAATACCCATGAGAAAAACGGAAGCATAAAAAGTTCGGTATCCCAGAAAGCATGTCCACCATATTCTTCTCCTGTTAAAAGCTTTGCCCCAACATTCACATGGTCATCATGTTCGTTTCCCGTACTCATCAGATGGAAGATGTTAAAACGGACTGCACGGTTCAATTCATCATCCCCTGTAATCTGAATATCTGCATTTTCCCACATATTCTTATAAACATCTTCATGCGCTTTCAGTTCCTGATCAAATCCCGTTTCAACAAATCCTTCAATTTCTTTTTCGATTGTTGTATGAAGAGCATAAGCCGGGCATTCTCTTTCTGTATACATCGAAACATATTTTACGATTTCTACTTCTTTTCCTTCTTCTACATGGATATCACCAAATTCCACACTCTGCTCACCAAATCTGCTTATCATTCTGTTTCCAAGAATCTGTTTTCCATCTGCATAAGCTTCGATACGGCATCCACAACCTACATGCAGATGATTTTCTCTGGTTGCAACTTCCACATAACATCCATCTGCTGCCAGCTTTTCATTCGCTGTCATATAAGTATGTTTTACCTTAAAGCGTGGTGCATCATAAAAATTAATGATCGTACCATCAATAATACTTTCTACTTCAATAATTCCACTGTAGTTGAGCGGTGTCACATAAAGCCGGATTCCCATCCTGTGTACATTGTTTCTGCTCACAAACCGGATTCCTTCGATCAAAGTCTCTCTTCCTTTTGAGTCCTTCAGACGAACTCTCTTTCCAAGAAAAGCTCCTTTCATATCAAGCACTCTTGAAAATTCCAAAATTTCACAGTCTTCAATTCCAATCAATTCTTTTTCTACATAAAGTCTGATTCCAAGCCAGTTCGGAAGTGTGGAAAGTTCACGCATAAATGTCTCTGACTTGTCAAACACTCCATTGATATAAAGATATGGAAGTGTAATCTTTGTTCCTTCCTCATGACTTCCCCGGATTCCGAGGTAGCCATTGGAAAGTGCAAACAAACTCTCATATTTGAGATTCTCTTTTGCCTCATACTGATCCTGCCAGATGAGCCATTCATCGCTATGTAATCTGTTTCTCAGATTTCCTGAAAACATTTCTCTGCTCATATATGATTGTCTCCTTTATTCTTAATCGATATACTGTTTTCTTGCTTTCCGGATTTCGGTTCCGCATTCTGCTGCCTGCACAGTAAATGCCATTGCAAAATCCTGAAGTTTTACTTTATTTTCTTCCAACTGTTCTTCTCCACAGCTGTTGCTTCCAAGTCCTGACTGGCGATAATCCAGATGGATAATCACATCATCCGCTTTTTCAATTTCAAATGGATGCTGTGCTTTTTCCAGACTTTCATCGGTATAATTAGCAAGGTTCAGACCAAGCTTCTCCTCCATCTTGCATAACAGACCATCTTTTCCATCTCCAATACGGAACCATTTCACCTGTTCATGATGTCCGTTTTCCTGTGGGAATACATAATCTGTCATCATTCCGTCAACTGTATTTTCGTAAATTCCCATAATAGATGCAGCCTTACTGTCTACATAACTCTCACCAGGTCCCATACCATACCACATCGTCTTCTGAAAGTTTTTATTTCCTTTCATAATGACTCCGATACGTGGTAAGAATGCTGGTTCCAGTTTTCCTCTCTGAACAGCTTTTCCCTGAATTTCCACCTTCATCTGTCCACAAGAATAAACCGTATAAGTGTAATCACATTCAAATCCCCAGGACTGGTTATAGCAACTGAAGAATGTTCCGATCCGGACGATCACCTTATCGTCTTCTTTCAGACAGCTGACATATTCTGTCTCTTCTACCGGTTTCTGAATAAAATATTTATTCATCCAGTCCTCTTTCTTGTACATATCGTTATCGATTGTTGCACGGTATACATTCATTCTCGGTCCTTCAGTCAGATACTCTTTTCCATCTTTTCCAAAAGAAATCAATTTTCCAAATACAGTACTGAATTTTGCTGTCACACGGCTGTTTTCTACAGTAAGACCCCCCTGTCCTTCTGTTACCTGAAGCTTATCAGCTGTTTCTCTTACCGAAAATCCATCTTTTCGGATCTGCATCGGAATCTGGACTTTCTTGATTTCATACCCTGCTGGTGCATAGTTTCTTTCTTCTTTCTGACATACAGTCAGATTCAGATAATAGTCTGTATTTTCCTGTAATTCAAATGCTGTAATTGGTAGGGCAATGATCTTGCCTTCATGCGGAGCAACCGAAAGTCCTTCAACGGTTCCGTCCTGTATCGTCTGATCTTCCGCTTTTACTTCCCAATAAAGTGTTGTCGTATCCAGATTCAGGAAATCATAATAATTCCGGATCTGAAGCTTGTTCATACTTCCTTCAACAGCTGTAATTTCTACTGGTGCAATGATCTGTTTGTATTCTTCCATTCCCGGAGACGGTGTTCTGTCCGGCATCAAAATCCCATCGATGCAGAAGTTCCCGTTTGTTGGAAAATCTCCATAATTTCCACCATATTTATAATATTTCTTATCCTTTTCTTCAGTGTAAATTCCATGATCATACCACTCCCAGAGAAATCCACCCTGAAGACGTTTGTACTTGCGATACATATCCTGGTATGCTTTTAATCCTCCAGGACCATTTCCCATCGCATGTCCATATTCACACATTACGTGTGGCTTATCCCCTTTGATCTGATATTCTGCAATCTCTTTGAGACCTTTCAGTCTGGTATACATCGTAGAATATACGTCTGTCACTTCTGCCTCAAAATCTCCCTCGTAATGAATCAGTCTGGTATCATCCAACTCACGGATTGCTTCTGCTGCACTGCGGAAATTGCATCCGAATGCGGATTCATTTCCCATAGACCACATAATAATCGATGGATGATTTCTATCTCTCTTTACCATACGGACACTACGGTCTACGTAAGCATCTTTCCAGGTCTCATCATCTGTGATCCATGTGTAATTTTCTACCCATTCAAATCCATGGCATTCCAGGTCTGCTTCATTGATCACATAAAGTCCATATTCGTCACACAGATCATAAAAATATTCATTTGCCGGATAATGCGAGCAACGAACAGCATTGATATTGTACTGTTTCATCAGACGAATATCTGATTCCATCTGCTCTCTTGTCACTCTTCTTCCTTCTCTCGGATTATAATCATGATGATTGACTCCGTTCAGAAGGATTACCTGATTATTGACACGGAAGTTCTTATCTTTGATTTCGATTTTGCGGAATCCACATCTGACTGTTACTTCCTGATTTTCTGTCATTACTGTAAATTCATATAACTCAGGTGTCTCGGCTGTCCATGTATGAACTTCCGGGATCTCAGCCTCAATACATATATCTTTTCCTTCCGAAACAAGTTCACCTTCAAGAACAGTCTTTCCTTTATAAGAAAGCTTCCAGCCAAGATTTGTACCAGCCTGTTTCATTGTAATTCCAGCTGTAAAAAAACCATTTTTGTAGCTGTCATCCAGTGTTCCATTTACACGAAGATCCAGAACTGCATTCTTTTCCTCATTGATCAGTTCTACATCTCTGTAGATTCCTGATAACCACCACATATCCTGATCTTCCAGATAAGTACCGTCTGACCACTTGTATACACGAACGGTAATGTCATTTTCACCTGTTTTTACAAACCCGGTAATGTCAAATTCTGAAGGCAGTCTGCTGACTTTTCCAAATCCAACATGTTTTCCATTTACCCATACATCAAATGCACTGTCAACACCATGGAATTTCAGAACCGTGTCTTTTTCCATCCACTGTTCATCTAATACAACTGTCTTTTTATAAATTCCAGTTGGATTTTCATCTGGTACATGCGGTGGGTTTACCGGAAATGGATATAACACATCTGTGTAATGCATCTTGTCATACCCTCTAAGTTGCCATACGGACGGAACATCAATCTTATCCCATCCTTCACATGCCCCCGACTGTTCAAATCCTTCCGGCGATAATTCCGGTGCATCAACATATTTAAAATCCCATTCTCCATTTAAACTGATTTTCTTTTGCGAATCTTTATAAAAAGCCGTTCGTGCTTCTCTTCTCCCAATTCCGGTAATCCGATGGTCTTCCCATCTTTTTACTTTTTTTCTTGCCATAATTTTCTCCTCTCAAGTGGTATCCCATATAAGACAGCAACAGCGGTCAGACAGATACAGTCTGCCTGACCGCTCCATACGCCTGTCTATTTGATAGAACCACTGGTTCCTTCAACAATATATTTCTGCGCGATAATGAAAATAATGATCGGCGGAATAATCATAATAATCGTAATACAGAGCATCGGAATAATCTGTGTACTGTGAACTCCTTTAAATGAAGCAAGTCCAAGTGCCAATGTATATTTGCTTCTGTCCTGTAAGAAAATGAGTGGTCCAAGATAGTCATTCCATACAGTCAGCATATTAAGTACACCGACAAGAATCAATGAAGGTTTCATGATCGGCATGAAAATCTTCCAGTAAATCTGGAACTGATTTGCGCCGTCAATTCGTGCTGCTTCCTCAAAATCCTTCGGGATTCCCATGAGGAACTGTCTCATCAGGAATACATAATAGGCAGATCCGAACCATGCCGGCACGATCAGCGGCTTCAGTGTATTGATCCATCCGAATAAGTTGAATTCCATGTACTGTGGAATCATGGTAACATCCCATGGAATCATCATTGTTGAAAGCAGGATCATAAAGAGGATATTTTTTCCTTTAAAGTTAAATCTTGCAAATCCATAAGCAACCAGTGAACATGAAAGAACCTGTCCGACTGTTGTCAGAACTGTTACAAGGATTGAATTCCAAAGATATGTTCCAAACGGCTGTGATTTCCATGCATTAATAAAGTTCTCAAAATGCCATTCTGCCGGCAGAAGTTTCGGCGGATATGCAATTGCTTCTCCTTCTGTCTTAAATGCAGAAAACAGCATGTAAATAAACGGTGCAAGAAAGTAAATGGCTACCAGTCCGAGTAATATGTAAATTACAATTTTTGATTTTTTAGACATCTTCATTACTTTCTACCCCCTTTTTTCTTTTTTGTTTTCTTTGCTCCGCTGTTTTTAGCTTCTGTCTCATAGAATACCCATGCGGATGATGACTTGAATACCACGGCAGTCAGCAGCAGAATGATGATAAACATTACCCATGCGTTTGCACTGGCATATCCAAGTTTGTGATGTTTGAATGCGTTATTGTATGTATACAGTCCATAGAAGTAAGTAGATTTAAGCGGTCCGCCTCCGGTAAGAAGCATAACCAATGTTACCTGTTGGAAAGAACTGATAATTGACGTAATCAGGTTAAATAAAATTGTAGGTGTAATAATCGGAAGTGTAATACTGAAAAATTTTCTTGCAGGACCTGCTCCATCAATAGATGCAGCTTCGTATACATCAACCGGAATATTTTTGATATCTGTGTAGAAGATAAGCATCATCGTTCCAACACCAAACGCACTTGCAATTATAACTGCAAGGAGTGCCCATGCCGGATCAACCAGCCACTTCGGTCCTTTGATTCCCAGAAGAGATAACAGATAATTCAGTACGCCATAATCTCCGTTGAGGATCCATCCCCAGATGATAGAAACCGCTACACCTGAGATAACTGCCGGAATATAGAAAATTGTACGGAATACTTTTACTCCTTTAACCGGCTGTGTAATCAGCATTGCAAGGAACAATGCAATAATCATGTTAAGCGGTACGAAAATTGCCGCATATTTCAAACTGATTATAAGGGATTTCCAGAACTGTTTGTCCTTTGTAAACATATCAATATAGTTTCCAAGTCCCCTGAATGTTGGCGCTGTGGTAAGCGGCCAGTCAAAAAAGCTCATGATCAAAGACAGAATCAGGGGACCGATTGTAAATACAAGGAACCCGATAATCCACGGCATAATAAACAAATACGGTGTGGCCGTCTTCAGGAATTTTCTCTGCTTCATTTTTCTTCTCTCCTATTTATCGGCGCCGGAATCATAAATTGTTCCGGCGCCGGTTTGTTTGTATGCTATTACTGTGCGTCTGCTGCTTCTTTTAAAACATCTTTTACATCCATGTATGAGCTTGGATTGAAAATCTGTTCAAATGATAAGCTGAGGTTTTCTGAAATTTCTGACCAGTCTTCAATCAGGAAGCTGGCCGGAGTATGTCCATCACTCTGCTCAAGCATCTCATAGAATGGTGCATATTCTGGTTCATCCATGATACCTTCAGATTCTACAACACTGTTAAGTACCGGAAGTTCCATACCGATTCTTGCTTTGTTGCATTCTTCGCCTGTCCAGTATTTTACAAATTCCCATGCAGCATCTTTATTCTTGCTGTCCTTTGAAATAGAAAGTCCTGAAGAGCTCAGAATACTTACAGAGGTCTTTCCGTCAAAAGAAGGAATTTTTGCCACACCATAATTCATTCCATCCTCATTAAGAGAAGCAATTGACCATGATCCATATACATACATTGCTGCTGTACCGGCACGGAATTCATCAGTTCCGTTCTTTTCTGTTGCAATTGCATATCCGTCTTTTTCCATATCCTGGAACATTTTAAATACTTCCTGAGATTCTTTTGAATCAATCTGACCTGCCATCTGTCCGTCTTCGTCACAATAAGCAGTTCCATTGCTCCACAGATACATTTCAAAATCATACGGATCTGGTTTCATCTGGAATGCAAAACCTTTCTGACCTGTCTTTTCTTCAATTGTCTTGGCAGCTGCCTGAAGATCCGACCATGTCCAGTCATCTGTAGGTTCTTCTACACCAGCCTGTGCAAAAAGGTCTTTGTTATAGAAAAGTGAATGTGTTGTAAATCCCACTGGAATACCATATGTTGTTCCGTCTAATGAGTTGTAATTCCACAGTGTGCTGTAGAAATCATTCTTATAGTCATCGCCTTCTTTGTCGATATACTCATCCAGAGGTTCAAGACCATCTGCATATGCCGGGTAGTTCCACATATACATAACATCCGGTGTATCTCCAGATCCCATACCTGCACTGATCTTTGTATCAAAATCACTTCCGTATGCTTCCAGTGTTACTTCAATGTCATCATGTTCCTCATTAAATTTATCTACAAGTTTCTGCTGAGCATCTACATCATCAGCTACATCCCATGTTGCAAAACGTATTGCTGTCTTTCCGTCACTTGTCTTTCCATTATTACTGTCTTTCTTGTTTCCACAAGCAGTCAGCATCATTGTTCCTGTAAGTGCAAGTACGCACATTACTGCAATTTTCCTCTTCATAAATCATTTCCTCCTTTGATTCACTTATTTTATTTGGTAAAACCACTATACTATTTTACTGGTTAAATGTAAATACTTTTTACCCTATAAATATTTTTTCTCTATTTTACCTATTATTTACACCATATTTTTATATACTTTTCACAATTTTTATCTTGGTAAAACTATATTTTTATTTTAAATAAAGTCGTCTGTTTTTACTTGATTGATTTTAACTCTTTATTTTTAGCTAAAAAATCATAACAAAACAATCTGTCATCACTCGATCTGTATACATAAAGAGACTATAGGACATTCTCCGTTCCATAGCCTCTTACTTTTTTACCTTATTAAAATTTTTTAACACTGTCACGTATATAAAGTTTAGTCGGGATTGAAACTTTTACACAAATCTCTCTTCCATGTATAATTCGCTCTTCCAGAAGTTTTACTGCATATTCTCCCATGAACTCCATGTACAATCTCACCGTAGTAAGTGGAGGAACCATGTATTTCGCAGTTGGGATATCATTAAAGCCAATAATACTGATATCATCCGGTATTTTAAGCCCAAGTTCATATGCAGCCCGATAACTTCCTGCTGCCATCGAATCATTCGCAACAAACAAGGCAGTCGGCAGATTCTCTTCCTCGTAAAACTCTTTCAGAAGTTTGTATCCATATTTTGCATAATAAGCACCAAACTTTGTATATTCCGGGTGATACAGTCCCCGTTTTTTCAAAGCGTTCTGAAAATGCTGTATTCTCGTATCCAGTACTTCATCCCCCTCCTTATCAACTTCTCGACAGCCGATCATCCCTATTTTCGTATGTCCACACCCTACCAGATAGGAAACAATCTCTTCTACTGCCCGTCTATAGTCTACCACAATTGAATCGAATCTCTTTGGGTTTGGATCTGCATCAATAAATATAACCGGGCATTCCCATATTTCTATTGCTTCTACCATTTTTTTTGTGAATGTACCGGTACAGATTACACCATCTAATCCGTTGATCATCTCCGGCGAATCATCCAGTTTCACAATCACCTTTGTATATCCTTCTTCTTCCAGTTTTTTTTCTATAGCAAGCCTGATACAAAGATAATAAGGATCCTGAAGTTCTTCTTCAGGAGAATAAGAATAAAATACACCTATCTTCAGTTTTCGCCTGCGTTTTTTCTGTGCGCGTACTTCGTATTCTAATTCCTCTGCAATTTCAAAAATTCTTTTTTTTGTCTCTTCCTGCGCATTCAAAGTTTCATCATGATTCAACACTCTGGATACTGTCGCTATGGAAACCCCCGCTTTTGCCGCAATGTCCTTAATCGTCGCCATGTCCTTCCCCCATTATTTCTCTTTCTTTTTATTTTCTTTCAATATTGCCTTAATGCATTTTCCCTTGATGACTTTCCTTTGCAATTTATTTAATTCATTATAGCACACATTTCGGAGAAATAAATAGCTTTAGTAAAATTTAACTTTTTTACTGCTCTGTTTTTCAACTTTTACCTAGAACTTTATACGTTGCAAAAAAACCAGGCAGTTCACTTTTAAATGTGATTCTGCCCGGTTGTTTATTTCTTAGAATTCATCTGCTGCCATTTATTTTCTATATGCAGCTTCATTCCATCTTAATTCATTTTTGAAATCTCTGATCTTTGTATCTTTGTCGATATAAACAGCTTCGATTCCCATTTCTTCTGCCCAGTCACCCATCTGTTCCGGTGTCAGGTCATAAGAGAATGCTGTATGGTGAGCTCCACCTGCCAGGATCCAAGCTTCGGCACCTGTTCTGAGGTCTGGCTGTGGTGTCCAGAATGCAGTTGCAACCGGAAGCTTCGGCATCGGTTTTTCTGTCTTCTTGCAGTCTACGCTGTTGATGATCAGACGGAATCTGTCGCCAAGATCAACAAGCGATGTTGCAACAGCCGGTCCTTCTTTGGCTGTAAATACAAGACGTGTAGGATCTTCTCTGTCACCCATGCTAAGCGGCTGGCACTTGATGCTGATCGGTCCATCTGCGATTGTCGGGCAAACTTCCAGCATATGAGCTTCCAGGATACCTTCTTTTCCAGGTACAAGGTTGTATGTGTAGTCTTCCATGAAGGAAGTTCCCTTTGCATCTTTCTTGCCCTGTGTCATGATCTTCATTACACGAACCATAGCTGCTGTCTTCCAGTCACCTTCCGCACCGAAACCATATCCTTTTTCCATCAGTCTCTGCATTGCAAGTCCCGGAAGCTGCTGAAGTGATCCAAGATCTCCGAAGTGTGTAACAATTGCCTGATAATTGTTTGCTTCAAGGAATCTTTCAAATCCAAGTTCGATCTGAGCCTGAACTGCCACATGTTTTCTGAATTCAGCTTCATCTCTTCCTTCCAGAAGGATCTGATATTTGTCATAGTATTCTTCAACAAGTGCATTTACATCACCCTGTCCAACCTGAGCTACTGCGTCAGCAACTTCATTTACCGGGTAAGCATCAACTTCCCATCCGAATTTGATCTGAGCCTCTACTTTGTCACCTTCTGTTACGGCAACGTTTCTCATGTTGTCAGCTACACGCATAACACGTACATGGCTGCTTTCGATGACACCAACTGCTGTACGCATCCAGTCACCGATTCTTTCCTGTGTTTCTTTGTCTTCCCAGTAACCCATGATGACTTTACGGTTCTTATGAAGGCGTGTGAAAATATGTCCGAATTCACGGTCGCCATGAGCTGCCTGGTTCTCATTCATGAAGTCCATATCGATGGTGTCGTATGGGATTTCACGGTTGAACTGTGTATGAAGGTGAAGTAATGGTTTTCTCAGTTCTTTTAATCCGAGAATCCATGATTTTGCCGGTGAGAATGTATGACACCATGTAATAACACCTGCACAGTTTTCATCTGTATTTGCTTCGTTGAAGGTTCTTCTGATTACTTCATTCGTGATCAGAGTTGGTTTCCAGACTACTTCGTATGGAAGAATTCCTGATTCGTTGAGGGCTTTTACGATGATCTGTGAATGTTCTGCTACGTGTGCGAGGCATTCATCTCCGTATAAATCCTGTGATCCTGTGCAAAACCAAAATTTGTAATCTTTCTGTACTAACATGTTTTTATTCTCCTTTTTATTTGATTTCTTTGTTGATTGATTTACTACACTATGTGGCCCATCTCACGAGCACAGCTCGTTCGATGCTCATTAGCATTCGCATGAAACCCGTAAGATAGCTAACTGCCAGCAAGCTGACTGTGTTGTCTGATTGATTTACTCTATCTTCCCAACACAAGTTCGGTCTTACTAAGCTCGCAGTCGCATACGCTCCCGCTCGCTAAGTGCGCCGAACAGGCAACGCACTAAATTCATGTGTCGCCTACGGCTCGCATTCATTAAGTGCTTTAGCCTTGTCCATAGTATGCGTCTTTACCGTGTTTTCTGTAGTAGTGTTTATCCTGTAATTCCTGTGGGGCAGGTTTTACGTCTGGATTGATCATTTCGCAGCGTGCTGCCATTTTAGCTACTTCTTCGAGTACGACTGCATTATGTACTGCATTGTGTGGATCGGTTCCCCAGGTAAATGGTCCGTGGTTCTTGCAGAGTACTGCAGGCATTGCCATGTATTCTGTACCTTTGAAATGTTCCACAATGAGAACTCCTGTATTCTTCTCATATGCTTCGTCGATTTCTTCTTTTGTCAGATTGCGGACACATGGGATCTCACCGTACATATAGTCGGCATGTGTGGTTCCGTAGCAAGGGATTCCTCTTCCTGCCTGTGCCCAACTGGTTGCCCATGGGGAATGTGTATGGACGATACCACCCATATCCGGGAACGCTTTGTAGAGTTCCAAATGTGTTGCCGTATCAGAAGACGGATTTAAGTTGCCTTCCACGCGGTTTCCTTCCAGGTCTACAACAACCATGTCATCTGCTGTCATTTTGTCGTAATCCACACCGCTCGGTTTGATCACAACAAGCCCGCTTTCGCGGTCGATTCCGCTGACATTGCCCCAGGTAAATGTGACAAGTCCATACTTAGGCAGAAGCATATTGGCTTCATAAACCTCTTTTTTCAGTTCTTCTAACATTGCTTTAGCCTCCTACTGTGTTTATGTAAAATATTTCGGGTTCTATTTCATAGTCTCTGTTGCAGCTTTCATGATCGGAAGCGTCTTCTTGAAGCGTTCGATAAATGTATTGTATCCTTCTACATCCTTCGGATCCGGATTCATCTTTGTACCCTTCTGTCCTGCAAATACTTTTGCATCCAGATAATCATCCAGGGCTTCGTCTTCTGCCTTGTTGTTCATGTAAGATGCAAGAAGTGCGATTCCCCATGCTCCGCCTTCTCCGGCTGTCTCCATAACAGATACCGGTGTGTCAAGTGCTGCTGCCAGGATGCTCTGTCCAACGCCTTTTGTCTTAAAGAGTCCACCGTGTCCGAGAATCTCATCAACGGCTACCTTCTCTTCTTTCAGAAGAATGTCCATTCCGACTTTCAGGACTTCCAGAGATGCATATAAATTTGCTCTCATGAAGTTTGCAAGATTGAATTTGCTGTCTGGCATACGAACAAATAACGGACGTCCTTCATCAAATCCAACAACCGGTTCTCCTGCGAAGAAGTTATAAGACATCAGACCGCCACAGTCTGCATCACCTTCCAGAGCTTTGTTGTAAAGAGTTCCAAACAGATCGTTCATATCGACTTTCATACCGAATGCTTCCGCAAATTCTTTGAAAATATTTACCCATGCATTCAGATCTGAAGTACAGTTGTTGCAGTGAACCATTGCCACAGCATCTCCTGCAGGTGTTGTTACCATATCGATCTCTTCATGTACTTTCTCAAGTGCTTTTTCAAGAACAACCATTGCAAATACACTGGTTCCTGCTGATACATTACCGGTGCGGACTCTGACGCTATTCGTAGCTGCCATACCGGTTCCTGCATCACCTTCTGGAGGGCATACCGGAATGCCTGCCTGAAGCTTTCCTGTTGGGTCCAGAAGCTTTGCACCTTCTTCGGTAAGTGTTCCTGCCTTTTCACCTGCAACCAGGACTTTTGGAAGGATATCTTCTACTTTCCAAGGATATCCTTTCGGTGCAACCAGTTCATCGAACTTGGCAAGCATCTCTTTATTCCAGTTACGTGTTGTGCTGTCGATCGGGAACATTCCGGATGCGTCACCAACGCCAAGGACTTTCTCTCCTGTCAGTTTCCAGTGTACATAACCTGCAAGCGTTGTAATAAAATCAATATCCTTTACATGTTCTTCTTTGTTCAGGATTGCCTGATACAGATGTGCTCCGCTCCATCTCTGTGGCATATTGAAACAGAATAATTCTGTCAGTTCTTTTGCTGCCTGCTCTGTCATTGTATTTCTCCATGTACGGAACGGTACAAGCTGTTCTCCTGCTTTGTCAAATACCATATATCCATGCATCATGGCACTGAATCCAAGTGCTCCGACAGTAGTAAGCTCTACGTCATACTGCTTCTTCACATCTACTGCAAGATCTCTGTAGCAGTCCTGAAGACCTGTCCAGATATCCTCTAATGTGTAAGTCCAGACACCGTTGTCAAGACGGTTCTCCCATTCATGGCTTCCCGAAGCAATCGGTGCATTATCTTCTCCTACCAGAACTGCTTTGATTCGTGTGGAACCAAACTCGATTCCAAGAGAAGTCTTTCCTGCTTCGATCATACTTTTTACATCACTCATTTTTTCTTTACCTTTCCTTTCATAAAATATATTTGATTTGATAAATATTTTTATTTGATGATTTTTACAGAACTCCGGTTGATAATCTCCGGTTTCAGTTCTACACTGTCCGGCACTTCTTTCTCCTGCATAAGATCAAGGATCTCTTCTGCTGCCTTCTTCGCTAGCTCCCGGATCGGATTCTTCACAGAAGCGAGCGGTACTTCGCAATAATTTGCCAGATCAGAATCATCGATTCCAATGATCGACATCTTGTCCGGCACTTTGATCTTCTGTTCCAGACATGTCGCCGCAAGGTTGCTCGCAACCTCATCGTTGTAGCATACACATGCCGTACATCCCTGAATCCTTCTTAAAATCCAGCTGCTCTCCTCACGCATATTGCGATTGCGCACATCTTCGGTATCAATCCAGACAATCCGTTTATCTTCGATCCTGATATCTGCTTCCATTAAAGCTTCGATATAACCGGCATACCTTCTGTGTCCCTGCCCGTCATCTGCCTTGAAAATCGCTGCGATCTCACGGTGTCCGCACTGGATCAGATATTTCGTCGCCATCTTCCCTGCCATCTTGTCATCAAGACTTACATGCGGCGCTTTCAGTTCCGGATAATAGCTGTTGATAAAGATCACCGGGATTCCCTGCTCCATGATCTGCCTGTACAGATCGAGATTTGGATTAGGAAGGCCACTCTTTGTCGGTTCCGCTATAATTCCATCCACTCTTTTCTTATCCAGAATGCTTTTCAATATAAAACGTTCTTTTTCTACAGAATTGTTGGTGATGGAAATCTGGATTCCATATCCGGCGCGTGACATCTTGTTCTCGATTTCCTGAATAATACCAGAAAAAATATATTCCTGAACAAAAGTTGTCATCACTGCGATCTGCATCGTTTTTTTTCGTCTGACCCCGATGATACCACTTTCCTTTATATAAGTCCCACTTCCACGGCGTTTCTCGATCATACCTTCTTTTTCCAGAACAGCGATCGCATGTCTGACGGTCTGACGGCTTACCCCAAAACGGTCACAAAGCTGGTATTCCGACTCTATCCGCTCTCCCGGCTGCAGTTCTTCCGCTTCAATCTGTTCTCGGATCCATCTTACAATTCCTTCATATTTTGCTGATGTTTCTTTCACTTTTTTCTTCTTTTCCCCCTGATTTACGTACAAATCCCCTGCTCTCCTTACCTCTAATATACCTTAAGAAACACCTGATTTTCAACCCGTAATATGTTACAAATTATCGTACAACTTTTGTATGTTTTTGCTAAGTTGTATTTATTACATGTGTACAACTTGAATACATATTTGTTTTTCATCGAGGTCCTAACTTGTATTCTTCTTTTTGCATCCTTTGTGCACTTCTTATAAAACATCAAATAATATGGTATTGTTTTTTGACGCCACCAAAACAAGTATAACAAGCTTTTTTCGATTCACGTACTTCTGTAACCTCTTCCCTTCACCAAATGCAGAACCTTGTGCAAGCACAAATCTGTACTTGGCTCACCGTATACACAAAAAGAGCAGATAAAAGCTTTTTATTGCCTTTATCCGCTCTTGTTGTTTTTCATCCGCGCTATTGATTTTCTTCGATCGCCATAATCATATCTACACGATCCTGGTGACGTCCCCCAAGGAACTCTGCACCAAGAAATGTATCAAGGATCATCTTTGCCATCTCGATTCCAATTACTCTTGCACCGAACGCAATCACATTTGCATTATTATGTTCTCTTGCCATCTTTGCCGTATATGGTTCAGAACACACCGCTGCGCGGACACCGTGAACCTTATTGGCTGCCATGGAAATGCCAAGACCGGTTCCACAGATTGCAACTCCGAGATCCACTTCTCCGTCTGCAACTGCTTTTCCAATCTTTTCCCCATATTTCGGATAAGGACAGCTCTCATAAGAATCAGTTCCGTAATTGACAACTTCATATCCTTTTTCCACAAGATACTCTACCACCTGCTTTTTCATATCCACTGCAGAATGGTCATTCGCAATCCCTATTTTCATATCTCATCTTCCTCCTTCCCCTTTATACTCAATACTTACAAAAAGAACACCGGATGTACGATATGAACATCCGGTGTTTAAATCCTACTTTTTTATTATAGGCAATTAAAAAGTTTCCGTCAATACCCGTCGTTTTTTCTTTTCGCCTGTAATATTTCAAGTACTGTTCTTTCTTTAGTTTTTCTTCTTCAGGCTTGCAAATACAGACTGCAGAACGATGAAGAAGCAGAGGAGTGCGGAAAGTACGATTCGTACCCACCAGCTTGAAAGTGTTCCCTGTGTAGTGATCAGACTGGAAATCGTTCCTTTGATCAGTACACCGAACAGGGTTCCGAATGGAGTTCCGACACCACCACTAAGTAGTGTACCCCCGATAACGGCTGCTGAAATCGCATCCATCTCAAGACCTTTTGCCTGTTCTACGAATCCGGCACAGCTGTTCATACAGAAAAGGAATCCGCCGAGTCCTGCAAGAAAGCCGTCCAGAAGGTATGCAGCCATTTTTGTTCTCTTAACATTCAGTCCCATCATAAGTGCACTCTGTTCATTTCCACCGATCGCATATACAGAACGTCCGAATTTTGTATACTTCATAACGATCATGATTACGATCAGAACGATGATTGCAATGATAACTGTCGGATAAATATATGCCGGGAGGAATTTTCCCCTCTTACTGTAAGAACCAAACGGCATGTAAATTTTGTATTTAGCCCATGCCATGAAAGTTGCATTTTTGATAGAAATCATATCTGTACTGATGATTGATGTCATACCACGTCCAAAGAACATACCTACCAGTGTTACAATGAATGGCTGGATCTCCAGATAAGATACCAGGAATCCCTGAACCAGACCAAAGAGAAGTCCGATCACCAGTGCCATAAGAAGTGCGGTATAAGCGCTTGCGCCGTGATTTTCCATCTGGTTTGCAGCAACCATACATACAAGTGCTGTAACAGAACCAACTGAGATATCGATTCCGGCTGTGATCATAACGATCGTTTCGCCCATCGCGATAACCAGAAGACCTGCATTGGAAATGAACAGATTCAGGAACATCTGCGGTTTTGCAAAACCTTTGTCGTTAAATACGATCATACCTGCTGCGTACATTACAACAAACAGTAAAATTGTAATCATAAGGAGGAATGTCGTTCCGTTAATTTTCTTTTTTGTTCCGGATACTTTTGCTTTCATTAGTTAGCTCCTCCTTTCACTGCAGCCTTTGATGTTCTTTTTTCTTTCTGTACTGCAATAAATTTCTTGAATACCGGGCTCTGAAGGACAACGATGACTACAACAACGATTGCCTTGTAGACCGGAAGCTGATCGGCTGATACATTCAATCCGTAAAGAACGGTTGTAAGTGCCTGGATTGTATAAGCTCCGATCACAGATCCCATCAGGCTGAACTTACCACCACCAAGGGCATTTCCACCAAGGGCAACTGCAAGGATGGCATCCATTTCAAGGTTCAGACCAATGTTGTTGGCATCTGCTGAGTAGATACGGCTGGAAGCCACAAATCCTGCAACACCTGCAAGTACACCACAGATCAGGTAAGTAAGGAACTTAATCATGGTTGAATTAAGTCCGACCAGTCTGGATGCGGTTCCGTTAATACCAACGCTCTCGATATAAAGTCCAAGAGCTGTCTTTTTCAAAATAACATATGCAATGATAACTACGATAATTGCAATTACAACTGGCATCGGAATCGGGAATTTTCCGGCATAGCTTCCGAATACCTGATAAGATTTCACACGGATATATGTAATCTGTCCGTCTGTGATCAGCTGGGCGATACCACGTCCTGCTGTGTAAAGGATCAATGTCGCAACCATCGGCTGAATATTCAGCTTTGCAACCAGAAATCCGTTAAATGCACCGCAGATTCCTGAAGCAACCAGTGCTGCAAGAAATGCAACGATAATCGGTGCTGACAGAGAGTTTACAGATACTTCCCCACCGGAAAGGATCTGGCAGCATACGGCTCCTGCGACTGCCATAACAGCTCCGACACTGATGTCCTGTCCTCCGGAAGCTGCTGTAACAAGTGTCATACCAACTGACAAAATAACCAGCTCGGATGCACGGTTGATCACATCGACCGGATATCCGTATGGAACTCCATTCTTAAGAGACATGCTTAAGAAGCCCGGAATTGTAATTGTAGCTACGATAATGATTGCAAGCAGACACACCAGTGGCATGAAAAGCCTCATAGAGGTAAGCTTTTTCCATGTTGATTTATTTGTGCTCATTACTCTTCACCTCCTGCGATTGCTTTCATGATACCTTCCTGTGATAATTCATCACCGGAAATTTCTCCAACCTTCTTACCGTCTCGCATAACTGCCATACGTGAACAGGCACGGAGCATTTCTTCTACTTCTGAAGAAATAAATGCAACCGCCATTCCCTGATCTGCAAGATCAAGTACCAGTTTCTGGATCTCTGTCTTGGTTCCGATATCAATACCTCTTGTAGGTTCATCCAGGATCAGGAAATCCGGATTGGTAAGAAGCCATCTACCAATGATAACCTTCTGCTGGTTACCACCTGACAGACTCTTGATCGGAGTTTCACGGCTTGCTGTCTTAATCTGAAGCATCTTAATATATTTATCTGCTGCTTCATCCATTTCTTTTCTGCTCATTGGATGGAACATACCTTTTTTCGCCTGAAGTGCGATAATAATATTTTCACGGACAGACAGATCTGCGATGATACCATCTTTCTTTCTGTCTTCCGGAAGATATGCCATACCAAGCTTCATTGCATCGATCGGAGCATGAATCTTCACTTCTTTTCCGTTAACTTTCAGTTTACCGGAATCCGCTTTATCAGCTCCATAAATTGCACGGACAAGTTCCGAACGTCCGGATCCAAGAAGTCCTGTAAATCCGACAACCTCACCTTTGTTGATCGTCATATCAAACGGTTTGATCGTTCCTTTATGGCTAAGTCCTTCTGCCTCGATAACCGGGATGAATTCTTTGAGTTCTGCATGATCTCCCTTGATATCTGCAAGATCATCAAAGTCTTTACCCATCATCTTGGCAACAAGCATAACTCTTGGCAGATCTTTGACTTCGTATTCGCCAACCAGTTCCCCATTTCGTAAAACTGTGATTCTGTCACAGACCTCATATACCTGTTCCAGGAAGTGTGTTACGAAAATAATACCTACACCTTCATCTTTCAGTCTGTTCATCAGTTTGAACAGTTTTGCAACCTCATCATCGTCCAGAGATGAAGTTGGCTCATCAAGGATCAGAACCTTACATTTCATATCAACTGCACGTGCGATTGCGATCATCTGCTGTCTTGCCAGAGAAACCTCTTCCAGCTTCTGGGTAGCTGAAGCATCAATTTCAAGACTCTTAAGCAATTCTGTTGCACGTTTGTTCATTGTACGCCAATCAATAAATCCTGCTTTTCTTGGTTCGCGTCCAATAAACAGATTTTCTGCCACCGTCAGGTTCGGACAAAGGTTAACTTCCTGATATACAGTACTGATACCATTGTTCTGTGCGTCCTGAGGTGATTTATTAATAATCGGACCGTCTTTTCCATCCAGACGGATCTCGCCATTTTCAAATTCATGTACACCGGTAAGAACCTTGATCAGTGTAGATTTACCTGCACCGTTCTCACCCATCAGAGCGTGAATTTCGCCCTTGCGAAGTGTAAAATCAACATGCTGCAATGCTTTTACACCGGGAAATGTCTTGGAAATATCCCGCATTGTAAGTACAACATTACCCTCCATACTCTTCCACCTGCTTTCCTTTTTTCAATAAAGAGGGCGTAGTATAAATATCCGGCACATTCCGATTATTATCTACCACGCCTCTCTATTCATCCACCCTTATGTGTCTGTCAAATTATATATCCGACTTTCCTAATGCATTTTAGTATGCACGTTTGTCAAGAATATCCTGTGTAAGTGGTGTTACATCAAAATCTTTTTCTTCGTCTAAGCTGTTTGTAGCTTTTACAGATTTAACTGTGTCATCATGAGCAAAGATTTCTTCATCTACATAGTTCAGTTTATCAACGTCTTCGCCAGCTTCAAGTTTTTTGATAAGTTCTTCAGCACGTGGTCCGTGAAGTGGGTTACACTCTACATCGCATTCGATCTTTCCATCAAGAACATCCTGAAGTCCTGCATGTGTTGTATCGAAAGAAATTACCATGATTTCGCCGTTAGCGATATCAGATCCAACTGTCTTACCTGCTGCTTCGATTGCATCGATTGCTCCGAATGCTTCGTTATCGTTCTCGCAGTATACTACGTTGATGTTGTCATACTGTTTCAGCATAGACTCCATAACTTCCTGACCTTTAGCCTGTGTAAATTCACCTGTCTGCTGAGCTACAAGATCCCATCCGTATTTGTCAACGCCTTCTTCAAGACCTTTTGTACGTCCGATCTGAGCTGTAGATCCGATTGTTCCCTGGATATCAGCAATATGGATATCAGATGCTGCGATTCCTTTTGCTTCTGCAAATCCGTTCAGCCATTCAGCTGCTTTACGACCTTCACAAAGAGCATCGGTTCCGATCCATGTTGTGTAAAGGCTGTCATCAGATACATCAACCATACGGTCAACGATGATTACCGGGATATCTGCATCTTTTGCTTCCTGAAGAACTGTATCCCATCCTGTCTCTGTAACAGGTGCAAGAAGAATGTAATCAACCTCCTGCTGGATGAAGTTACGGATTGCTGTGATCTGGTTTTCCTGTTTCTGCTGAGCATCATCAAAGATCAGGTCATATCCGTTTTCTTTGCTGAATGTGTCTTTCATTGACTGAGAGTTTGCTGTACGCCAGTCAGATTCTGCACCTACCTGTGAGAAGCCTACTGTGATCACATCATCGGATGAGCTTGATGAATCACTGCTCTTGTCGCTGCTGTCAGATCCTTTGCTTCCACCGCATCCAACTGCTAAAGCTGCTGTCATCGCTGCACATAACAATACTGCTAACACTTTTCTTTTTTTCATTTTACATGTTCCTCCTTCATTGGGTTTTCTTAACCTCTTGATGTACTTATAATAATAAAATTTTCATACTTTTAATACGGAAAATCTTCCTCTTTTGGTAGAATATTTTCTGCTTTTCCGTGAAAAAGTTAGTTTTTTTATGATGGAAGTTGAATATTTTTAGCTGCTATGATGATCGTCGCATTTGTGCCTTCATTTTCCTTGCTTTCAAAGAACACTCCGTATTCTTCCCCGTAATAATACTTGATTCTCTGGTTCACATTCGATACACCAAAGCCCTTCGCTTCATCTCCTGTATCTGTTCCTGCCATCTGTTTCCTGAGATTGTTCAGCTCCTCTTCCGTCATTCCTTTTCCATTATCAATGACCTGGAAAATGATCTTATCCCCCTGTTTTTCCCCGGTGATCAGGATTTTTCCTTTTCCACGCTTATTCTTAATTCCATGATAAAGTTCATTTTCAACCAGAGGCTGAAGCGTCAGTTTCGGTATGATATA
>ENA-OQLC01000358-OQLC01000358.1-human-gut-metagenome-genome-assembly--contig:-NODE-358-length-31763-cov-7.716121_pt1 | contig 31763 bp, 36 predicted proteins | sample MGYA00242653_ERZ504807 | MGnify/ENA primary metagenome ERZ504807 (study PRJEB26092, sample SAMD00036381) | human gut metagenome | host: Homo sapiens | study: EMG produced TPA metagenomics assembly of... | reverse complement strand
GGCGGGTACAGTTAAGCACGGTATCAAATAATCCCCTTGCCTTTCGTATTTGCCGCCCAGTTCCTCAAATAATGATTGATCGCAGAGCTGTTAATGAATATCTTACTCTGATTGGAGAAAAAGAATTGCCCCTAAATTTTTTTGAAATAATTGACATTGAAGACCGATTTCCGGTTGAAAGAGTAAATAAACTATTGAATGGGAAAGAATAATAAATCTTGAATTTGCAAAGGAGACCAGTTATGAAAAAAACTAATAAATATAATGGAATGATATATGGGATGTGCATCGGTGTAGGTGTAGGAACTGCATTAGGCGTGGTATTCAATCATACTATATTAGGATTAGCTATAGGACTGGGAGTGGGAATGTTTGTTGGGAGTCTTTTTACTAATAAACATGATGATGATATAGAGTAGTAAGCGAAAATAAAATTCCAGTTTGACAATTTTATATCTACACACAAAGCAGTTAACCTTAGGATTATTAGAAATTTATAGTGGTAGTGGAACAAATGTTAAGGTTAGTTAATTTTGTCGTAAAGTGATAATACTCCAAGTATTTTATCCAATTTAACAAGGATTTCATCGAGAGGCTTTCTTGTAGTTGCTTCATATTGTGTAATTCTGATATCAGTAGAATCTTCGGGGAAGCCAAGTGCGATACCAAGTTCTTTTTGTGTGAGATGATTTTTCTGTCTCAAATGATTTAATTTTCTTCCAAATGTAATCATAGTAGTTATTCCTTTCTGCAAGTTATTTTGAGTGTGTGAGGTGTCGAATCATAAATTATTCGGCACCTCTGGTTTTATGATCTTTATTCCCCGGTACTTCCAAAAGCCCCGATATCTCTTGCTTCTCCGAGATCCAGAACAAAGTCGGCGATTAGAACCGGAGTGATAACCAGTTGCCCTACACGGGTATCTTTGCGGAGTATTTGGGATTCTGAACTAACATTACTGATGATGGCATGAATTTCTCCTCGATATCCGGAATCAATAGGCGGAAGTTCGCAGACCAACCCTTTTGCTGCCATGCTGCTTCTTGGAAAAACATAACCGGCATATCCATCTGGAATCATGAGACCAAATCCTAATGGGATTCTTGCAATCTCTCCTGGTTTTAATGTGTAGTCATAAGGCATATATACATCGGCCCCGGCATCGTTTTCATGAGGTCGGAAAGGATAATGATCTTTCTCTAACCCAAAGTCGATCAATTTAATTTTCATAAACAGTTTCCCTCCCTTCTACGAGCAGAGGATAATCTGCTCTCATTATTTCTAATGGAGACCATTCTTTTGGGATAGGAATTCCACAGGACATAGCACCTTCTTCACAACATCCCCTCTGGCAGAAAGGACCGGTCAGCTTCGGTGAAAATAACACCGGATCAAATTCATATAATTTCTGCCAGATGTCCAACATTACAATTCTTGTTTCGTCGGTATTTCTCCTGCAGATTCGCTGACTGATCATATGTTTCCACTCATAAGGTGTAGCGCAGATAATCAGAATATTTCTTAAAGCATGAGGGAGGGCATATCCTGCAGAATCATGATGAAATCCCACAGAGCACAATTCCTGATAACATCTGAGATCCGATAAGCAGCTTTTCAGATAGAGATCAATGTATCTCTGTTCGGAAAAAAGGATTTCATATGGGATCGTAAATGCAGCTTTTTCTGAATAGTTGCTATATTGCAGAGATGCACTCATGAATTTTACTTCGTTTTGATGACGAGTAATCTGTGCAAGAAAACGTCTGCTTGCCCCCACAATCGCAACAGTGATCACCGTAAATTTCTGTACGGTTGGATGAGGAAGACTGGCAATCCGATCTACGGTTTTATCTGTAAAAGATTTCTGATAAAGAGCCATAAGATCATCCATGTTTTGAATGGAATGCCCCTGTTGGGTAAGCCTTGCTGCGAATACCATGTTCTGAGCTGCTTCTTGAATGGTATAACTATTTAAAATCTTTGTCTCAATGTGATCCATAGGCTTGTTCCTCCTTTATCAATGCTTTCAGTAGAATGAGATAGTTGATGCAGTCTGTGATCTTCTCATCCCATTGTTCTAAGTCAAATTGGAGCAGCGAAGAGTAACACATGTCATAGAGAGATACGACATGCTTCGACATCATTCCGGCCAGAGCAGCCTTAGGTGTGCATCCCTGTAATGAGGCAGCGATTTTAAACGCACTCAGGCGGTCAATGCGGTCTCCGGTGTATTCTTTCTTCTTGTGTGCCAGGACATCGGCACATTTTCGATATTGTTGTTCAAGGACAACATTAAATTCATTTTGTGTCATATTGTAATTCCTCCTTCGTAAAATGATTTATAATTCGGGTTCCTGTGTCTTTTGCTTTTTCGGAACCTGGTTGTGGAGAATTGCTTCCACATTTTTGTCTACGGTTCTTAAATCTTGTGTCAGATCCTTTAGAGATCGGATGGATGATTTTTGCTGGTCGATCTGTTCCTGCAAGCTGTTTTTTTGTTCCTTCAATGTTTTGATAGGAAGCATCTTTCCATCGGGATAAAAAGATTTCAGCCAGTCACGGGCTTCTTCATATGCCTGAATTTCAGCGGTGTGTTCCTTTCGGAATCTGCCTTTGTTTTTCGCCTTTAAAAATTCGGTATAGATTGCTTTCTGTGAAAAATATTGTCCGGTGTAATGGATCTGACGGTTGATGTTTTTCAAATCTGCATTCATTTTCATTAGCTGATCTGTTGCCTGATCTAACTGTTTTTGAGATTCGGAAAAGGCATTTTTTAATTCGATTTGGGTATTGTATCCATGTTCTTGCACATAGATAATGGTATTTGCCATTTCTTGAAGATTGGATATTTTTACCCGATGAGCATATCCGGGACTTTGCATTGCTTTCACATTTTTCTGAAGATCTACTACCAACCGTAAATGCGATCTGACATAAAGAATGGTTATCGGATCTTTTCGTAAGAAGAGCTGTTCTAAATGTTCTTTGCCGTATTGAGTTCCCAAAGCCTTCTCTGTAATCCGTTTGTTCCGATCCGGATGGAGATAACGATATCTTCCTCTTTCTTCAATGACGGAAATCTGATATTTTTCAAAAAGAAGAGATTGAAATTCTTGAAAGCTTTTAGAATGCGAGCTGCATTCTTCGATGGCATTTCGGAGTTCCTGCTTCTGCGTCTGAAACATTGTGGCATTTGGTTTCAATCCATCTGCAATGATTTTTTTGTTGGTCTCTTCTAATTTTTTCTGCCCGGATTTTTGGGCCATATATTCAGCCTGTGTGATCTTTGTTTCAGCCGGAGAGAGAAGATCAACCTGATGAAGTCCCTCCTGGATGCACATATCCATAATTTCCTTTTTGAAATAATTCAGGAATTTATTTGTGGATCGGTGTTTGTATCCGGCAATTTCTTCATGGGGCTTATCCATGTAACGTTGCCTTCTGACAGCTTCCTTACGGACGCTGTTGATCACAATATGCGTATGGATATTGCCGGAACCATTGTGACCATCGGTATGTGTCACGATAAGAGCCTGATATCCCGGAAATATTTTTTTGGCAAGGTCTAAAGATAGAGCCTGTGCTTTTTCTCCCGTCAGATCACATTCAATAGCATCAGCAGGATCATAACTGATGATATAGTGATGACTTTTGATTTCAGATGATTTTTTGTTTTTATGAAATTTCGCATTTGTCAGACTACACTCCTTGTCAAAAGACATCGGATCACAGTTGAGACCATCCATGTAGAACTCATCTCTTAAAAGACTTCGCCCCATTTCATCTTTTATCTTTTTTCCAGTGCTCTCATCATGTTGGAAAAGCAGATAATCAATGGCATTTGAATAGTTGGCATTTCTACTTTTGATGTGTTTTAGTATTGCCATGAAAATCACCTGCCATTTCTAACACTTTTTTTCGCAAGAGGAAGAGGTCGGAGATACATTGATGGATTTCATTTTCCATAGCCTGGGAATGAGTTCCACCGGTATTAAAATACTTGGCGATCTGGTTCAGATTGGAACCGATTTTACCGTATTGCCCGACCAGCTCCCGAAGTACTTTGATGTCTGCGACAACTTCATAATGAATTTGAATTGGTCTATTTAGGAACAATCTTCGTAGATATTCTGAACGAGAGATTCCCACAGAGCTTGCGGCCTGATTTAATATTTCCAATTCAATGTCTGTAAGTTTCAGACAGATTATGTTTCGATGCTTCAATTCCTTTGATTTTTCTTTTGGTGGCATACTCCTCCTTCCTTTCTAAACTGTGACATCGAATAGTGTTACAGTTCACTAATTTTTATCGGCTGTCCCTTCCGATAGAGAATTAGTGCAGTATCCATTTTTGTGGATACTGACTGCATCTTTGATGCAAAAGCGAGGGTATGGGGAAACGTAATCCCCATCAAGATACCTAACCCGGGGATAAGACCGTTCTCATAAAATGAGGATACGGTATTACCCGGGTGGATCTTGCTCTTGAAAGATTAACCCTCTCATATAACGAAAGGCTCAGGGCAGAAAATACAGGGTGAGATAGAAAAAAAGTAAAAAAACTGCTATACTACAATTCAGAACAAAGCAAAAAAAACGATTTTGAGAATAGAGGTATGAAGAAAATGGTAAAACCAATTATGAAAGATATATTTTTTCTGGGACAAAAATCTGAACCGGCAACAAAAGCCGATCTTCAAGTTGGAAAAGATTTAATGGATACGTTAGCTGCGAACCGTGAGGGATGTGTTGGAATGGCAGCGAATATGATCGGTGTGAAAAAAAGTGTCATTATTGTAAATATGGGATTCGTAGATGTGGTAATGTTTAATCCTGTATTGGTAAGAAAAGAATCACCTTATGAAACTGAAGAAGGATGCTTATCTCTTACAGGAGTGCGTAAGACAACGAGATATCAGATGATAGAAGTTGAATATCTGGATATGAATTGGAAGAAACAGAAATTGAAACTTGATGGTTGGACTGCACAGATTTGTCAGCATGAGCTGGATCATTTGGAGGGCATACTGATTTAAGCCGAGAGAAATTTACAGGAGTGATACTTTATGGGAACGGAAAGAACAGATGAATTATATAAGGTTTTACTTACCAAAGGATATCCGAAAGAACTTTGTGCAGAAATAGCCTATAAGAATCTGAATACAGATTATACAGCGACCAGGATGTTGGGATACTTGTATCGTTACACAGAGCCCAGATTGGAAGATGTGATAGATGAAATGATTGCAATCCTAAGTGACCGGGAAGAAATCATAAAGAAAAAAGAAATGGAGCAGTCGCAGGCTGTTATAAATGAGATTTATAGAAATGGATTATAAATTTTTTTAGTCACCCTGTAAAAATCCTCTTTTTCCTTTCGTTATATAGAAGGATCTTTTTCCTTCCTATATGTATGAAAGAAGAAAGAGGGTTTTTTATATGTCAGAAAAAAGATGTTATACCGTAAAAGAGATTCAGGAAATTTTAGATGTAAGCCGCCCGACAGTCTATGCATTATTAAAGAAAAAAGAGTTCCGATGGATCCAGTTGGATGGAGGAAAGTATAGAATTTCAAAAAAGAGTTTTGATGACTGGCTTGATAAACAGCCGGAGTAAAAAATCTGGGATGTTGGTTGAGAGAAAAAGTCGCAATCGACATCCTAATTTTTTATTTGAAAATGATGTATGATGCAGAAAAGAAAGGAGAGTTGATCAGATGAATCAAGTTGTTATAGAAGAAACTTCGTTTGAAGAAGTGCTTTCAGAAATAGAGGAGAACAGTAAATACAAACGACTTCCTCCAAAGGAAAAAACCTGGATGACAGTTCCAGAGATTGGAAATCTTTTGGGACTAAAGAAGACAGGCAGATACTGGCTGGTTCAGAAAAATTATTTTGAATGCAGAGAAATCGCAGGACAGATGCGAGTGAATATTGCGAGCTTTGAGAAATGGTATGCAAACCAGGTGAAGTATCATAAAGTGAACGGGGAAGAACCGGGGAAAAACCTAAAAAAATGGTCTTATTCCATATCAGAAGTTGCCAAGATGTTGGGGATTAGTGAAACTACGGTTTATGATCTGATTAGACGTGACGGTATAAAAACAGTTACTGTTGATTACTGGATCAGGATTCCGAAAAAATCTTTTCAGGAATGGTATGAGAAGCAATCGAAATATCGCACACAGAAAGACAGGGAAAAGGACAAGGAGCTGGAAGGAGCAACAATTACCATGCCAGAAATGGCAAGGCTTCTGGGAATTCCAAGACGTCAGGTATATGAGATTTTGAAGAATTCTAAATACAGCCATTTTTTTGAAACGATTGAAATTGCAGAGAAGAAAAGAATTACAAAAGAGAGCTTTCAGAAATTTTTAGATGGACAAGATCATTATAAATTGGATCCGGCCAACGATTATGAAGAGTTGTCAATGGAACAAAATTTTAGTTTGGCAAATTACAGGCGAAAGAAATTAGCCAAAACCGGAGATCGTAGTAAGAATGGAAATCTGAGTTATCTGACATTTGATGAGGCAGCGTTTCTTGCAAAGGTCAGTAGAGGGATGATTTACAAATGGATGGATGATGGGAAATTTTCAGCAGTGAAGATTGGAAACATATCCAGAGTAAAAAGAGATGAATTTGAAGCTTGGTTGGAAGAAAGGAAAGGGAATTAGCATGGCATCGATCAGAGAACGAAACGGAAAATTTAATGTGATCTATAACTATAAGGATGATTCCGGTAAACGGAGACAGAAGTGGGAAACATATGATACAAAAGCAGAAGCAAAGAAGCGAAAAAGAGAAATCGAATATAAACAGGAAATGGGCGCACTTGTTGTGAGAAAGTGCAATACATTGTCGGATCTGCTCACGGAATACGTTTCTTTGTATGGAAAAGAAAAATGGGCATTATCCACTTATGAAGGGAATGTAGGGCTGATCAGAAATTATATTGAGCCTATGGTTGGCTCTGTGAAACTTTCGGAGATTAACACCCGCTTTATGGAAAAATATTATCAGGGATTGCTACAGACAAAAGCAGTCGGAAATCCGGTGAAGGGGAATAAGAAAAATGAATTTGTTTCTGCGAGTACTGTCAGAGAAATCCACAAGCTGCTCCGTAATTGTTTTGAGCAGGCAATCAAATGGGAGATGATAGAAAAAAATCCGTGCACCTATGCAACGGTGCCGAAACATAAATCACAGAAACGGGAAATCTGGACAGCAGAAACCTTGATGTATGCAATGGATGTCTGTGAAGACGAACGGCTGAAGCTGGCAATCAATCTGTCATTTTCCTGTTCCCTACGATTAGGGGAAGTGCTTGGTTTGACCTGGGATTGTGTAGATATTTCTCCGGAAGCAATCGAAGAGAATCGTGCATACGTTTATATCAATAAAGAAACACAACGGGTAACAAAGGAAACTCTGAAAAATCTGGAAGGGAAAGATGTGTTGCTGGTATTTCCTTCGCAACATAAAACCAACAAAACTGTTCAGATTTTAAAAACACCAAAAACAGAAAGCAGTATCCGTAAGGTATTTCTTCCCAAAAGCGTTGCTAATATGTTGGTTGAGTGGAAAGCGGAGCAGGACGAAGTAAAAGAAGTCTTAGGTGAGGAATATATAGATTATAATTTGGTGATGGCAACGACATTTGGAAATCCCATTGGTACCGGAGCAATCCGGGGACAATTAAATAAACTGATCGAAGAATATAATCTTCCGCCGGTTGTCTTTCATAGTTTGAGACATAGCAGCGTGACATATAAATTAAAACTGAATGGCGGAGATATCAAAGCGGTTCAAGGGGATTCCGGGCATTCACAAGTGGATATGGTAACAGATGTGTATTCCCATATTATTGATGAGGATCGAAGACGAAATGCAGAATTATTCGAGGAAGCGTTCTATGAGAAGAAAAACCTGGATCCAAAGATGCGAGAGGAAACCACAACTCAGACAGTAGATGTGCCGGATGATGTGGATGCAGAGCTGCTTGCAAAAGTATTGGCAAATCCGGAAATGAAAGCACTATTGGCTTCGTTGGCAAAGGCGATGAAGTAATGAAAAATAGTGAAATTTTAGTGGAAAATTCGATGTGCAGAATTTTCAGCAAGTTAAAATATAAAACAGCAGTTTTTATCCAACTATTGAAAGTTTCATCCAAAATGGGGTATAATATGGACGAAAGAACAAAGGAATGGATGATAAACCTAAGGAAGGTAGGTGTAGAGGTGAGAAAGTTTGATTATATGAAATTAGCAGATAGATTGTGGGATGGAGAAGTCGTGTCATATATTGCAAAAATTCATGAATGTAAAGGGCGTCAGGAATTATTTACAAGGCAGAAGCCGGTTGAACTGGAGCGTTTGATAGAAATTGCACGTGTACAGAGTACAGAGGCATCAAATAAAATAGAAGGTATTGTTACAACAAGTACACGTATTAAACAGCTTATGAATGAGAAAACAACACCTAAATCACGAGATGAAAGTGAAATTGTTGGATATCGTGATGTACTTAATACCATTCATGAGAGTCATGATTTCATACCAATTAGAACAGCATATATTTTACAATTACATCGTGATTTGTTAAAACATGCAGGTCTTTCCTATGGAGGTCAATTTAAGAATACACAGAATTATATCAATGAGACAAAGGCTGATGGAACAGTAGTAACAAGATTTATTCCGTTGTCACCGTATGAAACGGAACAGGCAATAGAGGCAATTTGTGAAAGTTATAGAAGAACATTGGCAATGGAAACGGTTGATCCGTTGATTTTAATTCCAACATTTATTTCTGACTTCCTTTGTATCCATCCATTCAATGATGGAAACGGAAGAATGAGCAGATTACTGACTTTATTGCTTCTGTATCAAAATGGATATGAAGTTGGAAAGTATATCAGTATAGAGAAGCAGATTGAAAAAACCAAAGATGCGTATTACGATGTATTGGAACGAATTGATTATGGATGGCACGAGGAAGAGAATGATCCAACTCCTTTTATTAAGTATATGCTTCAGGTAATTCTCGCTTGTTACAAAGAATTTGAAGAGCGAGTTGGATTGATGTCAGAAAAAAATAGAAGTACGGTATATGATGTTGTTAAAAATTATGTAACTGAAAAAATAGGTAAATTTACTGGTGCGGAGGTTATCGCAGCATGCCCGATTGGTAGTCGATCAGCTGTTTTAAATGCATTGAATAAGCTTACAAAAGAAGAGATAATTGTAAAGTGCGGTTCAGGGAGGGGAACGTTCTATGTACGGAAAGATGCTATGGAAAATGAGAACCTTCCCCAATAGAGGTGATATTATTCATAATATGTTGGAATATGTTGATATTGCTGGAGAGTATGTTTAAATCAGGTAAATGCCCGAAAAGTCTTAATGAAAATCACAATATACGAAAAAAAGGAAGGGATTTTAATGCTGAATATTTATTATGGTGATATGAAAGAAGCTGTATATAATACATCGGCTTATTTTAAATATGATTATGAAGATAGTTGGATTGTAGATCCTTTTGTGAAAGAAATGATTCAAGATGTAGATAAGTCAACAGTTTTGGATAGTGGAGTAATAGATAGTCCGGTTTTAGGAAAGATTCCGCCAACCGGGTTATCCGGAGGAGTAAAAACGTTAATCCTTTTTAAGTTTAATAAAGATAAAATTTTCAACGTATCAACCTGTGGAGATAACTGTGCGAAATGGCTGCTTAAAATTGCAGAATCGGAAGACAGGACTGTAAATCTGAGGCATCTGATGGATTTCGGTAAGGAACCTTTTGAAATTCGTATTTTGAATACTAATGAAATTGTTCATTCTATGAAAGAACTGGTACCGATTGCAGGAGAATTTGTCTAATGGAGGGGTGGTACGATGAGAGGGAAACATAGAGTTATTGTATCAACAAAACGCTTAAAATATGATTTTGAAATTCGGAAAAATTTAACGATCATTCGCGGGGACAGCGCTACGGGAAAAACTACTCTTGTAGATATAATTCAGGAATATGTGAACAATCCAACAGGAAGTCCGGTAGATTTGACATGCGATAAGAAATGTTATGTGCTGGAAGGTGCTTTGTGGAAAGGACAACTGGCGGAGATTACGGACAGTATCGTATTTATTGATGAGGGAAATGATTTTATCAAGACTGAGGAGTTTGCTAGAGAAATTCAGAAAACAGATAATTATTATGTGATTGTAACGAGAGAATCCTTGCCAGCTTTACCATATAGTGTGGAAGAAATTTATGGGATCCGGACATCCGGGAAGTATGGAACATTGAAGCAAAGTTACCATGAATTATATCGGATATATGGGACAAATGAGTAGCTTGGAGAATATGCATGTACTATAAGTAGCAGGAGATCACTATGTTAAAAATATATTTAGGAAATATGGAGAATGCGATTTATCATCCTCCGACTTATTTCGATAATCGATATGAGGATGAATGGATTACAAACGAATTATCAATCAGAATAATTAAAGCTGTAGATAAGTCAGAAGTGATAAGTTCTCATCTGATACAAAGTCCAGTATTAGGAACGATTTCCACAAAAGAACTGTCAGGTTCTGTAAAGACATTGATGCTGATGGCATTTGACCAATCTGGAAAAGTGTTTAATGCGTCTGTATGTGGAGATGATTGTGCAAAATGGATTCTTTCTATAGGTAAATCAAAAGACTTGACAATAAATTTAAGACATATTATGGATTTTGGAGAAGAAGATTTTGAAATAGAAATTCTCAATACAGGTGATATTGTTCATAATATGTTGGAATATGTTGATATTGCAGGAGAGTATGTTTAGATCAGGTAAATGCCTGAAAAATATAACTTTACTAATGTTTTGGATGTCACTACAAGTAATATATCATGGGAGTTACATTTGAAAAGCGTGAATCTATTCATGACGGACAAACAGAAAGATGATATTTTTTCATCATTTATTACGGATGAAATTTCTGATTTTAATTCTAATGTATATTATACGAATCCGGATTACTTGCGATGTTCCTATTTAGAAGGAAAAATGTTGGCATAAAAAATTTACATTATCAGTAGTCAAAACACCGTAGACAACCAGTCTAAAGTACGGTATTATATATGTAGAAATCAATTCAATTTCATATTGTTTATCATTCTCGAATGCTTGAACGATGGTAGCCATATTTTTCATAATGGTGGTGACACGAAGGTATTCCCCAAGTATTAGCTGATGCAAATATTCTGCTAATAAACAGGTCTTATCTAAGGCATATATGTGGGGTACAGGAATTGACTTGATTTGACTCGGAAGTAGAAAAAAGCCGTGACTTTAAAGGGCTTATAATGATAGTTCTTGTCTGGAATTGACACTACCTATTCGCTCTCCTAAGGCACGTCAGCGGAGGTTCGACTCCTCTCAGGGACGGGCTACTAAGAGCGGGAATTGTTAGCAAAATTGCTAAAACAGTTCCCGCTCTTTTCATTTTCTGAACGAATTACAGCATACAAATGAATGATATTTCTGCTAACACATCATAGTTTTTGTTAGCAGACTGCTAACAGATTTACCCCTAAGTCTTTGAAATCAATCAAAGCAGACAATGAATGTAACACTATTATGTTGGCTAAGCATCGCAAGACACTTGCAGTTTGTCCGAACTGTTACGCCAAAATTACGAAATAACTGAAAGACTATGATAAATGGGAAGCCGTATACATCGAGAGGTGTACGTACGGTTTCGGGGCGAGGCTATGGAAACCTATCATGGAGACATGAAAAGGCGCTGTAGTCTTAGCCTACAACATCCAGCGTGAAGAACTACTGCCAAGTGAAAAGGCTTTTGCATTTAAGATGAAAATGGACGTAATTAAAAGACAAGGAAATAGACTGGATTTAACTTCGGACCAAAATGGTCCAAAGTTGGCAGCATGGGAAAAGAAGTTGTTACTGGTGAGATTATTACAAGGATGAAACAGTTTATTCTTGTAGATGAAAAAGGGGAAATACTTCCATTTACAGTTACAGACAGTGAGATTGTGGATCCAGGGCTCATTGACCGCCAGATTGTTCACTATGGAAATTATGATCCGTTTGTGAGATACAGCATTGCATTTGAGGATACTATTCCGGCAATAGGATACAAGGCGTATTTGGTGGTTGAAAGCGGGCAGTAACTGAAACAAAACAGAGGTCAGAAAAAAGAAGATCAGGTAATGGAAAATTCCTGGTATAAGATTCTTGTTGAGAAAAATGGAACACTTACGATAGAAAATAAGAAAAGCGGTGAAAAAAACAGAAATGTACTCCTTTACTTCCGTAAAGGGGACAGCCTTTTTATTCAGGCGGATTCCGGAAAATTCTGTGTCCGGGGAAATTGTGAAGCTCTTGTGACAACGATCGGAGAAAAGGCAAGTCCGGTACGTGTTGCAGTTTATATGACGAGCAGTGAGATTATGACTGGTCTGGTGGATATGGATAACCGCTGTCTTGCAAAAAGAAAAATGCCGGTGTATAAAAATAAAGACCATAATACCGTGATCCGGAAAATAGCTACCAAGATTCTCGAAATGCTGGAGGAGCAGGAACTAAGGATCGACAATTATATCGGAGTGGGGGCGGGAATTCTCGGACTGATTGGTGCAGCGAATCTGATATGAACAGAAAACACTGTACAAGCTGCCTGACACAGCCATATAATAGAAAGAAATACTGAAATGGTGGATGGATACGTGTTGGACAGAGAACTTGCAGAAAAGCTGATTGCTCAGGTGACAAAATATACAGAATATAATGTAAATATAATAGATGAAAACGGAATTATCATAGCCAGCCGTGACCGTGAGAGGCTGGGCACATATCATGAGACCGCGTATGAAATTTTGCGGAATGGGAAAGATGTAGCCGTCATTACGGAAAATGATATACAGACTGGAGTGCGTAGAGGCATTAATATGGTAATAGAAATTGACGGCAAAAAAGAAGGCGTTGTTGGAGTTACCGGAAATCCGGAAGAAATCCGACCGGTTGCACTCATTATTAAAATGGCAATTGAAACAATGATCCGGTATGAAAGTGAGAAGATCCGGTCATTGAAAAGAAAGTCAAAAAAAGAGCGTCTTCTGGAAATGCTGACAGGTTCAAGAGAGGCGGAACTAGAAGAAGTGCGCGGTCTTGCAGGGGAACTGGGGTATCAGGAGAATATCATCCGTATACCTGTTCTCTGTACGATGAGCGCCAAAGGTCAAGGTATCAGTTTTCTGAAGCACTATAGTGTGAACGGGCGGAACAGTGGAGATATTTGTTTCAATATAGATGGAGATACAGTTCTTATTTTTAAGGCCGTTCAGGTGGACCTCAACGGCGTATTTTCTTCATATCGGACTGTCCTTTCCGAAGCTTTTGAGTATGTTTCAGAGAAAATGAATGCAGAAGAAATCTCCTGCAGCTTCTTTGCCGGGTCATTTCAGGATAGTTTCCGGGAGTATCCGGCAGGATATCGGCATACAAGATGGCTTCAAAAAAAATGTACAGATATCTTTGGACTTTCTTTTTTCTATGATTATGCGGGAGAGTATCTTCGCGACAGCATCCCCCGTCGGGAACTGCGGCAGGTATTTCAGGCAGTGGGGAAAATATTGGAACCCGAGACAAAGGAAAGCTGCCGTGAGCTGACCGGTAGTCTGGTTGAGAATGATTTTCGGATCAGAGACGCTGCGGCACAGATCTACATTCATAAAAACACATTTGCCTATCGTTACCGTAAGCTTCAGGATAAACTGGCGCTTGATCCGAAATCTTGTCTTAAAGACAAAGATCTTTTGATATTTTTTTCTCTCTTTCTTGGTGGTGAACTGGGAGAATGAGGAGAACTGAAAATATGTGCCGGAAAACAAAAAAAAAGGGTGATTTTGTGCGCGGCGGATTTGCGCTTGACAGAATAACTCTTTAAACTGATTCTAAGAAGAGTATTTTTGGAGGTGTGAAATGAAATTTCTATTTGCTTCAGATTCATTTAAAGGGTCTCTTTCCTCGAAAAGAACGGCGGAACTGCTCGCACAGGCGGCAGAGGAGATTTTCCCGGAATGCGACTGGGACAGTATTGAAGTGGCAGATGGGGGAGAAGGAACGACAAATGCTGTGGTTTCTGCTGTCGGCGGAGAAAAAATCTCCGTAAATGTACACGGACCTCTTTGGGAAGCGCGGACTGGCACTTATGGAAGGCTGGATGATGCACGGGTGGTCATGGAGATGGCGGAAGCGTCGGGTCTTCCTCTTGTATCGCAGGAAAAGCGGGATCCAAGAGTGACCACGAGCTATGGCACAGGAGAAATGATCCGGGATGCTCTGGACCGGGGATTTACGGATATTTCCATTGCAATCGGAGGATCCGCTACTAATGACGGGGGAATGGGCTGTATGTCTGCTCTCGGAGTGCGTTTCCTTGATGAAAACGGAGATGTTCTAAGAGGCTGCGGAGCGGATCTGCTCCGTGTGAGGAAGATCGACCTGTCTGGCATGGATCCGAGGGTAAAGAACTGCAAATTTACGGTAATGTGCGATGTGACTAATCCGCTTTGCGGCGAGAATGGCGCGACCTTAACTTTCGGGAAGCAAAAGGGAGGCACGCCGGAGATTCTTGCTGAACTGGAAGAAGGGATGTGCAATTACCGGGATCTGCTTTTTGAAACATTTGGAATTGATATGGATGAGACTCCCGGGGCGGGAGCTGCCGGAGGTTTGGGCGCCGCACTTATGGCATTTCTCGGTGGGACGCTGAAATCCGGCATCGAAACGGTACTGGAACTGGTGGACTTTGACAGCCGTCTGAAAGGCGTATCTCTTGTTGTGACCGGAGAGGGAGCAACAGACTGGCAGTCGGTGTTTGGAAAAGTTATGCAGGGGGTGGGAGTGCATTGTAAGGCACATGGTATTCCTGCGGTAGCTATTGTGGGAAGTATGGGAAATGGTGCGGAAGATATTTTCGAATATGGGATTGAATCTATTATCACTACAGTGAACGGGATTATGCCTCTTTCGGAAGCACTGGAACGAGCGGAAGAGCTGTATCTCGGAGCAGCCAGGAGGATGTTTCGAATGCTGAGAGCCGGTAGTTTTTAAAAAAGTAAGTTGTATGCAAAAAGACATCAAATCAGGATAAAAGTCCCATTTGATGTCTTTTTGTAATTTTATAAAAATGATAATTTATTTAGCCATATGATAGATTTGAATAACATCATCTTTATTAAGTGGCTTGAAAAATCCTACAGTACCACCGCCTGTGGCAACGCATTTCTCTGCCATTTCTTCGATCTGCTTATCTGTTGGAGAGATACCTAATTCATGTAGATTAACAGGCATACCGATTTTTGTACACCAGTTTTCCCAAGCTTCAATTCCTTTTAAAGCAGTATCTTCCATATCATAGAAGTTTTGAGCAACATCGAAAACACGGACGGCAAATTGTGCAAAGCGAGCAGGGTTTGTCTTATATACATAACGCGCCCAGCTTCCCCAGATGGCACATAGACCTGCACCGTGGGCAACATCGAACATGCCTCCTAGTTCATGTTCGATTTTATGAGAGGCAAAGTCGGACTGTCGTCCTGTACCGGTTAATCCATTATGAGAAAGACTTCCCGCCCACATTAATGTTGCACGGGCTTCGTAATCATCAGGTTTATCCACAGCTCTTATTGTAGCTTCACGTACGGCAACCAGAAGTCCTTCTGACATGCGGTCGATAAGCTCAACATCAGTAGTGTTTGTGAAATAACGCTCCATTGTATGCATCATGATATCAGATGCTCCACTGGCGGTCTGATACACTGGAAGCGTGTATGTGAGTTCTGGATTCATGCATGCAAACAGCGGGCGTGCACAATCATGATTGTAAGAACGTTTAAGATTTTTTTGCCCTTTATATTCTTCAATGGTAATTACCATTGAATTGCTGGTTTCAGATCCTGTTGCGGCGATCGTAGAAATACATCCGATCGGTGCGATTTTATCTGTAGTAACATTGCCCATCAGAAGTTCTTCAAGTTCAAAATCATTAGCAAGTCCATAAGCAATTCCTTTTGCAGAGTCAATTGCACTTCCGCCGCCGATGGGAAGAATAAAATCAACGCCTTCTTTTTTGCAGAGAGTAATTCCTTCTTTTACAAGGCTAAGTCTTGGATTAGGAACTACTCCGTCTAAATCGACATACTCCAGACCGGCGTTTGTAAGACCTTGATGTACGCGATCCAGAATGCCGCTTTTTTGAAGGTAGTCTCCGCCAAAATGTACTAGAACTTTATGCCCGCCTCGCTTTTTAATTTCTTCTCCGGCCAGTGATTCAACGTTCTTACCAAAGATTACCTTGGTTGGGTTATAGAAATCAAAATTAATCATGAACAATCCTCCTTGAAACAAATGGTTTGGTGTAATTTAATTATAATGAAAAATATAAGAAAGACATAATAAGAAAATTGCACCAGAATAGTGAAATAAATTATTTATTTATGAGCAGATTTTGTTAAAATTTATAGTTGCTGGAAAGACAGCAGGCTGTATTATGGATTCCTACATTATTATGTGAAATAATACTTTGCATAAGAAGGAGAAATTTAAGATAAAGTGTGCAAAATAAACATTATTTAACATTGATTTCACCAAGTTTATGTGAAAAGAGGAAATAAACTGATTTGTAGAATAACAAATGCTTTGTGTATAATGTGCTCAAGCAGCAAGTGAAAAATAAAGAAAGGTAAAGACGCCAGATATGCTTTTAACTCGAGAAAAGAAAATCATAGGATTGCTAATAGAACATGAGGATAAACTGACGACTAAACAAATTGCTGATTCATTAAACGTTAGTTCAAGAACAATAAAAGCTGACATAAAAAAGATCAACGAGGAATTGGAGAAACATTATTGCAGGATTAACAGTCAGCAGGGGGTTGGTCTTTGGATTGAGTATAACGATGTAGATGCTGAAAAATATTTGAGACGGCTTATTACAAATGAATCAGACTCCTATTTGTTGCCGGAAATCAGAAAATATCATTTTGCTGTGGAATTGCTTTTTCAAGAAAATTTTATTTCTATGGAGTTGCTGGCTAAAGAGTATTATGTCAGCAGGGCAACAGTAGTTAATGATTTGGCTGAATTAGATCAATTTTGGTCGCATTTCAACCTTCAATTTATTAAAAAAGTAAAATATGGAATAAAAGTAGAAGGAGCAGAAAGTCAGATACGTTCTGCGTTAATAGAGGCCTTAAAAAAGGCCGGTGGAAAGAAAAAAACTGAAGCAGCTAATATACAAAAACATTTTGAAAACGTTGATTTTAATATGCTAAGAAAAATTATAAATCAGGTAGAAGGTCGCTTTCAGTTTATTCTGACAGATGCTTCGGTAGAGGAATTGGTGATTGCTCTTGCGGTTATGATAAAAAGAGTTTCTCAGGGGAAAGTAATGGATCAAAGCGATACTTTTCCTCATACAGAAACGAGGAGAATGGGTTTTGTTCTTCAATATCTGAAGGAGTGCATCGTAGAAACCTTAGGAATAAAAATACCGGATGAAGAAAATACATATTTGAGGATTTGTCTTAGTGGTTTAAGGTTTCATGTTCCAATGGACAAAGAAAAAAATCTGTCAGATAAGCGCGAACGGAATTCAGAAATGTTTGATTTTGTCATAGAGCTTCTTATGGAATGTGACAGAAAATTTTCTCTGAATATGGCTGATGACAATGAGTTGATAAGTGCATTGATGGATCATTTAGAATGTATGATTCTCAGGAACAACAGTAAGCTGTATACATATAATCCAATCTTGGAAGCGATTAAAAAAGAACTTTTTTATGAGTACGAAATTGCATCGTATTTTATGTCAAAGTTTGCTGCAAGATATAATTTTAAGCCCAAAGAAGATGAAATCGGTTTCATTACATTTCACATGGGGACATCAATAGAAAGAATGAAGCAGAAAAAGCAGCAAAGATTTACTGTTACAATATTATGCATGACAGGATTTGGTACATCGCAGTTTATAAAAGTAAAGCTTGGAAGCTATTTTCCCAATCTTGAAATTAAGCAGGTACTTTCAGCTACGAGAGTATCGGAAATAAAAGAAGAAGAACAAGATTTTATTATAGCTACGGTACCAGTTGATTTGGGACAGATACCTGTAATCAGGGTCTCGCCCGTTTTAAATGAGGCAGATATTAAGAAAATACAAAAATATTTGCTGAAAAGTAAAGATAATGAACCTAAGGTGAAAAAATGTTATGGGATATTGAGGAAATTTTTACATAGTGAAATATCTATTTTAAATTGCGATCTTAAATCAAAAGAAGAGGTAATAAAGCTTCTGGGAGGAAGATTGATCAGTCAGGGGTATACGGATGAGAAATTTATTGATTCTGTGTTTGAACGGGAAAACCTTTCGGAAACCGCAGTTGGAAATCTCATAGCAATTCCCCATGCATTCGAAGGACATATCAAAAAACAGGGAATTGGTATGATGACTTTGAAGAAACCAATTAACTGGGGCAACGAAAAAGTTCAACTTATTTTTATGCTGTCAATAGATGATGAATCTAAGGAATATATTAAAGAAATTTTCGAGGATGTATTGGAACTGACAAGGGATAAAAAAACAGTGGAATCTATTATTAAAGCAAAAGAATATGTAGATATATTTAAATAAGACATTTAAATAAACAAATTTCTCGGACGGTTTTTGAAAGGAGGGGACAATATGGAAATGTCAGAAATGATTGATCAGAGGCTGATTTCTCTGAATTTGGATGTGACAAACAAAGAGGATGCGATACAGAAAATATGCCGCATGATGTATGACGCGGGAAAAGTTAGTGACTATGATCAATATTTGAATGGAGTAAAAAATAGAGAAGCAGAATTCGCAACAGGAATGGGGAACGGGATTGCAATTCCCCATTGTAAGAATGATTGTGTAAAGGAAGCTGCGTTTACGCTGGTAAAGTTGAAAAATCCTGTTGATTGGGGATCTTTGGATGATGAGCCGGTTGATTATGTAATTATGCTGGCTGCGCCTGAATCTTCGGATAATGTTCATTTAAAAATGTTGTCAGGGTTAGCGGTTAGTTTAATGGACGACAATTTTAGGGAATCATTGAAAGCTGCTGCTGATGTTGAGCAGATCATCAATATATTTAAATCAAGAAAGGAGTAGTGAGTGTATGTATTTGGTAGCAGTATGCAGCTGTCCGGTAGGAATTGCCCACACCTACATGGCAGCAGCGAATCTAAAAAAAGCAGCTCAGAGAAAGGGGATTGAGATTAAAGTTGAGACCCAGGGGGCTCAGGGTGTAGAGGATGAAATTACAGAGGAGGATTTAAAAAGGTGTGATGCCTGCATCATTGCCAGTGATGTGAAAATTAAAAACGAAAGTCGTTTTAAAGATATTCCGACAATGAGTTTTAAAGTGAATGAACCAATAAAAGATGCAGATGCAGTAATTGAGGAATTAGTGGAGGCGTTAGGATAAAAATGGCAGAGATACAGAGGAAAAAACAAAAAAGTATAGGTGCTGTATGTAAAGATGCAATTATGACAGGAATTTCATATATGATTCCCGTTATTGTCGGCGGTGGAGTGATAACTGCTATAGCAAAAATGATGGGCGGATATGATATCGGAAATACGGCGGCAGAAATGCAGACGCTGGCCCAGGTTATTTATACAATCGGTAATAATTTGTTTGCATTTGCGGTTCCGTGTTTGTCAGCTTTTATTGCTTATGCAATTGCAGATAAACCAGGTATCGCACCGGGATATGCAATGGGTGTACTGGCAGGAACGATGAATACCGGATTTGTCGGTGGATTAGTAGGAGCGCTTATTGCAGGCTGGTTTGTTCTTCAAATGAAAAAATTTAAAGTGCCAAAGGCGCTTCAGGGTGTTATGCCCATTATGTTTATTCCGGTAATTTCAACGCTGGTTGTAGGTCTGCTTATGTGGTATGTCATTGGTGTGCCTATTTCCTGGCTTATGGAGCTTGTGACTACATGGCTGACAGCATTAAGTACTGGTTCAAGATTCATCCTTGGTGCTGTAATCGGAGCTATGATTGCATTTGATAATGGTGGTCCGGTAAACAAAACTGCAGCATTGTTTGTAAACGGTTTGAATGCTGACGGATTTTTCATCCCGACATCAGCAAAAATGTGTGCAGGAATGACATCACCACTGGGAATTGCGCTTTCGACAGTGCTTCCATGGAGTCGTAAGAAGTTTACGAAGAGTGAAAGAGAACAGGCTTTATCTTTGGTGATCCTGTCATGCTGCTATGTGCAGGAAGGAGTAATTCCTTATCAGTTAAAAGATCCGATCAGACTGACTGTATCTATTTGTATAGGCGGTGCTATAACAGGCGGACTTTGTATGATGATGGGTCTGGAGTCTCCCGCAGTTCATGGTGGAATGTTCTCAGTTATAATGACTTCTAATCCGTTATTGTTTATAGGACTTTGGCTGTTAGGTGGCTGTATCACAGGTGTATTATACTCTATCCTTAAAAGACCGTTAGCAGAAGGGGCAGAAGAGGAAGAATTAGAAAATCCGTTGATTTAGAACATATGGAGAGGGGGGCAGTCTATTGAAATAGGATCTGTCCCCTTTATAAAAATGATGGAGGAATAAGGCATGTATGTATCAATGAAAGAGATGCTGCTTCACGCACATGAGAATCAGTACGCTGTAATGGCGATAAATTGTGTGAACATGGAGCAGGCAAAAGCTATTATAGAATCAGCAGAAGAAGAAAAAGCACCGGTAATTATTAATATTTCTCCCAGGCAAATGAAAGCTCATGGCTACGGAGATATTCTGGCCCCTATGATCAGAGGAATGGCTGAGAAAGCCTCTGTTCCGGTGGCGTTTAATCTGGACCATGGAGCAGCTTATGAAGATATTGTAAGTGCTATAAAATATGGGTTTTCAAGTGTAATGATCGACTCGTCGAGTTTTGAATTTGAGGAAAATGTCAGGAGGACACAGCAGATAGCAAGCCTGGCCCATGGAATGGGACTTTCTTGTGAAGCAGAACTTGGTCATGTTGGTCTGGCTGCTGCAGATGATAACAAGAATGAGGATTTATATACCAACGTCCGGCAAGCAAAAGAGTTTGTAGAAAAGACACACTGTGATTGTCTGGCAGTTGCAATAGGGACGGCACATGGTGCATATCCGAAGGGGATGATTCCAAGGCTGGATTTTGAACGTTTGAAAGAGCTGAAACAGGAACTTAATATGCCCTTGGTTTTACATGGAGGAAGCGGCGCAGGTGATGAGAATATTAAGAAAGCGGTAGCTTGCGGAATTAATAAAATTAATGTTTGCACAGATCTTTTCCGCCATGCGGTTAACTCTATAATAGATACATTGAAAGAAAATCCAACCATTGACTATATGGATCTTTGCATGGAAACCGAGGAGGCTATGAAGCGATTTATTAAAGATTATATGAGACTGATTGGTTCGAGCGGCAGATATTCATATGAAAAAGGAAGCAGTCCGAATTTAGATTAAAGACGCTCTCTGTTTAGAAAAAATAGGAGGAAATAAATGGACGTATGGAATGAAGTTTTGACAGGCATTGCACTTGTAGCAGGCAGCTGTTGGCTTTTGAAAACTATATATCAGTGGAATCTGTTTCGTAAAAGTATATATGTTGAAATATATTCAAGCTATATTGAGTATGCATTCCGAAAGAAAAATCTTGTGCGATTGTCTGAAAGCTTTTTTTTGAAAAATGAGTTGGGAAAGCACAGAATATTTTATCAGATCGCGAAAGGGAAGAATGAAAGCATTCCACAAGCATATGTTGTTTTAATTTTATCCACAGGGATTTATATAATGAATATAAAAAATCAGTATCAGCAATCTGCATTAAAGAAAACAATTCTTGAAAGTGGTATTTTTGAAAGTCGTATCAGACAAAGAATTGGGGCTGTGGACATTCCCATGAAATCCATCGTCGTGTTTCCTCAAAGCTGCAGCCTAAACTGGAGCGGCTCTGATAAGCAGAATATAACAGTGGTTAAGAGAAAAGATGCAATATCCGCTATCAGAAAAAATGCAGAAAAGAGTTCAAACATACTTTCAGATCAACAAATTGATCAAATTTACCATCAGCTCGCAGATGAGTTTATAGAGATGGAAAAAGGGTATTGTTGAAAGGAGATCAGGATGATACAAGGACAAAAAATTTGGTCTGAAGATATGATAAGTGATATGGATTTTCGAGAAATATCAGGCCGTAAGATTTTTACTTTTACTCATATGAAAAATAATTATTATGAAGTTCTTCAGGATGCTGCTTCCAAATATCCGTCAAAAATAGCTTTTTACGATGATAGGAATCAGCCATACACGTATGAACATTTTATTCAAATGGTGGATAACTTTGCAGAAGGATTAAATAACCGTGGTGCCCGCAAACACGATCATATAGGCTTGCTTCTGTATAACAGTATTGAATTTTGTGTGGCGTTTTATGCTGCATGCAAATTGGGGGCAGTGACAGTTCCGTTTCCGAGTAAATACCGCAAACAAGAAATTCAGGCTTTGATTGAAAAGGCAGATTTAAATTTTCTTATTGTTTCAGATAAGTTTAAGGAATGGGTAGAAACTTATAAAGAAACGATCACGATTACATATTCCGTGGATGAAGAGAACGGGTATGGATTCCGGCACCTTTCTTTGCCGGATGGGAAGCGTGGCGGAGCCACAGGAGAGCTTGATGATGAAGTGATTTTGATGTTTACTTCGGGAACTACATCGGACAGTAAAGGTGTTGTGCTGAAAAATTATAACGTATTGCATGCCACCATGATTTATCAGCGTTTATGTAATATTACGCCGGAGGATATCACTGTTATTCCGGTTCCAATCTATCATGTGACGGGATTGATAGCGCTGCTGGGAGTATTTGTTTATTCTGGAGGAACAATCTGTTTACAGAAGAAATATGATGCCCGGAGAATTTTAGAGTGCATTATAAATAACAAAGTTACATTTATGCACGGTTCACCGACAGTATTTAGTATCATGATAGATCTGCAATCAGAATATCCTTCCCTGCCATCGTTGAGAATGATTTTATGCGGAAGCAGCTATATGCCGGTGGAGAAGTTAAAAAAACTTCATAGATGGCTTCCCAAAACAGAAATTCGTACGGTATTTGGTATGACTGAAACAGCAAGTCCTGGTACCTTGTTTGAGTCAGATACTCCAACCAGTAGTTATCCTTCGTCAGCAGGTAAACCAGTTCCTGGAATTGAACTGAAAATATTAGATGAAAATGGAATGGAAGCAGATGTTGGAACGATTGGATCTGTTTATATCAAAGGTACCAATATAGCGGAGTATTACTACAAAATGAAATCTCCTCTATACACAGAAGACGGCTGGCTTAATACAGGAGATATGGGATATGTGAATACTGATTCATATGTGTTTTTTGTTGATCGTAAGAAAGATATGATTAACAGAGGTGGAGAGAAAATATGGTGCACTGATGTTGAAGAAGAGTTATTGTCACTTTGCCAGATAAAGGAAGCTTCAGTGGTTGGTATTCCTAGTGAAAAGTATGGAGAAGTTGCAGCCGCAGTTGTGGTATTAGAGAAAGATGTTGTTATAACTGAAGAAGAGATAAAAAGCAAACTTTACACAAAAATGGCAAAATTTAAAATACCCGAAAGAATTTTGTTTTTGAACGAGATACCAAAAACACCGGGTATGAAGGTAGATAAGAGGTATATCAGGACACTTTTTAAACAGGAGATGGATGCATGTTAAAGGCAAATTTTATAACAGCAGAGGAAGCGGCAAAAAAAATCAAAGATGGTTCGACTGTATGTACCATTGGAATGACATTGGTCAGTGCAAGTGAATCCGTATTAAAGGCAATAGAAAAAAGATTTGAAAGTTCAGGGCATCCGGCCAATATTACACTGGTACATTCTTGTGGTCAGAGTGACAGAAAGGATGGAATACAGCATTTTGCTCATGAAGGACTTGTGAAAAGGATCATCGGTTCACATTGGGGACTGCAGCCAAAGTGGATGGAGATGATTTCAGAAAACAAAGTAGAAGCGTATTGCCTGCCACAGGGACAAATTGCACAGTTGTACAGAAGTATGGCGTGCGGACTTCCGGGAAAGATGTCTAAAGTTGGATTGGGAACTTTTATAGACCCCCGTATTGAGAGCGGAAAGATGAATGAACGAACAAAACCGCTGGAAGACATCGTGGATATTATCAAATATGATGGCGAAGAATATATGTTTTATAAACAGATACCTCTGGATACTGTGCTAATCAGAGGAACCGTGTGTGATGAGAGCGGAAATCTGACAACAACAGAGGAAGCGATGAAGTTAGAGGTTCTTCCCGCGGTATTGGCTGCTAAAAGATATGGTGGAAGAGTTATTGCACAGGTTAAGCAGGTGGTTCAATCAGGTACTATTAACCCTAAAGAAGTTACAGTACCCGGAGTATTTATTGATGATGTTGTAGTTTGTGAAAATCCTCTGGAGGATCACAGACAGACTTCTTCATGGTATTTTGACCCGTCTTATTGTGGCCAAGCCAGAGTCCCGGAACAGAATATTGCGCCGCCGCCTTTTAATGAAAGGAAATTTATCGCAAGAAGAGGTACACAAGAGTTGTATAGAGGGGCAGTTGTAAATCTTGGAACAGGTATTCCCAATGATATGGTAGGCAAGGTTTGTAATGAAGAAAAAGTATCGGATGATATTATGATCACAGTTGAGTCTGGTATTTATGGAGGTGTCCAGGCAGGGGGAATTGATTTTGGGGTTGGCCAGAATCTTTCCGCTATGATCGGTCATCACGAACAGATGGACTATTATAATGGTGCCGGCGTTGATATTACCTTTATGGGATTGGGTGAACTGGGCGAAGACGGAAGCGTTAATTCGACAAAAATGGGGACGCGTTGCACTGGTGCCGGAGGTTTTATTGATATCACGCAAAATGCCAAGAAGGTCGTGTTTTTAGGAACATTTACAGCTCGAGGAGCAGAATATAAGTTTGACAATGGAAAATTAAACATTGTGAAAGAAGGAAAAATCCGAAAGATGGTCAAACAAGTAGCCCAGCTTTCTTTTAATGGACCTATGGCAAGAAAGAAGGGGCAGGAAGTAGTAATCATTACAGAAAGGGCAGTATTTGAACTTTGTGAAAAAGGAGTATTGTTGACAGAAATTGCTCCGGGTATTGATCTGCAGACGCAGATTCTTGATATGATGGAGTTTAAACCATTTATAAGTCCTGACTTAAAACTTATGGATGAAAAATTGTTTATACAAGATGGTTCATTTGGACTTCGATTAAAAGAATTAGAAGAGAGGTAAGACAATGGAAAAAAATAAAGTAGCAGTTATCGGTGCAGGATTGATGGGAAATGGAATTGCGCAGGCGTGTGCTGCAGCGAGATATGAAGTGGTAAATATTGATACTTTTTCTTCTGCTATAGATAAGGCAAAAGATACAGTAGAAAAATTATACAGCAGGAAAGTAGCAAAAGGATCTATATCAGAGCAGGAGAAAGCTGAAATATTAGGGCGTCTTACTTATAGTGAAGATTTCAATGATGTAAAAGGTGCTTTTTTGATAGTTGAAGCAGTGCCGGAAAAAATAGAGATTAAGAAGGAAACATTTAAGAAAGTCGATCAAATTGCTGACCCGGATTCTATTATTGTATCAAATACTTCAGGATTGAGTATTTCGGAAATTGCATCAGTAACAAATCGGCCACATAAAGTAATGGGGGCGCATTTTTTCTACCCGGCTCCGGTTATGAAGTTGTTAGAACTGGTGCGGGGTCTGGTTACGTCTGATGATACATATGAGACTGTAAAGCAGTTCGCAGAGAAAATTGGGAAAACAACAGTAGATGCGCCTGAATTTCCAGGCTTTATGGTAAATAGAATTTTAGTGCCGATGCAGAATGAAGCAGCATTCATGGTTATGGAGGGAAGCAAGCCGGAGGATGTGGATAATGCTATGAAGCTGGGATGCAATCATCCTATGGGACCTATTGAGCTGACAGATTTTGTAGGTATTGATACAATGCTGGCAACGATGACAGGTCTTTATAATGGTTTTAAAGACAGCAAATATCGTCCGTGTCCGTTATTGGAGACAATGGTTAAGTCAGGAATGTTAGGCAGAAAAACGGGACAAGGTTTTTATAAATATGATGAAAAAGGAAATAAGATAGGTTCTAATTTTTAATAAATATGTATTTGAAAAATGTGTAGTAAAGAAAGCAGTTATGGTGATTTTAGGAGGAAGAAACAATGAAAGAAGTAGTAATTGTTAGTGGTGTAAGACTTCCAGTAGGAAGTTATGGCGGAAGTTTAAAAGATGTTTCAGCTATTGATATGGGGGCAATGGTTGTAAAAGAAGCGGTAAATAGAGCAGGTATAGATCCGACTGTTGTGGACGAAGTAATTATTGGTCAAGTCGGAGAAGTGGCAGAGAATGGATTTGTTGCCAGAGCAGTGAGCCTGAGGGCGGGAATGCCAAAAGAAACAACTGCTTATTCTGTTAACAGACAATGTGGTTCGGGTCTTCAGTCCATTGTAGAAGCAGTGATGGAAATACAGACCGGACAGGCCGACGTGGTGGTTGCAGGAGGAACAGAGAACATATCCAGATTGCCTTATTATGTAAATGAAGCACGCTGGGGTGCCAGAATGGGGCATAAAGTATTTGAAGATGGAGTAATCGATATTCTGACATGGCCATTGGATGGTAATCATAATGGAATTACGGCAGAAAATGTAGCAGAAAAATATGGTATAACAAGAGAAGAACAGGATGCATTTGCTGTTCGTAGTCACCAAAGAGCTTGTAAAGCGATTGCTGACGGGAAATTTAAGGATGAGATTTTGCCGGTTGAATTAAAAGACCGGAAAGGGAACGTAACTGTTTTCGACACAGATGAAGGGCCAAGAAGCGGACAGAGTATGGAAAAATTATCAAAATTGAGGCCTTGTTTTGTCAAAGATGGAACGGTTACTGCTGGAAATTCTTCCAGCTTAAATGATGGTGCAGCGGCTGTAGTTGTAATGTCTAAAGAAAAGGCCCAGGAGTTAGGTGTTACACCGAAATTAAAGATAGAAGGCTATGCAGTGGCTGGATTTGACGCTGAGTTAATGGGATATTCTCCAAAGTTATCCAGTGAGAAATTAGCGGCTAAATTAGGGCTGGATTTGAAGCAGATTGACATGTTTGAAATAAATGAAGCTTTTGCCAGCCAGGCTTATGCTGTAAGCCGTGATTTGGGATTGGATGAAGAAAAAGTGAATATTTACGGGGGCGGGATATCAATAGGACACCCAATTGGAGCAACTGGTACAATGCTGACAGTGAAAGTGATGTACGAATTGATGCGTACAGATAAAAAGGATGCGATGATTAGTATGTGTATCGGAGGCGGTCAGGGAATATCTATGTACTTTACAAAGTGTCAATAAATAAACGAAAAAGGGGCTGTCGCTTTAACGATTAATTAAATCGTGAAGCGGCAGCTTCAAGACTGTAACAAATTCTGTGTAAACTAAAGATATGATATATATCCTCTTGGATTGATGTTAAAATAAATATTAATCTAGGAGGATATTTTTATGGCACGAAGAAGAAAAATGGATCCAGAACGTAAAGCGTTCATCAATAGCTTACTGGAGCATTATCAACCGAAAGATGCACAGGATATACAAGAAATGTTGAAGGATCTGCTGGGAGAAACTCTGCAGGGAATGCTTGAAGCAGAAATGGATGATCATTTAGGATATTCCAAGTATGATTACAAAAACAAAGAAACCGATGACAGCAGAAATGGTTACAGTCCTAAAACAGTAACTTCATCAATGGGAACGATTGATCTGGATATTCCAAGAGACCGAAAAGGTGAGTTCGAACCACAGATTGTCAAAAAGAACCAGACAGACATTTCCAATATCGAAGACCAAGTACTTTCCATGTATGCAAAAGGAATGACAACTAGAGATATCTCAACCCATTTGCGTGACGTGTACGGTGTAGAAGCTTCTGCTGAAATGATTTCCCGGATGACAGACCGTATCCTTCCGCTGGCAAAAGAATGGCAAAATCGACCATTAGAGCGCAAATATGCGATTGTTTTTATGGATGCCGTCCACTTCAATGTTCGCGAGGATAATAGAACAGTCAAAAAAGCTGTTTACGTTGCCATCGGGATAAAGTTGAATGGTAAACGTGAGGTTCTTGGTATGTGGATCGGTGGTAATGAAAGTGCGAAATACTGGCTTGGTGTGCTTAACGAGATCAAAAACCGTGGTGTGGAAGACATCATGATAGTGTCTGTTGATGGGTTAACTGGATTTGGAGATGCGATTCATGCTGTATTTCCAAAAGCAGAGATACAGCGCTGCATCGTTCATCAGATCCGCTACTCGACTAAATTTATTTCCTACAAAGATTTAAAGCCTTTTATGGCTGATCTAAAGTTAGTATACAAGGCAGATACTGAAGATTTGGCACTTTCCGCACTAGATGATCTGGAAGCAGAGTGGGGAAAGAAATATCCGGCCTCTATAGCTTCCTGGAGAAATAACTGGTCACAGCTGTCCACGTATTTCAAATATCCGTCAGAAATCCGGAAACTGATATATACAACGAATTCCATTGAAAATTTCAATCGTCAGCTCCGAAAGGTAACAAAAGCGAAGGCGATTTTCCCAACAGACGATGCTCTGTTTAAGAGTCTTTATCTGACCATGATGGATGCTACAAAAAAATGGACCGGAAAGGCCTGGGATTGGGGCTTGACCCTGGATCAGCTATGCATTTACTTTGAGGACCGGATCAGACCAGAGGATATTGACTAGCATAAAACATCCTACATATCAAGGATAGATAAAACGCCCGTTTTTAACGGGCGCCCTTGACATGCAAAATGATCCATGCTAGAAAATAAACAAGGGCAGAACGGCTCAAGCTGCCATTCTGCCCCATCTAATCATATACGATTCTAATTAAACCTGAGATTTTTTCATCAATCTGAGAGGTTTACACAAAATTTGTTACATTACCCCCTCCTAACTGAAAACAGCCGACTGGATTTCTCCAATCGGCTGTCTGGCTTAATCATTTATTCTGCAATGGTATAATGGGTATTTCGTGCTTTTCCTTTCTGTTCTAACAAGTTAGTTTTTACCATTTTTCGGATCACTCTGGCGGCAGTAGAAGCGCTTACTTCAAGCAATCCTATTACATCATTTTTTGTAATTGTACCATGTTTTCTGGCATATTCAAATATTTTTTCTTCTTCGTCACTTAGCTTCTTTTCAGTATGAACCGTAACCGGTGTGCCGGATTTCGTTTTTACAGTTGCATTTTCTGTTTCGTATTTTGCGTTGATATTAGGCAATATGATCTTAAAGGCATTTTTCGTGGTTTCAATCACAGGCTTTATCTGCATACTTTCGTATGCCTTCATAATTTTGCCCATTCCGGTTCCATACGCCTCAATTAAGTGCAATCGGTAAAATACATTCGCAAGGTCCTGATTTCTGCACACAGAAATGCCAACCATAACATCCTCTAGGTCTATGCCTGGCATCAGCCCTCCGATAGATACAAACTCAATCCGATCTTCATAAATACTAATAAAAGCGCTGGCACTAAAAGAATAGTCACGGTGAACCAGCAGATTCAGCAATGCTTCTCTGACAGCAACTTCCGGGTAATCCCTGACATCAACCCGGTATAGTTTTTCTATGGTTGCATGGGTCTGATTGCGGAAGTCAATAAAATCATATACTTCGTTCATCTGCTGCATCAGCGATCCGGTAAACTCTCGACGATCCTTGAAAATGGTCTGGTCCGTTCCCTGAAAGACCGCAACTTTAATGGTATGGACGCATTGGTCTGACAGAAGCAGCGCCAGGTTACTGTATAGCCCATCCTGATCGATCAATTTCAAAGTACGCATCTGCTGTGGTCCAAAGTCAGTTTTCCGAAGTTCAAATTCTTTTTTTGTTGCCTCAAATGTAAGGTCCTGGTTTAAGCAGCGCATCGCTTCAAAACGATCTCCGTCTGTTTCCTTTATCATGCGCCGGATTGCCGTATCAGTTGCCGGAACAGAAGAATATCCCTGCCGAACATACACACCTTCCGGCCGCATTCCTTTTTTGGCAAGGTAATAGGGGCGATCCGTTCCACGCTGAATATCTACAACAACAATATTTTTCCCATTTTCCACGATGGTTTCATAATGCAGGAACATGGTTATATCCGGTTTTATCGCATCCCTTACCATATTGCTGATTTGAAGGGAAACACTATCCGCATTATCCAATCCGATAACCGTGCCATCGTCCCTGACCCCTATATACAGTTTTCCGCCATCACAGTTTGCAAAAGCAATGATTTCTTTTTTTATGTCGTCTACCACAACTTCTTTCAGTTCTACGGTTTCGCTTTCCCAAAAAAGCATAGTGCCATCTCCTTTATTTCAAATTTGTAAGTCTATCATATCAAATCGTGTCAATCGCGTCAACAAATCTGACACGATTATGATTCGATTATGACACGATATTCTCATTGTACCCGCAAACTCAGGAAATAATTACATGATAGTTCCTACAAGTTCATAAATTTTGAAAGGATTGTGTTAGAAACTCTTATTTTTCTAACCCAAGCATGATACGATTGACCCGATAAATGACACGATGGAATGATCCAGAGATGGCTTTTGCAACAAATTTTATATATTTTCCGTTGCATTTTAAGCGCTCGGCAGGTAGATCCAGTCGTGCATCAGGCACACGCTGGGTTTGTCCTCCCTGGGAATCAGACGGTAGGTACATTCCCTATAAGACTAAATTATAGGTTTGATTCCTATACGAGGCGGTTAGCAAAAAGCGTTCGATTATTAGCAAAAATGCAAATAATGGGATGCTTTTTTGATAAGAAAAATGCATGATTTTATTGCTTTGAGGATGATTTTCGGCTAACACAATAGAATAATTGTTAGCTGATAGCTAATCGAAAGAGAGATGCATTTATTAAAAGAAAGTATTGAGAAGTACGGGATTCTCGCCCCGTTGATTGTCAGACCTGTATCGGATATGAAATTTGAGGTGTGTGAAATGAATGTAACAGAAGCGGATGTGAAAGAAAGAGTCTTTTTTCTAAATATCATGGTTAGAAATACTTTTCCTTTTTCACGGCTTCCTTTTACTGTGTCCATTTCAACGATAGATACATCGGGATTCGCTTCGACAAATGAATTAAAATCTTCGATAGTCCGGCCTTGACGATATTGGTATTCAAGTTTGGTAAGAACTCTTTTGGGACGTCGTGCCCTATATACAACCTTTTTGGGAAAATCAATATTTCTGACTTTAAATACATTTTTGTCAATGTAGTTATACAGAGTTCTTTCGGATATACCAAGCTCGTCAGCGTGCGTTGTACAGATGTGATTTAATGATTGACCCTTGGGCGATGAGCGGCTCAATGCCTGCACATGCTACTGCTAACTCAGCTATCCAACAGATGTATATCAACGGACATTTCTGCTATGCCTATAAGTTTGGTATTGTCACTAAAAATCCGATTCGCCAGATGAAGATAAATCACTTGCGGACTCTAAGGCACTGCTCCCTGTTTTGATTGATTTCTTTCAGAAGCATCCTTT
>ENA-OQLC01000344-OQLC01000344.1-human-gut-metagenome-genome-assembly--contig:-NODE-344-length-32813-cov-3.890029_pt1 | contig 32813 bp, 40 predicted proteins | sample MGYA00242653_ERZ504807 | MGnify/ENA primary metagenome ERZ504807 (study PRJEB26092, sample SAMD00036381) | human gut metagenome | host: Homo sapiens | study: EMG produced TPA metagenomics assembly of... | reverse complement strand
ACAGTTCCGATAGATTCCAAACTGCAATCCACCGATTTTATTAGCCATAAGTGTTACAAAAATGCTTGACCACAACATCCAGACCGATGATGATCACCTGTCCATCTGCTCCGGATACCATCTCCACCGCATCCTGTGGCTGGCTGCCACCTGTGTGATCCGTACCTCCTGTAGAATCCCGGTTGATGACGTGATATCCTGTATCCCCCTGTTTTACATAGACTTCGTTTTTACAGTCTTTGTCACTGTATAACCGAAAATGTGCACCCTGCAGCACCTTGTCATGGTCATTGGTTTTCACAATGTCAATCCGATAGGTGAAGCAGACGACCGTATCCCATGGGGTAAATCCGGTACTGCCCTCGTTATTGCTGTCCACATCGTTGGAGAATTCCAGCCGCACATCATTCTCAAAGCCCGGACGTCCCGTATCGTTGGCCGCCAGATCATTCAACGTTGCCTCGTAAGTCAGGGTCACTTTCTGTCCATAGGTGTTTTCCTGTTTCTCGTTAAAGTTCGGGAACTGCTTGTCCACAATTGCCTTCATATCCTGAACGATAATCTGAAAGGTATCCTCCCCGCCTGGGTTGGTATTCACCGTAAATTCCCCTTCTTTTAAGGTGTAGCTTTTCCCCTTTTCATCGGAAATGGTGATCTTCACACTTTTCGACTGGAATGTGAGGGCTTTGTCCATCTTGTCATGCCATGCGTAGTAATAGGTCTTGTATCCGTTCATGTTTGGAATGTTGGATTCATATTTATACGGCACAGTTTGTCCGATTTCATAGTCCCCAATATCATTCCAACCGCTTTTATCCGGAATATTCTGAGGCAGATCGTCCTCCTGAATTTTTTTGATCACACTTGGATAATCGGATTTGATCTGCATTTCTGCCGTTGGGTTTGCCGTACTCACCATACACAGGGAACCTGCAGAATGAGTGCCTTCCACATCCGTAATTTCGTCTACCAGATAATAGCCAAAGTCCAGACCTGTTAATTTCACAGAACCATCCGACTGCACATTTGTTACATTGCCCCCATCAGACTGTACCCCTAATTTTTCTATTTCATCTCGCAGATCTTCTACAAAGTAACGGAATTTGCTGTAGCGTCCTTCCAGTTCCTGTTCCGTCTGCGCTCCTTCCACTTTGTAGGCGTTCAGAGACTGGATGTAATCGATTACCATATATTCTGTCACATCATCCACTGGAACAGACAGTGCCTTTGCTGCCACATTCTTTAATGCCTGTTCGTAGGCTGGATTGAAGGTGTAATTGATGGATTCCATGCCCTGTGCATTCTGCGCCAGGAACAGCTTGTACACATGGAATTTCTTCCCTACCAGCGTCTGGCCTGCATTTCCCTTGATGGTAATGTTTGCCGTGCCGCTTCCCATGTTGGCAATTCCGCCCTGGGTGTTATATTCCTTTGCTGCCACGGTTGCTTCTTCTGCAGCCTGTACTGTCAACAGCGGAGCCCCTACGGTACTTACACTGATTCCACCCAATGCTAAGAGTGTTGCGAACATCCACACTTTATTTCTCTTCATCTTCCTGTTTCCCCTTTCTCTTCATAAAGTATCCTGCCACTATCAGACAGCCGATTCCCACCAAAACGATTCCCAATGTCCAAGGGCTTCCGGTTTCCGGCATCTGCATTCCCACAAAATTTACTACTTTTAGATGCACTTCCCGTTCTGCTTTCGTTCCGGTAATGGCAAAATCCCCGGTTGTATCCGTATACTTCTTTCCATTCACATAGTATTCAAAGAGATCTTTTTGCGGATCACTTTTGGTGTAGATTTCATACACGATATCCGTGCCGTCCGAATTCACCGGGATCCGGTAACCCTCCGGTGCTTTGGTCTCCTTCAGATAATATTTCTTTTCCACTTCCAGATCCTGAAACCGCAGGATTCCATCTTTTCCACTGGTCGCTTTCTGCAATTCCTGCTTGCACTCCTCGTCTGTATAGAGGGTAAATTCTGCCCCTTCCAATACCTTTGCATGGTCATTCACCTTGTGGATCACCAGTTCATACGGTGCCAGGACGTCCTCTACGTGAAGCTGTGCCGTTCCATCCTCACGAACAGTAAATTTCATGGTTCCGGTTTTATCCGTTGCCGTATTTTCCAGCAACGTGATCTTGTTATTTTCGTCCACCGAAAACTTCAAGACCCCTGGATTTTTGGTATACCCATCCGGTACGCTTTTCTCCTGAACGGTATGGGTGCCACGGGTCAGCCCCTTCAACACAGCCTGTCCCTTTTCATCCGTTGTCACTTCCTCCTGGTTTCCTTTGGAGTCCGTGTGGAGAAAGACTACTCCTTGGATTGGCGTATCCTTTCCTTTTAAGACTTTTACGATATCCAGTGTCAGCAAGGTTTCTGGAATTTTGGGTTCATTATAAGTTTCTACAAACTCACTTCCATTATTTGCGCTGGTAATTGGAACCACATACACTTCTGGATTCAATAAATATCCCTCTGGCGCTTTCGTTTCCTGTATCGTTACAATTCCCAACGGGATAGATGGATTTTTTGTTGGTGATAAATAAAGTTCATCCCCCGAAACCTTATACTTTTCTTCATAATAACAAAATCCATTTTCATTAGTTCTAAAAATCCACGTTCGTTCTGGTGTTTTTCCCTGTTCCGCCGGATCCTGAGTTCCAGTTGGTTCTGTTTTATAGTATTTTACCGTAAACTCAGCCCCTTCCAGAGAGGCACTTCCCTGTGGTTTATTCTGGTTGGTCTCTTTGTCAATTTTTCCAAGCAGCACTCCCACCGGATCTAATTGTGGAAGATCTTTTACTTTCAGCACTGCTGTCTTTCCAGCTATAACTGTAACCGGATGTACTTTTTGATCCAAGACAAATCCTTTCGGGGCTTTGGTCTCCCTGACGTAACAGGTTCCCGCATCCACTTCCACGGTATTGGAGTTCCCTTGTGCATCGGTAGTCAGATCTGCAACTTTTGTAGTGCAAGCCTGCTCTTTGTAAACACCATAGATTGCACCTTCCCTGCTGTAACAGCTGTTTCCATCTGTCACCTCCGGGTTAGCAGACTCTTTTTTCAGGTTTAAACTGCCTTTCTGATCTTTTTCAATCCACACGATATCCTGTGCATTGTTATATGCCACATATGCCGTATACTGACTCATAAGGCCACGATCATTCAGCACCTTCATCCATCGTTCTTTCAGTTCGACCGTAATGTTATAAACCCATGCTAACTGGTTATAATTCAATCCTGTGGTATATCCGCCATACAGGTAGCCAATGACTGCATGGCAACATCCGTAAATATCCGGAATGTGCGCCTGCACAGATGGTGATTCAAAATAGGGCTTGCTGACATCGTATGCCGGCCCACCGATTGAAACCAACAACATTGCTTTAATCAGATCATTGTTCAACTTTGAGACCTGAAACACACCCGATGGAGTGGGACTGTTTGGTTCTGCACAGTATCCAAGATAGGTTCCTGTTTCTGTTTTTACACTGAACTCTGTTGTATTCCAAGAACCGTATGCATGGGGCGTCCCCGGTGTGATCGTTGCCTGCGATCCTTCCGCCGCAAAAAAAGACGTAGTATTTCCCACTTCCCTTCCAATCCTTGCCTCTCCGATAGATTCCTTTTTCGTATACTTCCCAAGTTCTTCTTCGGGGATCAGTCCTTCCAGCTTTTCTTTGAGTTCCTGGATGTCTCCTGCCTGTTCGTCTGGATCCACTGTCTCTGCCGCCCATACAGGCATACTTCCTGACAACAGCAAAACCGCCAGAATTGCAGACAGGATCCGTTTCCATTTTTTCATGCAAGTTTCCCTCCTTTTTTCTTTTTGTTCTTCCTGCAACAACCCTTGTTAGGAAGAATCCGCAATCCGGATTCGGTTCCGATATCGTCTCATTTTTGCTCCCTCCCTTCAAAATGGGTGCAAAAAAAGAACACTCTTTCGAATGTTCTTTTTTATTTCCTGTCTTCTGTTTATTGTTCTGTTCCAAACTCCGCTTTCATATAAGCATCCTGTTCCTCTTCTGTCATGGCATCCCACATATCATTCCAAGCGTTCTCCGCTTCCAACTGCTCTAAGGGAAACGGCAGCTCCTCGTTGGGATCAATCAGAGTCCCCTGATACCAAAATGGCTGCATTCGCTCTTTCTCTACCATATGTACTCCTCTCTGCTATTTCTTTGCTCCACATCCAGTACAGAAAAATCCATCACTGACAGTCTCTGTCCAGGCCGGAGTATCGACTACATAACGTGTTCCGTACTCTGCCGGATGCTCCACCGTTCTTGTTACTTTTTTATAATACTCTGTGTGATGACCGCCCCCTTCACCAGCTATCGCATGCTGATATGCATGTCCGCCTGGATCCGCTGTACAATCCGCACCACACACATTGCAACAATCCCATGGATCATAGACATCTTCTGTTACCGTTTCTGTCCAGGCCTCTTTTACAACATACTGCTCGTTATGCCCCACTTCCGGATGATTGACTGTATGAGTCTTTTCTTGCCAGGTATGCGTGTGCTGTGGTTTTTCTGGTTTCGATTCTGGTTGGCTCGGCTTCTGCTCCGGCTTACTCGGTTTTTGTTCTGGTTTAGATTCCGGCTGACTCGGTTTCTGCTCCGGTTTGGAAGAAGATTCTGTTTTTCCTGTTTCTTTCTCTGCTTTTACCGATTCTTTCTTATCCGACTTTTCTGCAGATTTCTTATTGTCAGAATTTTCTGACTTTTTTGCCATAGTTTCCTTTTTTTCCGCTGTCTTTTCAGACTTGGTTTCTTCCTTTTTTCCAGTATCCTGTTTCGTATCCGTTTTCTTCTCAGAAGTTGTATCCTTCGAATCCGTTTTCGCAATCTTCTGATTGGAGGACTTTGCCTCCTGTTTTGCCTCTACCTTTGTCTGCACAGCAGTATCCTGATTCGCTGCTACATATCCGCCGATTCCCAATACTCCGATCAAACAGATTCCCCCACCAATCTGGATCTGTCGTTTGTATTTTTTCCACATTTCTTTCATTCCTCTTCGCTCCTTTTCTATACTTTTCTAATTTTAGTATAGCACCTTTGCAAGGTGCATTCTAGGTTACTTTACGTTACTTTAGGTTACCCTGCGTCCACTTGGAATCCATCTTGTCAGAAGATCGAACTCTTTCCATATCCAAATATTTTTCTCGCAAATACCAGGCATGATCTTCTGTAATATCCCCATCTATAAATGCACAGTTGATGGAACCATACAATTCTCCCCACAGGCAGTCATACGGCCATTTTCCTTCTTTCATGGCATCCAGATCATGCTGCAGATATCCCGGAAGATTGATTTCATAATATTCCTTTGTCTCCATTGAGATCTCCTTTTCTGACAATTTTAGTATAACACCTTTGCAAGGTGCATTCTAGGTTACTTTACGTTACTTTAGGTTACCCTGCGCCCGCAAATTTTACTTCCGGAATCGTTTTTCCTGAACCGCTTTCCGGAACATCTCTGCTGATATTTCCGGTTGTTCTATCTGTTTCTTTACAAATCCATCAATGGATGTATCATAAACAAAGCGTTTTACTTCTCTCATATTCCCTGTTTCATAATATCCAATCAGCTTTGCAAAAAATTCCTTCTGACACTCTACCGGAATACGGAGAACACCTGCACCGCCTTGAATCATGATCTGATTGGCTGCAAGCTGCGCCGTCCGCTTATTTCCATCAAAAAACATCTGGGAACGCATGATATAAAGCATGATCGTAATCGCTCTTTCAGTCACGGACAGATCTGCATTCATAATCGCCTGAATCTCCGATTCTATTTTTTCATAAATTGGAATCTCTGGCTTCCAGGATGTTCCACCAATACTGACATCTGAATTTCTCAAATCCCCAGCATTTGTTACGATTCCTACACCAATTTCTTTGTTTAATTGACGCACATAACGCAAATCTAATGGATAATCTACTGTATCAAACAAAAATTCCCATCCATGTTTTAGGTTATTTACTTTTACGATATCCTCCACACTTAATCCGGCAACGCTACGTCCCTCATAGATTTCCTGTGTATCTGGAAAGGTAACCGCAATCCCTTCCAATTTTGACTGGGAATAAATACTATCTACAATGTTTCGCTTTGCATAAAAAATATTGTCTTGTTGCTCCATTGAGAATTTATCTTGAATCATCTTCTTTTTCCTTTCTTAACTCGCATAAATCTGACGAATTTCCTGTTGTTCCTTTTCTGGAAGTTCCGTTATCAATCTGGCCGTGTTTCCTTGCACCATTGTACCAGTCGGTGCATCCGCTTCCTCGCATTTTAGGAAAAACAGCTGTCCTTCCTTTTTTAAAATTGCTTTTTCCTGATAGTAGCCAGATACATAGTATGACATAAAACCGTCTCCTTTTTTCTTGATAATTCTACCACTATTTTATCCAAAGCATATGGATTATTCAAGTCTTTCAAAGCCAGCATTTCTAAGAGTTAGAAATCATACTTGTTCAGATATTCTCGAATCATATCCCTCCTGTTATTTGCGATGTTCCGAATTTCGGAACAAACTTAATTTTCCTTGTAATCATCAGGTTTTGCATTTTCTCCCTTAGTTTTTTGGGTCTGTAGTACTGTTTCCACGCCTGAAAAAACGAACAGGAAAAGCACCGCATAACCAGCAATCGTATACAGATCCTTCCACAGATGAAATTTCATAAACAATACTACAATTAGGAGCAAATAAAAACTCTCCAAGAAGGGAACCTTGAAGTGCTATAATAAAGTTGTAACAGAAGTGGCTAATAAGATATAATCATCTTACAGAGAAAAGAGGAAGTATTATGTCACAAAGTTACACACCTGAATTTAAAAAGAAAATCGTTCGCCTTCATATCGAAGAGGGACGTACTTACAAAAGCATCACTGCAGAGTATGGTGTATCAAAAGCCAGTATCTCCAAATGGTGTGCTGAATTTAGCGAAGAATGCCATACAAAAGCCCAGCAGAATCCAGATGCTCCTAATGATCTGGAACTTATGAAAGAAAACCTCCGTCTCCGTAAGGAATTGGAAGAAGCAAAAAAGGAGAATCTCTTCTTAAAAAAAGCAGCGGCATTCTTCGCAAAGGAAATCGATTAGAGGCTTATCGATTTATTGACCAATATCATGAGACATTCGGTATCCGCTGGCTGCTTAGACGGCTGAAAATTTATCCGAACGCTTACTATAACTACCGGAAACACCGGAAGGCGGATTATCACGCCCATAAAGCAGAAGTCCAGGCACAGATTCATGAAATCTATCATGAACACAATGGTGTCGATGGTTACAGGAGCATGACAGTCTATCTGGCACGTAAGGGATATCACTACAGCCCTGCAACCATACATAAGTACATGAATGCGGAGTTGGGACTGAGATCCATCGTTCGTCCCCAAAAAACAGATTATGAACAGGGAAAACCACACAAGGTGTTTGAAAACAAACTTCAGCAGAATTTTATGTCGGATAAAATCAATCAAAAATGGTGCACAGATTTCACATACTTATTTTTGAAGAACCATGATGTGAGATACAATTGCAGTATTATTGATCTTCATGATAGAAGTGTCATTGCCAGCATAACGGATCGGCACATCACCAGTGATCTTGCCATCCGCACTCTACAGAAAGCATTGGATTCTCAGCCAGCTATCAAAGGAGAATTGATCCTGCATTCCGATCAGGGCTCACAGTATACATCTAAGGCATTTACTGATTTTTGCAAGTCAGTGAATGTGACGCAGAGTATGAGCAAAGCAGGTTATCCCTATGACAATGCACCGATGGAGCGTTACTTCAATACACTGAAGAATGAATGCACAAATCTGTATGAGTTCAAAACAGAGGAAGAACTCTACCAAGCAGTGGAGGAATTTTCCTATGTCCACTACAATCATGTACGCCCGCATAGCTCCAACGGTTACCGTACGCCATATCAGGCACGAATCGCAGGATAAAAAAGGGCTGCCCGAGCAGATTGCTTGATTACTCAAAATCGGAACGGTTAGCTTTTGTCAAGGGCAAAGCTGCGACAGCGGTGTGAAACACCCTTGATGAAATCTGACAGTTCCGATAGATTCCAAACTGCAATCCACCGATTTTATTAGCCATAAGTGTTACAAAAATGCTTGACCACAACACCTCTACTGAAAACTTGTTCCTACAACAAATTTCCCTATATCCTGTCATAAATAAAATATAGATTGCAGCACCTATAGTAAATGTCCCTGGCAATAACATTTCATAGTCTTTCTGAGCTATGGATATCTGAACTGAAGCTTCTGTTGCCAACACGTACAGCACAATGGTTCCGAAAACACATCCCGTTGCTGCAACAAATCCGCAATACTTTTTGCAAATCCAGTTCACCATTTTCAAAAACATCCATATTCGCATTTTCCATGTTTCCCGAAAGTTGCTTTCTTTTTCCATCATTCCATCCTTTCTTTTACTCTCACCTATCGAAAATATTTTCAAGTCCTTCCACTTGTTCCGAATTTCGGAACGGTGCTATTCTCATATCCTCCTGATTCTGTGCTTTTCTTTCCCAGGCCTCTGAAACAGGGGTTCTGCTACCGCTTTTGCCGGTTCCAATAGTTTTGTCCGCAAATTTTCCAGTTCTCCCTCCTTTGCCATAGAATGATACGTTCCTGTACGTCCACCTACAATGATATGATCTAACACGTCAATTCCTAAAATATTTCCACCAGCGCACAATTTTGCTGTGACCAGAAAATCATGATGACTCGGCTGCGGATCACCAGACGGATGATTATGTAACAGAATGACATAGCTCGCATTGGAAAGGATTGCACTTTTAAACACTTCCCGTCCTGTGACCAGGGATTCATTGATCGTTCCCATACTTACGATATTCATGTTGATCACCTGACTTTTCGTTGTACAATTCAAAATGCAGAACACTTCCCTGTCATACTCTGACAACTCTTTTCTCATAAACTGTACAACCTGATCCGGAGAGGATAATTGTTCTTCACTGTACAAGGTTTTATCCATGACCAGTTTCACCTGCACGACGTCCAATTCTTTATTCCCCATCAAATGTCACCTCCAGGATTTGCCCTTCTTCCAGATTTTCTGTCAGTTCTTTCAACTCTTCCAGCGTACACCTAATTTCTTTCTCTTTCACGGTTTTCCTCTTCTCCTTCCTCATAGCAAATAACCACTTTTTTTATTTCTTTTTCTGGTTCTATTTTTCCCATAATTCTCCTTCCTGTTCCGAAATTCGGAACGAATCTGATTGATCATGGTTTCCAAAATTTGAAACCGGCTGATACCCCAAATCTTCGTAGACTTTCCGGCTGTAATAAAAGGTCATGGTATCTGGCGCATTATACAGACTGGTCAGAAGGTAAGCACGGATATTGTGGATCCGGGTGGTAGTCTGCCCCAGGGAATATAACACATATTGGATATGTGACATGGTCAGTTTGGAAAATTGTGCCCGCAGTTCTGCTGTTGTATATTCCCGTCTCCCAAATCGATGAATTGTGGTACTCCTTCGGCTGCACGTGTCCACTGCTACAGCAAGCAGTACTGCCAACAAGTCTGCATCTGCTCCGTCTTGCAGCAAAACATCATATTCCCATTTCTTCCGGAAAAATGCTTCTACACAGTCTCGATCCATCCATCGATCCTGTACTCTTGAATGATTTACTGTATACATGATAGATAGATGTTTATATCTATTATTCTTTTTATACTCAGTATTATTAGAGTTGCAATCCTGATACTTCTGGAAGTTGCAAATCTGGCAGGTCATCGGGTCATTTTGGTTTTGGGACTGCCAGTTTTGATACTGCTGATCGGTTGCACGATCTTCGGATTCTATCTGTTCTTGCTGTTCTATTCTACTTTCCTCCGGGTTGCAAATCTGGCAGGTCACATCCAAAACAGCAGATTCTTCCTGAATTTCCACTGTTTCTGTTACTTCTTCGATAGCTGTATGTTCTGGGTTGCAAATCTGACAGGTCAATCGATGTTCTGTTTCTCCCTGTTCCCACTCCTCAATCTCAATGTCTGCTCCGGACAACAATTCTGCGATAGTCTCAGAATTGCAAAGATACACTAAATTGGGTTTTCCAAGTCCTTGCTTCCGTCTTTCTATCAGTCCAAGGTGCTCTAGTTCATCCATCATACGCATGATCGTTGCCCTGCTGTAAAACAGATCTTCTGCTATTTTTTCGATGGAATAGATGATATAGATTCTTCCATTTTCGTCTGTCCAGTTATTTATTGCAGACAACATCAAACGCTCCCTGAGCACACAATATAAAATCTTAGATTTTGCAGACATATTTGCCAAACTTTTGGTAAATACCAATTCCTTTGGCAAAATCAAAAAAGATTTACTTAGAACATCTTCCCCATAATAATACAGTTTTCGTTTCATGCCTTATTCCTCTCTTCCCTGTTGTTTCTCTTGTACGTCAGACTTGCTCAAAAGTCGGATACTGATAAAAAGACCTGCGCCGCCTAATAGCATACTGACCGCCAGTTTCCATGCTGTATTTTGTGGAATTACACGATCCCATAATGCCATCAGACCGAACATCCCCATTGCTGCCAATAATTTGAAAATTCTTCTTCTCGTGTGCTTCGATAGTTTCCCCATATCTGCTCCTGTTCCGTTCCGAATTTCGGAACATTACTTTTCTTTCAGTTCTTTTAACACCTTTGCAAGTGGCTTTAAATACAGCCTGTTTGGTTTCTTGCCACCCTGTGTTTTTTTCTTGATCAACCCAAGCCCTTTTTGTTCATCCAATTCTTCCAATAGCCGGATTGCTTTCCTTTCGCTGCAATGGAGCAGATTCATAATTTCCTGGATTGGAAACTCAATATAGAGCTTTCCTTCTTCATCAATCCACCCTTTCTCTTCTGCATCATTCAGATATTCCAGCATTACAAAATATAAGATCTGTGCGTCTCCGGGCAGCTTTGCAAATGCTTCTGTAAATACCAATTCCTTTGGAATCAGTATTGCATTTTCATCTGCTTCATATGGTTCATCTCCATAAAAATACAATGGATCTCTCATTTTTTTCTCCTTATTCTGTTGTTCCGAAATTCGGAACAGTATTACTTGTGCCTACTTCATCTTTTTTCTAACAAATCATAAAATTTCTGTGACTTCTATTTTTAAGGCTTTCTCGATAGCCATACGACTGATTTTTTTTAATTGCTACTGTGCTAATTGCATCTAAAATATTAACAATACTATTCCGTTAAAAACAAAAGTGCCAAACTAATTAACAGAAAGAGTAATACAAATAATCCACAAAATAGAATCACTGATCGCCTAAAAGTGAGTTTATATTCTTGCTCAAACAATGATGTAAATGAATGAGCCGCAAAAAACGCTATAACTAACGCAAATACCATGGTTACACCAAGCTTCATATACTCTCCCCTTTCCATTTCTTCTTATTTTGTTGTTCCGAAATTCGGAACAGCATTACTTCACTCATTTTCATTTCGCATATAATCTATAACGTCTTCCAGACTTACTCGTGCATTCCGGAAATGCCGGATCTCCGGTCTCCACAGATACCACTCTTGACAGGAAATAGTTTCCTCTCCAGATGTATAAGGAAACTCCCGCACCAAAATTCTTGTTCCATTGATCAGTCTGTATTCATAAAGAATTTCTTCTGTCATTTTATTTTTGTTTACAATTGTCCAGCTTGGATATTGCAGTAAGAAATCTTTCCATTCCTGTTCGGTTTCAAACTGCAGGAGTGGAAGTTCCATTGTTCCGGATTTCGGAACATCCTTACCTTTTTTGTAGGCTTTAATTTCTTTATGATTTACAATCCCTTGTTTTAAGAGTTCTTCCTGCTCTTCTTCCGGTAAGGTTGCCAGTTCCACAGCTGCACTCTTTTTCAATTTCCCTGCCTGAAAGGCCTGCATCCCCGTTTCTCCCAGATTGTTTGCGATTGTCCGATATTCTCCGATGGTGCTTTTGGACATCTGCAGCTGCGCTGCCAACTTATCTGCAAGCCTTCCTGCCGGGAGATTCGGAAATTCTTCCGGATAAGTCCTCAACAGATGACTCATTCCTTCCAGTTCACACATAATTTCATAATCCGTTTTTGCTGCATATCCATTAGAGGAATAGCAGGTAAATTCAGACCGTACATCTGAAAGGTTCCGAATGATACAGGGAAGCATGGCATAACTTTCCTGATTCCGTTCTTCCACTAGAATCTTACAGGCGTTTCTTCGATGATGTCCGGCAATGATTTCATATTCATCGGTGTCAATTTTTCTAACCAGAAGATCCTGTATCACTTCCCCATCCGCTTCAATCAGATCCGCCAGGGCTTCCTCTTTCCTGCGGACTTCCCCTTTTAGTTCTTCCCGCTCCTGCATCGTTTTTCCATAACGGTACTGGGCAGGGTTATCTTTCAGCTTGGTATAATGAATCCAATGGGTAACTCTCTTGGGATGTAAGTCTGCTTTTTTTGTTTCTTCTTTGAAAATATTACTGATCTTTGCCATCCCTTACACCTCCTGTAACTCCATGGCCAGATCCATAAAATCAAGTGCCACCTGACTTTTGGAACGGTGCTTCATAACTGGCTTATAGTATTCCAGTGCATTTTCCACAACAGCCCCCTTACTGATACAGGTTTCCATAAACGGCCAGCAATGCCGTTCCACCATGTCGATGTAGGTATGCTTCTGTGCCCGCTTATTTTCCACTTTATTTGCAAAGATCTTCCATTCTACGCCCACCCCCTGTTCTTGTAAATGATGGTATTTATCTTCTACCAGAAGGAGGTTGTCCCGACAAAATTTATCCAGACAAACCGGCGTGATCAGGACATCTGCCGCATAAAGTGCGCTTGTCGTAATCAATTCCATGGCCGGTCTGGTATCCATAATGCAAACGTCATATCGATCCTGAATCTGCATCAGTGCCTTCAAAAGAGCATTGGTATCATATGCATCATTTTCTACTAAATCTGTACTCCCTTTAATGATGTCGATGTTTGCATATCGTGTCCGGTAAATGGCACTGCGCACCAGGTTTGGATGTTGCAGCACTGTTTTGATCGTGTGTCCGTTTGCGTTTACTTTGATAAAAAACGGGGTCAGATTGGTTTGAGGATCTGCATCCAAAACTAAAACCTTTTTGCCTAACTTTGCCATACTGTATGCCAGATTCACCGCTGTTGTTGTTTTCCCAACGCCGCCCTTTAAATTTCCGATCACAAATCGTTTCATGCTCTTCACCTTTTGTTCCGAATTTCGGAACAGCTGACTATAAATGTTTGCTTCTTTTCAGTTTATGACCTTTTTCTTCTATTTGAGATATTTTTTTCAATATTTTGTCATAAGATGCAATCTGCTTTTCTTGCCCACTATCTATGTAGCCTAAATATTTACTTTTGGTTCGATTGATATAAAGTAATTTTTTCTCATCTAACACTCTTTGGATAAAATTTTCAAACTTATTTCTTCCATACATGCTCTGTACAAAATTAGACTCTACTTTTTTCAACTCATAAACAGCTTGTCCGTTTGGATGAATTGCAACAATTATTGGTTTGCCATCTTTGTCACGAAAATCTAATACTGCCACCACTGATTCTTTTTGAGTAAATGATTCTGTTAAAATCACAGGATTCTCCAACGCTTCTGGTAATTTCTTAATCTCCTCTTTTGACAGTCCATGATATTCACTATTATTTTCTGCTTTCTCATGAGTACAATTTATAATATGCTTCTGTGTGATATGCATGGGCAAATCTTTCAGACCAACTTCTCTTAAAATTCCCGGTGTCGTACAAACTAAAACAGCTTCTCGTCTTGGAGACGCTCTTTCCAATGGATGAAGTACCCGATCCACACTGTTCCCAAAGTTGAGATATGACTCGCACTTCTTCCCATATGCTAAGATCTGTTCCGTGGATGCTTGGTTTATCATACTCTCTGTCCGTCCAATGCTCTTTTCATACGCTGCGATCTTCCTTTTCGCTTCCTCCAATTCCGGAGAGGCTTCCAGTCCATATCGTTCTACAACTCCCTGCAGATATGTCTGATTGTTCTCCAACTGATCGATCTGACGGGTCATTTTATTGATTCCTTCTTTTAACTGATCTGCTGATGCCTGTTTTATAACCTTCCCTTCCCGTAATGCATCTACTGAAACTCCACAGGCATTGCAAAAAAGCTGCAAGGATTCCGGCTGCAGTTGCAACACTCCTTTTTCCACTGCTTTCACTTCCGGGACAGACACGTACATTTTTTCAGCCGCTTCTTCCAGACTCATTCCCTGTTGCTCTCGCAATGCTGTAAACGCACGCTGCAGCATGGGATGTTTCCCTTCCCCAGCTCTCCGGTTCAATTCCTGAACCTTCTTTGATGTTCCTGTCAGAAATCGCTCTCCATCCAGATACACCGTATAATGCTCTCCTTCTTTTGCAATCCTCCACCCATCCGATTGTTTGAGATTCGGGAAAACTGCCTGTTCCATCCGATTCTTCATTGCTTCCTGAGTCAGGTCTTCATACGGAACTTCTTTCCATCCTGTTTTTTGGGAAATCGCAGTTCTCACTTGTTCAAGATTCCGATAAACGGTTCGATCTACCGGAGTCACAATCCCCTCTTCATTTAGAGAAACAATCCGATAATACGCTTCTCTTCCATATCCCTTTTCGTTATATCGGTTTACATGGAAATCCAAGTCCTCATAATCCATGGTGCTTTCGATCGCAACCTTCTTTGTCTCTTCCGTTCCGAATTTCGGAACAGCATTACGTATTTTGGATGCCGGTTCTACTTCGATTCCATAGGTCTGATATTCTTCCAATGTGATCAGTCCACCGTGATATTCCAGATAAGCGGCGGCTTGTTCCGCATCTTTCACGGCACGGAATAAAGCCTCCGGCTGCTCTTTAATTCCCTGGATCCAGCTCTGAACATACGCCTTGTGGTTCTGAAGATGTTCTTCTGTCTGTCCGATCGGAAGCTCACTGGACAGGAAACAGGAACTGATTTCCGCCACCAACTCTTCATAAGCATAGGGCTCTGTTCCAAATCTTCCTCCCTGTTGCCGATTCAGTCTGCTCTCTACTCCTGTCGCATGGGACAGTTCATGGAGTGCCGTAGAGGCATAGGCATACTCGGAATGAAATTGCTGGCGGTACGGAAGATAGATCCGGTCTTCTACCGGACGGTAAAATGCCTGGTCACTTTCGTGATAAGAAATCGAAACTCCCATGCTCCCAGAAATGGTATCCACCAATTCTACTGGCTGTATTTCATTTTGTGTTACTTCCAACTTGGGGATTCCTACAATCATATCCCCATTGTAAACAGAATACGCTCGGCTAAAAAGCTGATACCGATCATTGATCTGTCCACCAGCTTCCCGAAATTCTTGCCAGCTGATTGCCTTTTTCTGCTCCCGATCATAGGGATACCAATATTCAATCCTGCCGCTTTGGCCTTTCCCTGGTTTCAATTTCCATCCCTGCTCTTTGATCTGTGCAAATGTACACCATCTGTTATCTTGATATCCTTTCTGTATGGATGTCAGCAGTAAAGAAAAATAATTGCTCCCATTATAAACCGTCTTGGAAATCGGATTATATGGCCGACTCGGCAGCCCGTTCCATTCCTTTTTCCATTCCAGATTTTTTTCTTCTAACAAATGTAAAAACTGCTCTGATAATTGCTTTTGTAATTCTGTCATATCATTTCCACCCTTTGTTTCTGCACTTGGTATTCCTGCAATACAGTCTCCGAAATTGCTTCCCGGATTCGCTTCGAAGTTGGGCGTATCACATCCCGGTATCCTTCTTTCTCACTGTAATACTGGGGCAGGTTACAAAAAAGTCCATCCTGTCCCTGTTTCACAGTGACTCCTTTGATTGTCAGACCACACACTTCTACCGTTGCAATCCCTACGATGCTTACTGTCTTTTTGGGCTGCACCGGAAACAGGCTCATACTCTGAACGACGATTTCTGGAAGTTCCAAGTCTTTTATGATTTCTTTTCGGATTTCCTGATTCACAACTTCGGCAATCCTCTCCCGCAGTTCTTGACTGGGGTGTACCACATCTTCCCACCGTCCTTGCACTTTTCGCCTGGGAAAGCTGACAAAGGATACCTCTTCCCCATTCTCTTTCCGATGTTTTAACACTCGAACTTGAAATGTAAATAATCGTTCCACCGTGACTTCCCCATATCCCCATACGTTTTCCAGTGGTTTTTCTGGCAGATAAATTCTGGCTTCTACGTCCATTTTTCTCCTTTCTGTTCCGAAATTCGGAACGCTCCTGCTTTAGTGCTTTTCCCGTTCCCAAAAGTACCGTTTCTTTTGTGTTTTCTGGCTGGTTGCTTCCATGCGCCGCTTCTGTTCCATCTTCCGCATCCGTTCCATATGCTCCACGGACAGACTTGGTTTTGCCAAATATAGCACATCCTCCACCTTGTCCCCTCTTTCCAGACAGGTTAAAAGATAATCACTCTGCTCTTCGGTAAACTCAGAGTTGTCCATGACTTCTTTGATAAATGTCTCCATCTCTTTTTTTCGCTGCTCCTCTTGTTCTTTCGCCATTTTCTGGTATCTGCGATTCTTCCAGTACCCTTTTTCCGGTTCCACGGTTGGAATCGTTTCCTTTGGCGCCTGCCTTTTTTCTGCTTTCTGAAACTGTAAGAGCTCCCTGTGATAGGTATCTGCTTTTTCGCTTAAGATCCGGGCATTTCCCTCGGCACTCTGTCGGTTCTCCTGTTCTTTGGTTAAACGCTGCTTCATTTGCTGCAGCTGAAATTCCAACTCCCGTTTTTCCTGTAACAACTGTTCTGACTTTTGCTTCAGTTCTTCTTTCTCTTTGGTCAGATCCTGGAGTACCTTTTCCAGTCCGTCCTGTACAACTGTAGTCAGCCGCTCACTATTGGCAGCCAGGATTTCCAGCCGATCCTGATTTTCTTTCATTGCCCGTTCCAATAAATCGATATCCTGAAATTTTTTCTGCAGGAATTCCATCCGCTCTCTTTGGATTTTTTCTAACTCCCATGTAGGCATTTTTTCTAAAATCTCTGCGGGCATCTGATCCAAAGCGCACAAATAGATCCATTCCCGGATGCGCCAGGGCAACTCCTGATTCAGAATGCCAATAATCTCTTCCGGGACTTGCATCCATTGTGCGATCACCAATTGCTGTTCTTTAATTTCTACTTCTGTTATAGCCTGGGCTTCCACTGTCTGTCTCCTTTCTTTCTGTTCCGAATTTCGGAACGTGTCTGTTCCGGATTCTTCCTCTGAATTGGATGTGCAAATTCATAAGTTGCCAGGTGTTCCTGATCCATACGTTTGATCTGACGGATCAGCCGCTTTTCTTCCCGCAGTTTTTGTAACTGCTCTTTGGCATCTTTCATCAGCTCCATCCCTTTTGGCAACTGCTCCTGCAATTCTTCCATTTCATCCAGGACTGCTTCAAACCGATCATCCCATACCGGAATCTGCCCCAGCTCTTGTTCCAGTTTCTGATATCTTCGATACCCTTCGTCCTCCTGCAGGTTCCATTTCAAGCTACTTTGCTGCTTTAATCGTTTTTCCTCTTTCAGCACTTCCCGCTCTCTTTGTTCCAGCGCCTCTCTGCTTCGGATATCCATGGTTAATAAATATCTGCAGTCTGCCCGCAGCTTCTCAATCTCTGTTAAATGTTTCCGCATACTGCCCTGATTGATCGCATAAATATTTCCACGGGCATAACGGTTCTGGATCTGGTAAATGTCTCGGACATGACTGGCTTGATATCCGGAGATTCCCCGGATGCTTTTCCGATCAGAACGCATCTGGCAACGCTGCAGTTTGGGCGACTTTGGTATCGGATATGATTTCCATTCTTTTCCAATTCGTTCCCGGATCGCAGCTACCGTATAGGCTTCTCCCAATGTCTTCTTTTTCGTACGCCAGGCCTTTCCTTGTCCGGGCAGTTTCAGGGATAAAATCGCCCCCTCTTCCTGGGACGTTCCTTCCCGGATCTGATAATGCATGGATCGCATCTGTTCTAAAAATTCTTCGTACGATTCCGAAAGAGAGATTGCATAATCAATATCTGCACGGATCAGATTTTTCCAACTGCTTTTTCCTTGATCTTTCCATTCTCCGTATGAGACTCCTTTCCGGTTTCCTTTTTCATATTCCAGTTTGGGAAGTCCATATTTCACACAAAGCTTGTCCGTGATTGGCTGCATAAATTTTTCCCAGTCCCCACGTTCATAACGATACTTATAACCTGTGATACGGTTGACCGAATTGAACACAATATGACCATGACAATGCTTCCGATCCGTGTGGATTCCAAACACATAATCATAATTCTCTCCCAGATATTCCTGGCAAAATTCCTGAATGATCTGATAGGCTTTTTCTTCCGTACATTCTCCTGGTTTCCAGCTGATGATAATATGGTATCCTTTTCTTCCATCCAGCTTCCCCCAGGCCTGCTTAGTATCCATCATGGTACGATACACCTCTTGTGTCGTATTTCCAGAATTTCCACCGACCCATAACTGCTCTTTCGTTTTTTCCGGCTTCATAATATAATCAATTGCATTGTAAAGGTTGGATTGTGATTTAATGTTTAATATCTTCGTGATTGCCATACGTTTGTTTCAATTCCTCTTTCATTTTTTCGAATTGCTGTTCTAACAGTTTCATATTTTTCTCCAGCCGATCTGCCGCAGCCGCCGGTTCATATCCGATATGTAATTGCTTCGTTGCCTGATTGATATTCGTTCCGATTTTTCGGAACTGATACACCAGTTCTTTTAGTTCCTTTTGGATCTGCAGCTCCTTCTGATATCCGGATTCCTGCAGTGTTTTTTTCCGGACATAAGCAGACAGGTTTTTGGTTCCTGTCCGCATCCGTGTTTCCGGATCTTTCTCTGCTTTTTCACAGAGAAATTCATATTCTTCCGGTTGGAATCGGACTCCAACAAAGATACTTCTTTTCACTTTGATCACACCCGTTTAATTATGTTTCAAATGTTCTTTTCGTTGTTTCATCTGCCCGGATTGTTCCTGCATCACACGGCGAAATATTTCTAAATTAGAACCATCTACTTCCCCATAATTTTCTTCTACAATCTTTCGGATTTCCTCATTCTTTTTTGCTGCAGCCCTTGCTTCTTCCAGTTCCAGTTTGGTCAGCAGTTCTTTCTCTTTTTGCTGCAATTCTTTTCTTCGTTCTTCAATTTTCTGCAGATCACTTTGTACCTTTTCTAATTGTTCCTGTAAGCTCATTTTTCTTCTCCTTTTCCTTGTTTTCTGTGCAAAAAAAGAACACCCACTTTACGGATGTTCTATGCTAAATAATATCAGACGGCGGTGGTGTATAGGGGAGTCCCCCATAGGTTTTTGGCACGGTCTTTTTTTCTTCCTTTGGTTTCTTATCAGCCCCTTGGTTTAACTGTTCCAGAAGCTGTAAAATCTGCTTGATATCTTGCTTTAATTCTGTCACATCTTCTGCAAGATTTTCCATCGTTGGAGTTTCCTTTTCTTCCTGATTTAAAAGCAGTGCCTCTATGTATTCCTGACCCGAACGATATTTCTGTGTATCTCGGTTTTCTAATGCCGCAATCGCACTTTCGGATAGACGAAAACTTTTCATCACTTTTGCCATATCTCTTCTGCTCCTTTCCATAATTTTCTAATTCTATTTTACTATACTGGCAAGCAGATTTCTAGGTTACTTTAGGTTACCCCTTCACTCATTGAAAGGCTTACAACTATATTGCATCTTGTCAGCTTTCGTAATACAGATGTCTACAACTGTATTGCATCTTGTCAGCTTTCGTATTACAGATGTCTACAATTGTATTGCATCTTGTCAACATTCGTAATACAGATGTCTACAACTGTATTGCATCCTGTCAACATTCGTAATACAGATGTCTACAACTGTATTGCATCTTGTCAGCTTTCGTATTACAGATGCCTACAACTGTATTACATCCTGTCAGCTTTCGTATTACAGATGTCTACAATTGTATTGCATCCTGTCAGCTTTCGTATTACATCTTGTCTACATCTGTATTACATAATGTCAGCATTTGTCCGTCAAAACCCTGTTTTTCCATCAAAATTGCCCCTATCTGTACGCAATTCTCCGAGAGGAGAATTGGCAAGATACGCATAATGTTTAACAAACATCATGCCATCTTGTTAGGGGAACACCCCTAAGACCCCTGAATAATATATAAAAATAAAATATGTAAAATACTCCTCTTGATTTCCCAGGCTTTCTCAGATGCTTCCCCTTTCATTTCTTGCATCTGTCATGCGCTGCACGTCCCATTTTCAATGGCGCACATCCATTTTTTTAAAGTCAATTCCAGGGAATCTTCCTCTTCTTTTTGATCCTGCACAAAGCGGTATGCATTTTCCAAAATGTGTCCGGTATACAACAAAACTTGACACTGCTCTGGTTCCTGTTTCAGCAGACATCTAAGACTCCTGTAGATCTTTCTTTTCATCACAATCTCTTCCGATTTTGAAATGATTCCGTCCTTACTAAGTGCATGACAATCCATAATAAAAAGTTCCAGTTCTGCTTCCAATTTTTTCCCAACCATCTCCAAAATCTTCACCTCTTTTTTCCTGATTTTATTTATGAATCTGCAGCAACTTTTTCTCTTTGAAATAATCCATGGTCAGTTTGGTTTGTGCATCCTCCGGCTGAATTCCATTCCCGCCATCTGCAAAGATAAGCTGGCAATCCATGCTGTATTTTTCCTCCGAAAATCGTACCAGCATCGGCTCCAAAAACTGTGCTCCTGTGGCACTGGAAAATCCATGTTCCTGTGTCCAAGTTCTCAGTGCATCTGCCACTTCTTTTTTGGAAATTCCCATCATAGAAAGTGCATCTTCGTTTAATCCGGAAAGATCCATAGAAAGTGGTTCTTCCTCTTGTTTTTCTGGTTCACTTTCCAGCTCTCTTTCTTCCATTTCCTGCTTCGTATTTTCCTGTGTTTCTTTTGGTTTGATCTCCAATTCCTGTTCTACTTTTTCTAGTTTCTCTTCCGATTGTTTCTCAGGTTTCTGATCGGACAAAATGATACCGATCCCTGTCAAAATGCCACACAGAATCACCATGGCTGCAATCACAATTATGATTCTTTTTTTCAATGCTGTTTCGCTCCTTTCTTACTTTTAATGGAACGGTAATTCTTCCTTGATTCCATCCGGGATATTCTGGAAACCATCAGCGTCCGGTACTCCCATTGCCCCCTGATTTCCCCGTCCCTGTTCTGACTTGCTTTCGGCAAATTCCTGCTCTTCTACTACCACTTCTGTGGTATAAACCTTGATCCCATCTTTATTCGTATAACTGCCGGTCTGGATCCTTCCGGAAACCGAAATCCGTAGTCCCTGACGGAAATATTTCTCGGCAAATTCTGCGGATTTTCCGAAAACCACACAGGGAATAAAATCTGCCGTCTGCGCTCCTTCCCGTTGGAATCTTCGCTCCACTGCCAGAGTATATCTTGCCACCGCAGTTGCCGGCTCTCCCTGAGAATATCGTACTTCCGGATCCCGTGTCAGTCTCCCCATTAAAACTACTTTGTTCATATTGATTTTTCCTTTCTTTTTGTTCTAATTTGCCGGAACTCCACCTGGGAACACCCAGCCGATCCACCCCGTATGTCCCTGACAGGTTGCGGTCTGCCAACTGCACCATTCTTCCAGACTTTCCACGGAAAAATAGCCCCGGTTATTGGCCACCATTCCATTCCCAAGATAGATCCCGACATGTCCATATATGCTGCCCATAGTTCCGTATCCACTGCCACACACAATGGCTCCCGGCGGAATGTTTTCCATGCTGGTATTGCCCGTATTTTTATAGTTGTTCCACATATCGATGGCATTCCCATAAGGGATTGTTGGTGCTCCTGCAGCCTGATAAATTCCCGTCACCCACTGAGCGCACATATCCGGAGTACAAGGGTAAATTCCCTGATTATTAGCGGCATGATCCACGATGCTCTGCATCAGTGGCGTCACCGTTCCATCGTAGTTTCCCCCTCCGCTTTTTTGGTACTCTTCATAAGTCATGTTATCGAACCGATAGAGGTTATAATTGTCCATGTGCTGCACACATTTTTCCACATAAGAACTATCCGTTGCCCAGCCCGCCGCACGGATTCCATTCATAAATCCCCTGGCGGCTTCTTTGGTATACTTCTTGTCATTGTGGTTCCGATAAGGGGCAACTTTCCCTGCATAAGGTTCTCGGTTTAACATCCACCCTCGCTGCCGGATACAGGCTCCATAATCCGGATACACGGAGAACCCGGCAATGATGGTGGTATTCCCATTTCCGGTTTCCTCGCCCGTAGACATATCCACACCGCCAATGGCATATTTGTCTCCGGAAAAATACTTGATCCCAAACAGATTTTTATACTCGTACGCCAGCTGGGAGAGTCCCTGCCCATTGTCTCCTCCTGGCCCATATAACCCAAATCCGGATTCCGCAATCACCTGTGCGACTCCGGTAGAGACCGGAATCCCACTTTCTTCCTGCACAGCAAAAAATGCTTCCATCATATCTTCGGTAATAAAGGGCGGCAGTCCATGTCCGGTGGCCGGCTGTTGGTCTAAAAACCCACCGATCAGGGACATGATCACACTGACAATCAGAGAGATTGCCAATACCGCCACCAAAAGAAAGGCCAGCATGGTCACAAGCGCGGTCAAAAGTGCCGCTGCAAGCTGCAGTACCATTGCCGCACCTGCCAGTACTACACTTCCAATCGTTGCCCCCACATATTTTACAAAGGACGGCAGATCTCCAACCTGCGCATTCTGCTGTTTGGTGTCTTCCAGTTTTGCCCGTTCTTCCCCGATTGCTTGCTGGGCTGCCTGATTCACTTCCTGGACATAGTTTTTAAAGGTTTGTGCTGTTTTCTTTGCAGTTCTGGCGGCCAGTGTAGCTGGAGTAACCGTGGATGCGCTACCCGCAACAGAAGATGCCGCACTCTGCACTCCTGCAGCCGCTTGTTTTCCGGTTTTTGAATGTGTCTGTCTGGCACCCGGGGAACTGTGTCTCTGGGGATTGTGGGGAGCGGTTGGTCTCTCCTCCCCGAAGCCCTTTGTGCTTCCCTTTTCTGGCTTCCAAATCCCATGTAACGGTGTCCCTGATCTTGTGCCTCTTTGTGTTCCTCTTCCCTGCAAAAAGACCAGCTCTTCCATGGAATCCGCTTTCCTTCCGCCACCAGCAGATCCCTTCCGCTCTCCTACTTTCCATGCCTGCAATACCTGTCTGGATTCTTTCTCCAGAAGTCGTTTCTGTTTGGACTTTGGCATCCGGTTCCATGCTTTCACTTCTTTTGGAGTCAGATACAAGGTAGGATCGCTATATTCCTCCAGATACACCTGCAGTTCTTTTTCACTCTGTTGCTCCTCTTCCTGGTCCAGCCAGGCATCCCAGTTTTTCTTCTTCCGGACAGAGCCCTGCAATTCTGCCTCTGCAAACAACTCTGCCAGAACTTCTTCCTGGGACGTTCTTTGTTTTCGTTTTGTTTCATTCAATCTCATTGATTTCACCTATTTCGCAATCTGATACCAGCCCTCTTTCTCTTCCAGAGCACCTGTCTGAAGCATGGCATCCAACAGCCTCTGTGCTTCCTCCGGGGCGATCTCCAACAAAGCAGTCACATCCCCAAACCGGATCGGTGCAAACGCCGCCAGCTGCAGAACGGTCTCCCACTCCTGTTCCCCCAGTCCCTGTTGCAGCACATCGGGCTTTTCTTCCTGCCAGTTCTGGGGCATCTCTGGTTCCGGTTTATATGCCACCTGTGGAGGCACCCGTTCCTGCCAGCGTTCCGGTTCCTCCTCTGATTCCATCATGGTTTCTTCTCTCACAGGGACAGTGTTCCTAACAGGGGTGCGTTCTGCCTCCCGCGCTTTTTCATGGAAGTTGGTGGAATATTTTTCATACAGGATATTATCCTTCTCAATCCGTGCATTAAAAAGCACCACTTTTTTATTCCAGACGATCACACCCTCTCCCGGTTTTCCCGTTCCCAGCGCACGGAATTCCCGTTCGGATAACGGCTGGATCTCTGCCAGGCTCTGGGCATCCACACCGCCCTGATCTAAAAAACATTTATAGGAACAGTTCTGGAATAGCTCTACCATCTTTTTGTTGGCCAGAGCTGCCACCACGTTCTGCATAGCAAGGGTGACGATTCCTCCGAACTTTCGGAAGGTAATAACTGCATTGTTGAGCATATCTGCAGATCCCGGTTTTTCCGAAACCACCTGTGCCTCATCCACCACTAAGTGTGTGGCTTTCTGCAACTTTTTATTGTAATCCATCCTGGTAGACAGATAATGCAGCACCGTATCCATGACAGCCTCCCAGTTGTTTTCCGGCACGTTGCACATCCCAAATCCCACCAGACGGTTCTGGAATTCGATATTGGTCGGATGTGCCAGCATGTCACAGGAGCCCGTGGTATACTCTTCTAGGGAGTTGTAGATGGGACGGATGATGGCTTCATCGTGAGCGTGCTGTACCTGTTCCAGTTCCTTTCCAATCTCTTCCCGCAGCCAGAGTAAGGTGGGCTGTTTCTTTAACCGCTTCTGGGCAAAAACCTGGGCAAACATCTGCTCCGTACAACGGCTCACCACGGAATCGTGCTCCTGGGTGACCAGGATATTTTTCATGATCGCCTGCACCAGTCCTTTTGCATACTCACACTGTTTGGCCACAAATTCCGCTTTCAGCTCTTTACTGCCGGAAAAGACTTCCTGGGTCACTTCAAATCCATTGAGATAAATCCCGCTTTTAGGGGTCAGGTCAAAATACACTCCCTGATACTCCCTGCAGATATCTTCAAATTCATTCTGGGGATCCAGCACAATGATGTCATCTTCGCTTCCAAGCAAGGTCTGGGAAATCTCGGTCAGCTTGATCAGCATGGATTTTCCAGAACCGGAATATCCCACAATGATCCCGTGAGGGTTTGGAAGGAGTTTCCGGTTGGCAATGAGATACCGTCCCGTGGTCTTATTGATTCCCAGCATCTTTCCCCCCCCCGGTTCTAAAATATCCTGGGCATGGTAAGGGTTAAATGCCACCAAAGAAGAGGTGAGAAAGAACCGCATATAATCCACCTGTCTCCCACCGATTGGAAGTGCCGTATTTAAGGCTTTCAGTTGTCGAAAATCACAAGGCTCCAAAAAGGCGCCCACTTTATCAGAACGTCCGATGGCGCAGACCTCTTCCATCCGCTCTTGCAACAGCTCCACACCTTCCTTCACCGGAGCCGTCAACACCACCAGAAGGTTTAAAAAGACCCCTTTCTCATCGTTGGCATCTACCATTTCAATGTATTCCTCGATCTCATCCCGGCGTTTCTTTTTGGTGTAAGACGGAGAAGTCACAATCTGCCCTGCCTGCCGTTTCTGCTCGATCTCGTCGTTGATCTCCCGCTCATTGTTCATATGCATCGCTACCAGCTTGTCATTGATGACCTCCTGCTGTACCGGAGCAAAGTCCAGTGTCACAAAAGACGGATAGGACAGGCTGCTTAACGTATGTAAAAAGGTGTCCGTATCCAGGGATTTCCGATATTGGGTAGCAGTCAGCACGGTCATCACGGTATCTCCCAGGATCAGGTAATCATTGAATTGCTGGATACTCCGTGGCAGCACGTCACTTTTCCAGTCCTGCAAAGCGTCCCGCAGTACTGCTTGCGGGAACTCTTCTCCGGGACGTAGCATCCCATGGAGTACCCGGAACCGATCCAGGGTTCCCAACACAGCAATGTCACTTCCCCATCCTGCAAAGGCATCCTCGATCATAGGTTCCAATGCCCGAAAATAGATGTTTGCCTGATCCAGACTGTCTGCCCTGCAGGTGATGGTCAGATAGCGCAGTGTCCGCACCGTGGAGTTGGCATCCGCCAGTTTCGATTCCTGCCACTGCCGGATCCCTTTTGCAATGTCCGGATATTCCTTCTCATTGCGTTCATTCCGGATCGATGCCAGAAATTTTTCTACCGATTGGTATTCATTGCACAATGTGATCTTATAAGACGCATCCATGGAATTGAGCCAGAACATCAGTTCTGATAAAAAATTCTTTTTTTCTGTCCGGTTCTTGTTGATGTAATTGATATCCTCAAATACATAACACCGATCATACAATGTATCCTTTTTCTTGGTTTCCAACTGGAACACCCCGTTTGCATAGGCTTTCTGGATGTTGAATGCCTGACGCACGTTCTTGGGTACCGGAACCAAAGGCTGGGACAGCTCCCTTTTCTTGGAAAATTCCTTATTTCCATTAAAAATTGCCATTTCTTTTTATCGCTCCTTTCTCGATGGATGCATGGTAAATACTCGGTGTTTCTGACCGGCTGCAGTTTCTGTTTCCCCACAAAGTTTCTTTGTTTTCTGCAGATACTTCCATTCTTTGCATAACATAGGGATAGACATTCCCCGGTATTTGAACAGTCCCAAAAACGGGATCGGCAGTGCTGCCAGAATTCCAATGTAAACGCCTCCCTGCGGCGGAACGTTTAAAAAATACCAAAGGGCAACCATAATCCCGATCACCGTCGGCAAAAAGCAGCCTACCGTAATCAGCTGTTTCAGATCCAGCCCTTTCCAGATGGATTGCTGATATGCCGTTTCAAAATCTTTGTTGATATCGATTTTCATATCCTTTCTTTCTACTCCTTTCCGTTCCGAATTTCGGAACAAGTTGTTTATAAGTGGAAGGTTTCTTTCATAAAGCTCCTTGCGCCCCGTACCGACACTGCCATTCCGATCATATAGATTGTAGAGGTCAGTGCCTGCCCAAATCCGTCAAAGAAATCTGCAAAGCTGTCCCCTTGCAGATCCATGCCTCCGATGATCCGCCCGGAGATCGACATCACCAGAGCGATCACCACAATCTCAAACACATTTCCTAAAAAACTTCTCACCCAGCTCTTCGCTGTTTCGTCAATCCCACGTCCTGACACCATGCTCGGCATGGCCAGTGGGAAGGTCACGGTCAAAAGATACAGCTTGACATAACGGCTGAACAGAGTCAAAAAGATCAGCATTCCACAGATCAGTGCGATAAAGAAATATAAAAATCCCATGAACCACCAGAACAGAACACTTCCGGCATCCACTTCGCCGGTGAAAAAATCTGGTGCCTGGAAATCCAATACCATTCCTCCCATCAGGGATGCCATGGAAAACAGGGTCTTCATCAACTGCATTCCCATCTGCATCAACACATTTAAGGCCACCAGCCGGATCATCCCTTCAATACAAAGCTCCAAGGTGATGTTCTCTTTTAAATTGGAGGCTGCTTTTAGAAATACGCAGATGAAAAAGACATTCATCATGGATAAACCGATTCCCATTGCCCAGGGATACAGAGTATCTGTTACAAATTTCCAAGTGGCCGGGGAAAAGTGCTGGGGGTCTTGACTAATGACCCCCGTACTCAATCCGATGCACCAATCCCAGACGACTTTTGCCAGCTGATAAAACGGGCCATAGAACATTTCCTTCAACAGGTCTTCTACCCATCCTGGCATTTGCCATCACCTCCTAGCTTGGCAGTCCTGTCCGGATGACCGTAATGATCTGTGGTGCCAGGGTTGCTACCAGACCACTTCCGATCCTCTTAAAGGCAATGGACTGTGCCCCACCATCCTGTGTATTGAGGGACTGCGCCCACTCGAACAGTCCCCACAACAGAAAGATGGTACCGATCGAAGATACAATCGCTGCGATTACCTGATAAATCGCATCAAATCCTCCGGTAATCTGGGATGTGTCCACATTTCCCGCCGCAAACACCGGAACGTTTACTGCAAAAAATAAGAGGAGGCAGCCCACACCGAACTGTGCCACGTGCCATCGCCATTCCTTTTTTGTTGGATTGACCAATTTTCTCTGGTTTGTCATTTCATTCTGCATCTTGTTTTGTTTCATCATTTTTCCTCCTACTCTCCAATATGAAACACACGGATCATCAAAAACATTAAGATTCCTGCCACCAATGGCATGGTAATAAAAAATGCCAGTCCAATATAAGCAGCTCCAAATTTCTGATTCACAACATAAGCGGCAGCTAATCCACATAAAATTCCAATGACCACTGCGATCACAACGACCAGTTTGGATTTCCAATTACTTCTTCTCATAACATTCTCCTTTTCCTGTTCCGAAATCCGGAACATCTCTTTCATTTTGAGTACAAAAAAAGCACGAACCATCCGTGCTTAGTGACAAGTTAATGCGGTTGTCTTTTGAATTTCCCGCTTTAACACCTCCCTGATTTGTTTTTCACAAACAGCACTGGAATCTGACAGATAAGCCAGTGCCGTTTCATAGTCCCGGTACCGACTGTGTTCCAGGTAATCCAGAGCTGCTTTTGCCCGTCCATTTTCTTTGGGACACTGCTCCACCAAAAGCGTCAGCATTCCTTGAAGCGTTCCCGAGGATTCATAGGCTCTTGGGATCGCAGCAAGAAATGCTTTGGAATACGGCTTTTTCGGGAGTCTTTTTCCCTGTTGGATGTTTCCTGCCCTACGATCCCTGATTTCAAACAGACCCATGACAGCAATGGTTCCCGCCGACAACAGAAGCAGGACGATTCCGATCACAATATAAAACATCATAACTCCTTTCTTGTTCCGAATTTCGGAACACCCTATCCTCGGAAATAGTCTGCAATCTCAAAGACCTGTTTCATGGCCTGTTTGGGTGTCAATTCTTTGGTCAAAAAGCCGCTGGCATACACACGCCCCTCCCCCTTGGAATATTGGAACTGTACCCCCGGCACCTTTTTCCCGATCCGCTCTAATTTCTCTTCCAGTTCCTTTCCGCCTTTGCGTTTTGCAGAAATGTCAAACTGGATCAAGTCTTCGAAAAACAAAAAGGCATAGGACAGTTTTCCCACTTCCCCATGGAGCTGTTCGCCTTCTTCCGAATGCCGGATTTCCAGCTGCTCAAACTCCGGATGGTTGTTCTGCAGATACCGCTGTAAGACCGTTGCAGTCAATTCCTCTCTGGTAATCTCCTGTTCTTTTACGGAAACCCGCAAAGGTCGCTGTCTCCATTCATTCTCTTCGGCTGTATCCATCTCTTCCGGGATTACTTCCGCTGAATCCAGTTCGGTTTCCACCTCCGGCAGCACTTCCCTCTCTTTTTCTGGCTCCTGTGATGATTCCTGTTTGGATTCCAGCAGCTTTTTCAGTAAGGAGGTTCTCTCCTCCCCCAATTGTTTCAACAGAAGCTCTTTCTGCTCCAACTGGATAGTCAGGTGTTGGTTCTCCTCCCGCAATTGCGTCAGTTCTTCGCATTGTGTCTGCTGGAACTGCGTCTTTTCTTGGAACAGAGTATCCCGTTCCTGTTTCACTGCCTCGTATTCCAATTTCGGCACATATGCGGACAAATCCGGAAGGGACGGTGGGATTCCGCATTCCTGTTGGCCGATCTGATATTCATACTCCCGTTTCAGATCTTCCGCTTCCATCCGCTCATTGCGCAGCTGTTCCAGTTCCAGACGGCTCTTCATCAGCAGTTCCTGTTGCTGTCCTTCATAGAGCTTCTTGGTCTGTTCAAAGTCCTGTTTTTCACGCTGCAGAGCTTCCTGTTCCTTCCGGTGGGCTGCTTCCTGATCTGCCAGCTTTTGTTGTGCAGATGCCATCTCCTGTTTCTGCCCTTCCAGGCTTTGGTATTGTCTCCCAAGCTCGGTCTGAATCTTTTGCAGATCCCGGCTTTTCTGTTCATACTCCTGTTTCCGTTTCTGGTACGTTGCCTCCCGTACAGCAAAAATGCGCTGCATCTCTTCCAGATACTGTTTGGTTCCGGATCCTTCTGGCTCCGGAAATTCCCTTGTTTTCTCTTCTTCCATACATCCTCCTTCTTGTTTCACCACCAGGAATCCCCGGTTTTTGGCACTGGCACTTCAGGTGCAGGTGCCACTGGTTCTTCAGATGCCATAGGGTTCTGTGGTTCCTGGGTTTCCTCGAAATCTTTCTCCTTTGTTTCAGACTCTTGCATCTGTTCTGTTTTGGGACGTTCCTTTTCGGGTAGAGTCGTTAGGGAACGTCCCAGACAAAGGCTGCCACAGGCAGCCAGTACGATGCTGGTGATCAGCAACATCTTGTTTCGTTTTTTCATAGATTCGCACTCCCTCCTAAAAGGCAGTGCGTGTTTCCACTACCTTTGTATTCACTGCCAGCCGCTTGGGGGTCTGGAAATATCCCACACAGGTCACAAGCGTCACCCTGGCTGTATCCTGACCCTGGCTCTCCCTACTGGAAAAACAGGGATCATCTGCCTGCAGATACTTCCAGCCTTCCACCTGCAGTTTCCGGACACGCTCCGGCGTATACAGATAGGCTTCCGGATTTGCTGCCAGAAACGCATCGTTCGTGAATTGTTTCAGGCTCCCGAACATCTGTCCGGAAGCCATGTTGTGGGCAAACAGATACACCTGACTGTCCGAAAACCTGGCTCCGGCAAATGTAAAAATACTCCCTAGCGGGCTGTATGCCCCTTCAAAATCTTTGGTCAGGTATTCTGTATCTGTCTGTCCCGTCAGGATGGGGCTGTCTACCCCAATCTGGGGTACATACAGCCATCCCACGATTTCCGGATTGATGCGCTGCAGCGCTGCAAAATCGATCGTACGTTCCATGGGATCTGCCCCCTGGCTGACAGTCTCTTGTACCACCAGTTTCTGCAGCGCCTCCCCTTTGACTTTGATCTCCTGGAATGGTTCCTGTTCCCGGTATGCCAGGAACAGGCAGCCCAGCCCCAGTAGCACCAACAAAAAGGCCAATCCCATAAGTCCCTTACTTTTTCTCATGTCGTTTTGCTGCAATTACCAGTCCCCCGGCAAGCACCAGAAGGAGGACTCCCCCTGCTACATACCAAATGGTGGCATCATACAGTCCGGTCTGGGGTGCCGTATGCTCGGCTGGTCTCGGGGTGTGCTTCGGTTCCACTTTGATGTCGTAATGTAAGGTTTCGTCTGTTTCCATGGTAGGGATGCTTAAGAGGGTCGGGGATACCAGGTCGTACCCCGGCTGGTCTTTGGCCGTTAAAAGATACACTCCCAGCTCCTGTTTTTCAAACACCACCTGTCCGGTTCCATCCGTTTTTTTACCCGGCTCCTGTTTGGCGGTCTCTGCCAACTTCTTTGCTGCACTTTCCAACTGCTCTGCAGTGGTCAGCGTATTCAGGTCAATCTTGGTGGATTCGTATTCCGGAAGCAGCACATAGGTACTGTCCTGGATCTTTCCTACCTTGGTCAGGGAAAACTCCACATCCGCTACGCTGGTTCCCTCTTTTCCCGGTGTCAGCTGGACGGTCACGCTTCCCGTCTGTACCATCTGCTCTGCGCTTTGCCCTGCATTCGGTTCTGCTGGTTCCTGGGCTGCCTGCACCCTGCAGACACTTCCAAACATTAACAACAGGGTCAAACATCCAGCACTAAATCTTGTCATCATCTTTCGCTTCATTGATTGTCCGTCTCCTTTCTCTCCAAATGTATAGGAGGAATAATAGTAAGAACGCAAACGGCAACAGGGTAAACACCAATTCCCTTGCGGAGGGCAGTTCTTCTCCCATGCTGTTTGCTTTTTTTGCCTCATAAGGCACCCGCTTTCCAGTTACGATCAGGCGGTGTGTGTTTAACCCGTAAGGAGTACAGGTAATGATCGATGCCAGATCCTGCCCTTCCTGGATCTTTAATACAGAGATTTCTTCAGGCTTTACCACTTGAATCTCCGTCACCTGATAGGCCAGGGTTTCATTTAAGACGTGGAAAAAGAAATAATCTCCCTTTTCCATTTCATCCAATCGGGTCAGAAGCTTCGACTGGGGAAGTCCCCGGTGTCCGGTTAAAATGCTGTGGGTAGATTCCCCTCCCACCGGAAGGCTGCTTCCCTGCAGATGCCCGATCCCTTTCGATAAGACTTCTTCACTCGTTCCATGATAGATCGGCAGTTCCACTCCGATCTTTGGGATATCCAGACTTCCCATGACCCCCGTCCCGGTCGTATCCAGCAGGGATGCGTAAGACGCATCCCCCAAAAGAAGTGCATCCTCCCCAGATAAAGTTGCCCCATTGGTCTGGTAGAGGATGCTGTTGTAATGTTCTGCCTGTTTCCGCAATTCTTTTACATCCAGTTTCTTTTCCTGGATGGTCTTCTGATAGGTTGCAATCACCTTTTCCTGCTCTTTCTGACTGTACAGATGTGCCAGAAGGGGCAGACAGCAACAAAGGAATCCAAGTACAAACAACACCCAGATTCCCCATCGTTTCCGCATTCCTTATTCCTTCTTTCTTGCTTTTGTAACTGCCACTGCCATCAGCCCGGCTCCTGTCACCAGAAGGATGGCCAGTGCCGGAGTACCGGTAACCGGAAGTTTGCTGCCCACTTTGTTGACAACGGTCAGGTTCGCATTTCCCTGTTCCGGATCGGTTTCCAGCTGCAGGTCATTTTCTTCCGTTGCTCCGTCATAGAAGCTCTTGATATGTGCCGTTGCCTGCAGCTCCTTCAAGGTTTCTGCAGTGGCTCCCTGACCCTTGATGTAATTGTTTCGGTCATCCGTATAGGTTGGGATGATTTTGATCTCGATAGGGTCTTTTAACAACCGGTATCCGTCCGGGGCTTTGGTCTCTTTCAGCCAATAGGTTCCCTGATCCTGAAGTGCTATAATAAAGTTGTAACAGAAGTGGCTAATAAGATATAATCATCTTA
>ENA-OQLC01000326-OQLC01000326.1-human-gut-metagenome-genome-assembly--contig:-NODE-326-length-33666-cov-4.151419_pt1 | contig 33666 bp, 29 predicted proteins | sample MGYA00242653_ERZ504807 | MGnify/ENA primary metagenome ERZ504807 (study PRJEB26092, sample SAMD00036381) | human gut metagenome | host: Homo sapiens | study: EMG produced TPA metagenomics assembly of... | reverse complement strand
ACATCCTTGATGACATTTTTCTGGAGTTCTTCGTCCAGCATTGCACTTCCACCGTATTTTACAACGATGATCTTACGGTTGAAACGCTGAATATAAGTAAGCGCCTCAATCAGAACTTCTGCTTTGTCCAGATACTGCTGCATATCCTGATCCATTTTGCTTACCTCCTAGCTTCTGTAATCTGCATTGATGTCAATATATCCGTGAGTCAGGTCACATCCCCATGCGGTTGCGCTTTCGCTTCCCATCTTCACATCAGCAACTGCTTTTACTTCTTCCTGTGAGAGGATCTCCGTTGCTTTTTCTTCACTGTAATCTACCGCTGTACCATTTTCGATGATCTGGATCTTTCCTGCCTTGCTCTCAAAGAACAGATCCACCTTTTCCGGGTCAAACTGTGCTCCGGAATATCCCATTGCACAGAGGATTCTTCCCCAGTTTGCATCATGTCCTGCAATTGCTGCCTTGGTAAGATTTGAGCATACGATTGATTTTGCAAGTGTCTTTGCAGTCTCTTTTGTATCTGCACCAACTACAGTTACTTCAAATAAAGCAGTTGCTCCTTCTCCGTCCCCTGCGATCTTCTTTGCAAGGTATTCGTTGATCTCATGCAATGCTTCCGCAAAGGTCTTATAGCTTTCACTGTCTACCGTGATCACTTCATTTTCAGCCATTCCGTTTGCAAGAAGAACTACAGAATCATTTGTAGAAGTATCTCCGTCTACGGAAATCATATTGTATGTATCATTGACATCATCACTGAGGGCTTTCTGAAGTGCCTCTTTTGTGATTGCTGCATCTGTTGTGATAAAGCTGAGCATGGTGCACATATTCGGATGGATCATACCAGATCCTTTTGCCATACCACCGATGGTAACGGTCTTTCCGGCAACCTCGATCTCTACTGCGATCTGTTTTTCACAGGTATCAGTCGTCATGATTGCTTTTGCTGCCTCAGTTCCGTTTGCCAGTGTATCATTTTTCTTTTCAGCAAGAGCCTTTACCCCTGCCACGATGCGATCAATTGGAAGCTGCTTTCCGATGACACCGGTCGATCCGATCAGTACACTGTCTGCATTAATTCCAAGAGCTTCTGCTGCCGCATCTGCTGTGTCCTTGCAATAGCCAAATCCTTCCGCACCGGTACATGCATTGGCAATTCCGGAATTGACGATCACAGCCTGTGCTTTTGCACCGCTCTTTACAACCTGCTGATCCCATTTTACGCATGCTGCCTTTACAACGTTTGTAGTAAATGTTCCTGCACATTCACATGGAACCTGGCTGTAGATCATTGCCATGTCGGTTCTGTCCTGATATTTGATCTTTGCTGCTGTTGATGCTGCCTCAAATCCTTTTGCTGCGGTCACACCGCCTTCGATAATCTTCATCGTATATAGCCTCCTTTAGCCCTCTTCGATAAATGCTGTAATATTTTCCTCATTTAAAACAAACTCATAGTAGTTGACATCCGGTCTCTTGGTCCATCCGATCGTATTCCAGAACATATTGCCGATATCATTCTTGGTAAATGCGATCAGTGTGATCTTGTTGATATGTTCCTCTTTCAGAGCTGACATTGCATAGGCAACCATGCTCTTTCCGATCCCATGACAGCGGTACGCCGGATCTACACATACATGATAAAAACATCCGGTTCTTCCGTCGTGTCCGCAGAGGATTCCTCCTACTACTTTTCCGTCTATTTCGGCGATCACACTGGTTGTCGGATTCCTTTTCAGGAATCGTTCCACGCCTTCTTTTGAATCATCTATGCTCCGGATTCCAAATCCTTTGATCCGCATCCAAAGTGCATGAAGCTGGTCATAATCTTCTACTGTCATCGCACGAATAATTGTTGTCATATATTTTCCATTCCTTTTCTTTTTCTGCCGTGTTCTACGGGAACATCGGAACCAAATCAAGACCTTCACTTTCCGGAAGTCCAAAGATCAGATTCATGTTCTGTACAGCCTGTCCTGCTGCACCTTTTACCAGGTTGTCGATCGCCCCCATCATAATGATACGGTTTGTTCTCGGATCGATCTTAAACCCGATATCGACATAATTGCTTCCTTCTACCCATTTTGTTTCCGGGTAAACATCTTTCTCCAGAACGCGGACAAATTTTTCATTTGCATAATATTTATCGTAAACTGCTTTTACTTCTTCCCAGGTAACATCCTTTGTAAGCTTCGCGTACTCTGTTGCCAGGATTCCTCTGTTCATCGGAACCAGATGCGGTGTAAAGTTAATCACAACCTCTTTGCCGCTCGCATATCCAAGCTGTTCCTCGATCTCCGGTGTATGTCTGTGTGTTGCCACACCGTATGCTTTCATATTCTCATTGACTTCACAGTACAGGTTCGGAACCTTTGCCCCTCTTCCTGCTCCGGATGTTCCGGACTTGGCATCAATGATCAGCGTATCCATATCGATCAGTCCTTCCTTTGCCAGCGGATAAGCAGTCAGGATGGAGCATGTTGTATAGCATCCAGGATTGGCGATCAGTCTTGCGCCTTTGATATCTTCTCTGTTCACTTCACACAGTCCGTAAACTGCTTCTTCGATAAACTGCGGGCTCTTGTGCTCAATACCGTACCATTTTTCGTAAGTCTTGACATCTTTGATACGGAAATCTGCGCTCAGGTCGATGATCTTAACCTTTGATAAGATTTCTTCATTAACTAATGATGCGCACAGTCCCTGTGGAGTTGCTGTGAAAATCACATCTACCTGATCTGCAAGTTGTTCCATATTATCATCTAAACATACCGCATCTACGATCTGAAACATATTGCGGTATACATCTGCATATTTCTTATCGATATAGCTTCTTGAGCCAAACCATTTAATTTCTACGTCTTTATGTCCTGTTAAAATGCGAACCAGTTCTCCTCCGGCGTAACCGGTAGAACCGATGATTCCTGCTTTAATCATGTAAACCATCCTTTCGTAAATGCCGTATTTGTGTATAGATAGGCATAATCATAAATACTATAAACCCATTAATCCCTATTGTAAAGGGGTTCGCGGTAATTGGGGGAATGTTTTCCGATTGGTTCAGTATACATGGTTTTATTTTGGAAAGCAAGTGGTTTTTTGATTTTTATGCATGTTTCTGTGTATTTTTATGTATAATTTCTTATTTTTATGCATTTATATTTATTTTTATGCATTGTTATGCATTTTTATTATTATAAGATGTATTAAGTCTGCATTCTTTTTATTGACTATTTTAGGAAAATTCAATTAGTATTAAGGAAGTGATTGTAAAGGAGTTGTTATTTTATGGAACGGGATCTTACTTCGGGGAGTGTTTTTCGGAATGTGATTTATTTTTCGCTGCCTTATTTTTTATCTTATTTTTTGCAGACGCTTTATGGGATGGCGGATCTTTTTATTGTTGGGCAGTTTGATGGGGTTGCCAGTACAACAGCGGTTTCGATTGGGAGCCAGGTGATGCATATGTTGACGGTGATGATCGTGGGGCTTGCGATGGGGGCTACAGTTTCAATCGGGCAGTCTATTGGAGCGGGCGATAAGAAAAGGGCTTCTGTGTTTGTGGGAAATACGGTGATTTTGTTTATGGGGATTTCTCTGGTGCTGGCGGTTTTGCTTCTGTTTTTTGTGAAGCCGGCTGTTGCCGTGATGTCTACACCTGCGGAGGCTGTGTCAGGAACGGCAGCTTATCTGACGATTTGTTTTCTCGGGATTCCTTTTATTACGGCGTATAATGTGATCAGTTCGATTTTCCGCGGACTGGGGGATTCTAAAAGTCCGATGTATTTCATCGCAGTTGCATGTGCGGTGAATATTATACTGGATTATCTGTTTATCGGATTTTTCCATCTGGGAGCTTCCGGTGCTGCGCTTGGCACAACACTTTCCCAAGCGTGCAGTGTTCTGTTTGCACTGATTGCCATTAAACGTAAGCAGATCGGACTTTCTCTTTCCGGAGACTGTTTCCGCCCACAGAAAAAACCGCTTGGCAAAATTCTGAATATTGGGATTCCGGTAGCGCTTCAGGACGGATTTATTCAGATTGCTTTCATTATTATTACGATCATTGCCAACCGGCGCGGACTGAACGCAGCCGCTGCTGTCGGCATTGTGGAAAAAATCATCAGCTTTCTGTTCCTGATTCCGTCTTCCATGCTTTCGACTGTTTCTGCACTCGCAGCTCAGAATATCGGTGCCGGAAAGTATGACCGTGCAAAGCAGACACTTCGCTATGCCATGATGATTGCCATTGGATTTGGCCTGGTCGTCTCTATATTGATCCAGTTTATCGCAGCTCCGGTTGTCGGACTTTTCACTGCAGACGCAGCCGTTATTCTTCTCGGCGCACAGTACATTCGCGGATATATCTGGGATTGTATTTTTGCCGGCGTTCATTTCAGTTTCAGCGGATACTTCTGTGCATGCGGAAAATCTGGAATTTCATTTTTACATAACCTGATCGCTATTTTGTGCGTACGTATTCCGGGTGTTTATCTGACTTCAAAAATTTTCCCGCATACACTATTTCCGATGGGACTCGCAACCGCTACCGGCTCCTTATTGTCTGTGATCATCTGCATCATTGCTTACCGATGGTTATGTGAAAAATCCGGAAAATAGAATACAAGATCGGACTCTTACGGATTTCTCCAGATCATCAAAAATGGTGACTCACTACGAGCCACCATTTTTGATGATCACTTATCTGATATGCGCTTCTTCATGTGCAAGCAGCCATTCTTTCTTTTCAAGTCCACCGGCATATCCGGTCAGGCTTCCGTCGCTTCCGATGACCCGGTGACAGGGAATAATCACAGAGATCGGATTATGTCCGACCGCACCGCCGACTGCCTGCGGCGAGATACTTTTCGCGCCCCGTTTTACTGCAAGGATCTTTGCGATCTTTCCATAAGTAATGGTACATCCATATGGGATTTTTGCGATAATCTTCCATACTTCTTTTCGGAAATCACTTCCTGCAGGTGCAAGAGGAAGTTCTTCCGGATCCGGATCCTGCCCTGCAAAATACCGATTCAGCCAGTACTCTGCCTGATCCAGTACCGGCAAGTCTTTTTTCTCCTCAAAATCTTCTATAATCTTGTCCATATAGTATTTCTGTCCTTCAAACCATGCACCGACAAGTACATCTTCCCGTGCTCCAAGCGTAATTTTCCCGATCGGCGAATCATAGTATCTTACATACAGCATTTTTCATTCTTCCCCTTTTTCATCCGTCCTGATACCTATGTTTTTGAGGATTGCGAGAGTGCAAAGCACGTAGCAATCTGGTATCAAAGGGGTCAAAATACCTTTGGACCCCAACATCTTAAAAATAAAAACAAAATTCCTTAACTTTTGTACCATTCAAATTATAAAATGGAGATTTTTTCCTGTCAATCTTCTTATCCGCGAATTTGTCCATTTCCAAAGATCACATACTTTTTCGTGGTAAGGGCTTCCTGCCCCCAGTCGCTTTCCTATGCCCAAGCGATCCGCTCATCAATCTGCCTTGCTGCTTCGTCTCCCCGGATCTCTACCCCTTTTGCCGAAAGCCGGTCACAGATCACCGGAAACGCCTCCTCTGCAATTTTCCGGATTCTGTTTTCATTTAGAAGAAGCCGGTCGATCAGTGGCTCTGTCATCTTATTTTTTCTTGCAAGCATAATATCCTTTTGGTTTTCTTCTATTATATATGCCTGTTTGACAGAACCAGCTGGCTTCTCACTGATTCCAAGGACATTTTTTCCGATACCGACTGCACCGGAAGATACTACGATTCGTTTCTTTTCCTTTAGAGTGGCTCTTAATTCCATTTCGTTTTTCCTCTTTTCAATTCATATTCTTAGTAGGTATAAATAAAAGAAGCAGAAAAAGAGTATGCGGCGATACCTTTTTCTGCTTCTTTTTTCACTATCGAATCATAATACTTCAATGACTGAACCAAACCTATCACTTTTTCATTCCATCCGAAATGAACATTTTAAGCTGTATATATTGGATACACGCATTCCCTGATCTGCAATATTGAATTTTCTGTTCTGTGCCCTTGAAGGACACGGTCGATGTGGGAATGTAGGAATGAAAAATACACTGCCTTCTACCGGCAATGTCAGAACGAAATCAAATATGTTATTCTTATTCATTTTATGCATATCACTCATCTCGCCGGTTCCTTTCTTCCTTTAGCGTGTTACCTTGCTACTTTTTGTTATATTTTACGGATTTTTGTGCAAATGTCAAGTATTTTTCTGATTTATCTTTATATTTTCTGTTTAATCTTCTTCTATCCTTCTTTTTTCTTATTATTCTCTTTCCTTTTTTATACATAATTATGCATATTTTTACTTTTATTTGCATAAAAATAACATTTTTAAAAGTTTTTTCATTTTATTATTGCATAAATATAAAAAATGGTGTATAGTGAGTTGTGAATTGAATACAAAAGAAAATTTTTAGGAGGTTTATATACAATGAAAGAAAAAGTAGTTCTTGCATATTCTGGTGGTCTTGATACTACCACACTGATCCCTTGGTTAAAGGAGACATTTGATTACGAAGTTATCTGCTGCTGTATCGACTGCGGACAGGGTGAAGAGCTGGATGGTCTTGATGAAAGAGCAAAACTCGCAGGTGCTTCTAAATTATACATCGAAGATATCACTGATGATTTCTGTGACAACTATATTATGCCATGTGTACAGGCAAATGCTGTTTACGAAAATGCATACCTTCTCGGAACTTCTATGGCTCGTCCGGCAATCTCCAAGAGACTTGTTGAAGTAGCAAGAAAAGAAGGTGCTACTGCTATCTGCCACGGTGCTACCGGAAAAGGAAATGACCAGATCCGTTTCGAGCTTTCTATCATGGCTCTTGCCCCGGATCTTAAGATCATCGCTCCTTGGAGAATGACAGATCTGTGGACACTTCAGTCACGTGACGATGAGATCGCTTACTGTAAAGCTCACGGAATCGATCTTCCGTTTGACGCAAGCCACAGCTATAGCCGTGACCGTAACTTATGGCACATCAGCCACGAAGGACTGGAACTTGAAGATCCATCCTGCGAACCAAATTACGCTGATCTTCTTGTTCTTGGAAATACACCGGAAAATGCACCGGATGAAGATGAATATGTAACTATGACATTTGAAGAAGGTGTTCCGAAGACAATCAACGGCGAAGCCATGAAGGTTTCTGATATCATCCGCAAACTCAACGAACTTGGCGGCAAGCATGGTATCGGTATCGTTGATATCGTTGAGAACCGTGTTGTTGGTATGAAATCCCGTGGTGTTTATGAAACTCCTGGTGGAACAATCCTGATGGAAGCTCACAAACAGCTTGAAGAACTGGTTATCGACCGTGCTACCATGGAAGTTAAGAAAGATCTTGGCAACAAACTCGCTCAGGTTGTATACGAAGGAAAATGGTTCACACCACTTTGTGAAGCTCTTCGTGCCTTCGTAAAATCTACCCAGAAATATGTTACAGGTGAAGTTAAATTCAGACTTTACAAAGGAAATATCATTAAAGCCGGAACTACTTCTCCATACTCACTTTACAATGAATCTCTGGCAAGCTTCACAACTGGTGATATGTACGATCATCATGATGCAAGCGGATTCATCACTCTGTTCGGACTTCCGCTGAAGGTTCGTGCGATGAAGAATCTTGAGGTAAACAACAAATAATTGTATATCCCCATACTGACAGATTTAAAGGACGTTAGTGTGAAAGAAAGTAGAGATCAGCCAATAAATGGCACACTTAACTAAGCTGTCTAAAACAGACAACTTTTTGAAGTGATATAGATTTGAAAATTAAATCAAGAAGCTATCGGCTCATCGAGCGGGATGATTCCTTCTTGTTGCAATAGTTTCTTGGCTTGTTTGATAGCCTTGGCTTTTTGTTTGTCAACAAGAGCCTGTGGCATATCGATTTTGTATAAATCGCTCGGATTCCATGTTTCACCAGTAGACAGCATCTGGTAGATTGCAGTGAGAATCATACGGGCAATTGCGATAATGGCTCTTTTCTTACCACGACGTTTTACAAGGGATTCATATTTCTTTTTGTAGTAAGGAGATTTGTCAGATTTCACGGCTGCATGGGCACACTGTACCAATGCAGGTTTGAGGTAAACACCAGCACGTGTAATTCTAACAGATTTCTTCTTACCACCAGATTCGTTGCTGCCAGGTGTAAGACCAGCCCAGCAACATAAACGTTTGGAATTACAGAATTGAGACATATCAATACCTATTTCGGAGATGATGGTGACAGCACTATCATGTTTCACACCCGGAATGGTACAGAGTAACTGAACAGCATTATTGTAATCAGAATCAGAAGAAATCATATTTTCTATCATAGAATCAACATCATTGATTTCAGCTGTGATATAATCCAAGTGTGCGCGGATTAGGCGCATACGATATTTTTGGGAATCAGTCATCTGATAGCCTTCAATGGATTCAATCACGGAATCTTCTTTAGATTTGAGACGTCTAAGAAGTTTGGAAGCGATTTCTTCATGGTTGATAGAAGCACCTGATTGTTCAAGCAGGTAGTCAATGATGGATGTGGATGACTTCCCAAAGATATCAGAAACAACAGAATCTAGCGCAACATTACAAACAGTAAGTGCATTCTGATATCTATTTTTTTCACTGGAACGGCAGGAAACAAGTTTATAACGATACCTTGTGTATTCTCTGAGAATGCGAATCTTTTTACAAGGGATATAACTGCCACGAACAAGTCCAAGACGGAACAAATCCCCAATCCATTTAGAATCTTTCGTATCGTCTTTATTACCTTTAACAGCTTTTACCCATTTAGGATTAGCAATTGTGACATTGATATCATCTTCCAGAAGATTAAAGACAGGAATCCAGTATTTACCAGTAGATTCCATACAGACATCATAACAGTTGTTTTCAAGAAGCCAGTTCTTGAACTGTAAAATAGAGTTGTTGAAGGTAGAGAAACGTTTCTTTTGATAAGACGGTTCAAAACCATTCGTAGTTTTGATGATTGTGGCAACGAGAAACGATTTGTGAACATCGACACCACAACAGGTTTGATAAGTAATTTTCATAAATCAGACTCCTTTCATAAAAGATAAGAAGCCATTGACTCAACTGCCACACAATTAAACAAAAAGAGTTTAAACAATTCTTAGTGTACGAACTCGAGGTATCACTTATTTGTGCTTGAAACGGCAGAACTTACACTGATTGATATGCTGTCTAAAACAAGAAAGAATTTACAACTCCTCCTCCCGTGCTTTGTAGTGTAGCTTCTTAAATCTATTTTACAAAAAGAGAAGGTAGTTGAAAAGCTTTCATAACTATTTGTGCCGCCAACTGAAAGGCGGCGGAATGGAGATTGATATGAAAAGACAGGTGACAATGGAAGAAATTTCAGATGGAAAATTATATACCAGCAATGATCTGGTAAAAGCAGACTGTGGCGATTGTGAGGGATGCCACGCCTGTTGTACGGGGATGGGAAGCTCGATTGTGCTGGATCCGTTGGATATTGTCCGGATTTGCAGGGGAACAGGAGCGGCTTTTGAGACTTTGCTTGCAGGAAAGATTGAACTGAATGTGGTAGACGGAATCATTTTGCCGAATCTGAAGATGGCAGGAGCGGAAGATGGCTGTGGTTTTCTGACAGAGGAAGGAAGATGTGGGGTTCATCCATTTCGTCCGGGAATCTGTAGGCTTTTCCCGCTTGGAAGATATTATGAGGAAAATGGTTTCCGCTATTTTCTTCAGGTACATGAATGTCAGAAAGAGAACCGGGCGAAAGTAAAGGTTAAAAAATGGCTTGATACACCGGATCTGAAAAAGTATGAAGCGTATATTGCCGGATGGCATGGATTACTGATTCAGTTACAGGAATACATTGCAGCACATCCGGAGAGTGCGAAGGCGGTCAGCATGGATGTACTGCAGAGATTTTACCTTACTCCGTATCGGACGGAAGAATTTTACAGTGAGTTTTTCCGGAGAATGGACGAGGCAAAAAAGGCATATTGTTAAATACAATTGAAATAATCAGCAGCCAGAGAGTATTGAGCTGTCAGAAATTCTGGAAAGGTGCCACGGAAACCGGAACCTTGCGGCAAAAGAGCTGGGGATCAGTACGACGACGCTCTGGCGGAGGATGAAGAAATATGGCGTGGAAGAAAAGTATGATGAATAGCTGATGAGAAATAAAGAATAAAAAAAGATAGGACAGACTTTTTAATACCCGTTGTGAGGGTGAAGGAAAGGCTGTCCTGTTTTTTGACGAAAATCTGTAAGTAAACTTATTTGTTAAGAATATTTTCTTATATGGACAAACCTGTACACGGATATGGAAGATGTGTGCACAGGAATCCGTGTCTGGGATTTAAAAATATCACAACTGCAAGGCAAGATATAAAAGCACCGCATCCTTGAAAACACGCGGATTCAGCCCGCATTTCTGATAAATATGATTCAGCTTGTACTGCACTGTGTTTTTGTGAAGAAACAGCTTCTGGCTGGTTCCGAGAAGAGACATATTTGCTTCAAAGTAAGTCTGAAGCAGATTTTTTTCTTCATCAGAAAGTGCAGAGATCGTTTTTTGCAGATAAGCATTTTTTTCCTGCTCCGAGATGGAAGAGAGCAGAATTTCCAGTGTCATATCATCGAAAAAAGCAATCCCGTTTTCCGAACTCCGGCAGTATTTCAGCGCAGTGAGTGCAGACTGGTAAGAAAGAGAAAGCTGGAAAAGCTGACATTTCTTTCCGACTGCAATGGAGAGCAAAGCTCCACAGTTTGCGGTAAAATCAGCCAGTATCTGATAGAGAGCGGCTTTGCCGGAGTTTTCCAGCACGGCAAGATATTCATTTGGATAATAAAAGGTATAAAGAGTAATACCAAGCGTGCCGAAAAGTCCGATGATCTTCTGTTCAAGGGAAGAAGAGTTGTTGTGTCCATCCGGTGATGACTGGATGATCAGAAGCCGTTTCTTTGTCCCTGGATTTACTTGAAGATCTGAAAGGCAGGTGTCCAGATAATCCGGATCAGCAATCTCATTCCGGATCAGGGCATCTATAACAAAGTGCTTTTTATCTTCCAGAGAGCGGCTCAGTCGGTTCAGCTCTTTTTCACGGATCAGCAGATGGGTAATCCGGTCGGCAAGATGAACGTACTGGCGGACCTGGTCCGGTTCTCCGGTAATTCCGATCACTGCAAGAAAACTTCCGTGATAATAGAGTGGCATATTGATCCCTTTTTGTGTTCCGGGAAAATCATCATCTGAAAAAACTTCGATTGTCTGTTCTGTCTGGGCGGCTTTGTGACCGATGGCATGAAACGTACCAATCCGGTCGGCGTTGGTACTTGCAAAAATCATTCCCTGCTTATCGATAAAATTGATATCCTGTCCGCAGGTGTCTTTGATCGTGTTTACTACCTGAAAGGCAAGTGATTTGTCTAACTTCATTTTAAACATCCTCCGATTTTGGAAAAGAAGTTGCGGGAATGATGCAGATGCTTATCCAGTATTTAACAGGATAAAGAGAACGGTATCATTACCACTTATTTAAGAATTGTAGCATTATTTGGAGAGAGGAACAAGGTGGAAAAGTACAAGGGGAAGATTGCATAAAAGAAGAACTGGAAAATGTATATGATTCACAAAAATGCAATATATGAATGAAGGATTTCAAAATATGAAATAAAACAATTGCTGAAAAAGTATAGATTGACAGAAAAATATTATGTTGAAATCAAAATGAAATGATTTTGAAAACTTTATTACTATATAACTATATATGAAAAACTGTAAAGAATACATAAAAAAAGTACAATAGCATTGTCAGATAAATGACAGCGCGCTGACATAATGAACGAGTAGAGGAAAGATTAGTAAAGAGGTAACCAAATATGAGCGAATCAACTAGAATGATGCTGGGACTGGCAATCGGTAAAAAGAAAGAAGAATGGGCACTTGCAATTCAGTTTGGAAAGTGCCCCTTTATGGATAATATGTAGGCAATTTGCGTTATGGAAGTTGCCTGCATATTTGTCATTGCTTAAAACTACATAGGTGGATTGTTTACGGCAAAACTTAATCTGCAATATTTGCGATCACTGAGAGGTTTGCAGAGTCATCCAGAGAAATAGTAACAGAAGAACCTGCCTTCACAAGTGAAAGCTCTTCATTTGATGAAGAATCATTGTTACAGATGAAATGAAGATCTGTCAGGTCGTAGATCGTTGTGTTGTTGATGGTCAGTGTAGGAAAAGAAGAAAATCATAAAGAAAAGAGAGTATTTCTGTAAAAACTATACAAAAACACTCTCTGAAATTTGTAAATAATATTAAAACTATAACAGACGGAATACCTGTTCCACAGCTGCTGCCATATTTGATTTTGCATTTTTGGGATCCATTGCTTCGGCTAGTGTTGTGATTCCACGGACGATCGGGAAGAATGCATCGATTCCGGCCGCATTGCAGGCTGTTGCTTCCGAGGTGACGCTTCCGGCAAAAGCAACGACTTTGGAGCCGTATTTTTTTGCAAGTCTTGCCACACCGACAGGAGCTTTTCCCATAGCGGTCTGGTGATCGAGGCGTCCCTCGCCGGTAACAGTGATATCTGTGTCTTCTAATTCTTTTTCCAGTTCGACAGCGTTAAGAATCAGATCGATTCCAGGAGTCAGCGTAGCATTTAAATAACTGAGAAATGCAAAGCCAAGACCACCTGCAGCACCGGCACCTTCTGCAGATGCATAATCATTATGAAGAAATTTGGAGGTAACAGAAGCATAATGATTCATTGCCTGATCCAGTTCTTCTGCTATTTCCGGTGTGACACCTTTTTGTGGACCATAAATATAGGTAGCTCCGTTCTTTCCGCAAAGTGGATTAGTTACATCACAGGCAATATGAAAACTGCATTCTTTGAGAATTGGGTTAGCTTTTTCTATTATAATAGAAGATACCCGTTCAAGCGCCTGTCCGCCTTCGCCGACATCCTGTCCATTTTCATCAGAAAATTGATAGCCAAGTGCCTTAAGCATTCCAATTCCACCATCATTTGTTGCGCTTCCTCCAATTCCAATAATGAAATTGCGGATACCGCGTTCCATGGCATCTGCGATCATTTCACCGACACCGTAAGTGGTTACAGTAAGTGGATTTTTTTCAGATTCTCTTACCAGGATAATTCCGGCAGCGGCAGCCATTTCGAGGATGGCAGTATTTTTTTCTGCCAGATATCCGTAATGTGCATTTACCGGAGTACCAAGAGGACCAGTTACTGTAAGATCAATACGCTCACCACCAAGTCCTGCAATCAGGGCATCTGTGGTGCCTTCACCACCATCTGCAAGTGGTTTTACGACAACATTCGCATCCGGGTGTGCTTTTAAGATCCCTTCCTTTGCAGCCATTCCGGCTTCAATCGAAGTGAGACTTCCTTTAAATGAATCAATTGCAACTACAACTTTCATAATTTCTAATCTCCTTATCATTGAATTTATTTTATGATAAATCCAGTGTATCATGGATTGAAGGGAAAAAGAATGTTATAAGAAATAATAAAAAGAATAAATAAACATAAAAATATGTCCCTTATAACATTTGCAAAAAGTGGGATTTTTCCTATAATATGAAGTGTTCGAGGATTGCGGGAATTGCATAGCAATGGAGCAATCCGGTTACATCAGTGAGTGGCAAAATTTATTTTTGACACTCATATCATAAGATAGTAAAAACAGACAGTAAGGAACAGAAAAACAAAATGCAGGGAGTGGAAATCATGAATAAAAAGGAGATAAAACTGAGTAATGGAATGGAAATGCCAAGACTTGGAATGGGAACCTGGTTTCTTGGAGAAAATAGGAGCAAAGACGCGGAAGAGACAGCGGCACTCAGAGCAGGAATTGATGCGGGAATACGATTGATCGATACAGCGGAAATGTATGGAGATGGAAGATCTGAGCAGTTGATCGGACGAGCAATCCAAGGGTATGACCGCAGCATGTTATTTCTTGTATCGAAGGTATATCCGCATAATGCCGGAAGAAGAAAAATTTTCAAAAGTCTGCAGCAGACACTGAAAAATCTACAGACAGATTATCTGGATTTGTATCTTTTACACTGGAGAGGAGGGATTCCACTTGAGGAAACGGTAGAATGCATGGAACAGCTTGTGAAAGAAGGAAAGATCCGTAGCTGGGGAGTATCGAATTTTGATACAGACGATATGAAAGAATTGTTTTCAGTGCCGAATGGAAATCATTGCGTGGTGAATCAGGTGCTGTATCATCTGGGCTCCAGAGGAGTAGAATTCGATCTTCTTCCGTGGCTAAAAGAACACAATGTGCCACTTATGGCATACTGTCCGCTGGCGCAGGCAGGGGATCTGCAGAAAGATCTTCTGCAAAGCAGTGCAGTGAAGGAAGTAGCGCGGATTCATGGAATTACACCAATGCAGGTGCTTCTGGCATTTGTTCTGTATAAGGAAAATGTGATTGCCATTCCAAGAAGTGGAAAGGCAGAACATGTACTGCAGAACTTGGAGGCGGGAAAGGTTCATCTGACAGTGGAGGAATATGCCAGATTAGATGCTGCTTTTTCGGCACCTCGGGGAAAAACATATCTTGATATTGTGTAAATCCCAGTGGAATGTGGACGGTGAGATACAAATTAAAAAAATAGAGAAAGACCACACTTATAGATAAACAAAATAAAATTTATTGAAAATTCAAAAAATTGTTTTGCATTCTTGTTCTTTTTATGATATTGTCTTTAGAGGTACAATAATTCAGGGAGGAACAAGAAATGAATAATTACATGTATCTGGTCCCGATTGCAGCTGTTATTGCTTTATTATTTGCAGCATATCTTGCTGGTAAAGTAGGAAAACAGGATGCAGGTACGGACCGCATGAAAGAGATTGCAGGCGCAATCGCGGAGGGCGCAAGAGCTTTCCTCATGGCTGAATACAAGATTCTGGTCATTTTTGTAGTAGTGCTTTTTGTACTGATCGGATTTGGTATCAGCTGGGTAACAGCAGTATGCTTTGTAATTGGAGCACTTTTCTCAACAGTTGCAGGATACTGTGGTATGACAGTCGCTACAAAAGCGAACGTAAGAACTGCTAACGCAGCAAAAGAAAGCGGAATGAATAAAGCATTATCAATTGCTTTTTCTGGCGGGGCCGTTATGGGAATGTGCGTAGCAGGTCTTGGAGCACTTGGCGTAAGCCTTGTGTACATTGTTACAAAGAACGTAGATGTGCTTTCTGGATTCAGCCTTGGTGCATCTTCAATCGCACTTTTCGCCCGTGTTGGTGGTGGTATCTACACCAAAGCAGCAGACGTTGGTGCAGACCTTGTTGGTAAAGTAGAAGCAGGTATCCCGGAAGATGATCCGCGTAACCCGGCTGTTATCGCTGACAATGTAGGTGATAACGTAGGTGACGTTGCAGGTATGGGAGCTGACCTTTTTGAATCTTATGTTGGTTCACTTGTATCAGCACTGACTCTTGGAGCAGCAGCAGGAGCTGTATCCGGAGTTCTTTATCCGCTTGCGATCGCAGGATGTGGTCTGATCGCTTCTATCATCGGAACCTTCTTTGTAAAAGGTGATGAGAATTCGAATCCACAGAAAGCTCTCACAAAGGGAAGCTATGCAGCTTCTATCGTAGTTATTGTTGTAGCACTTGTACTGAGTAATGTACTCTTCGGAAAGATGAGTGCGGCAATTGCCGTTATCGCAGGTCTGGTTGTTGGTGTGATCATCGGTAACATCACAGAGTACTACACATCAGCAGACTACAAACCGGTTCAGGGAATCGGAGAACAGTCAGAGACTGGTGCAGCTACTACAATCATCAGTGGTATTGCGGTAGGAATGAAATCTACAGCAATCCCGCTTCTCCTGATCTGTGTAGGTATTTTTGTATCTTACTCAGTTGCAGGACTTTACGGAATCGCACTTGCAGCAGTAGGTATGCTTTCTACAACAGGTATCACAGTTGCCGTTGATGCATACGGACCGATCGCAGACAATGCAGGTGGTATCGCAGAAATGTCAGGATTGGATGAATCTGTTCGTGAAATCACAGATAAGCTTGACTCAGTAGGAAATACAACTGCAGCTATGGGTAAGGGATTCGCGATCGGATCAGCAGCCCTTACCGCACTTGCACTTTTCGTATCTTATGCACAGGCAGTTGGTCTTGAAGCGATCAACCTTCTTGACTACAGAGTAATCATCGGTATCTTTATCGGTGGTATGCTTACATTCCTCTTCTCCGCATTTACTATGGAGTCTGTATCAAAGGCTGCATACAAGATGATCGAAGAAGTAAGACGCCAGTTCCGTGAAAAACCGGGCATTATGAAAGGTGAAGAAAAACCGGATTATACATCATGCGTTGCAATCTCTACCACAGCAGCTCTTCACGAAATGCTGCTTCCGGGTGTGATGGCAGTCGTAGTACCGCTGATCGTTGGTATCGTTCTTGGCGTGGAATCCCTCGGTGGATTACTTTCCGGAGCACTTGTTACAGGTGTACTTATGGCAATCTTCATGTCCAACGCTGGTGGAGCATGGGATAATGCTAAGAAATACATCGAAACAGGACATCATGGCGGAAAAGGAAGCGAAGCTCACAAAGCAGCAGTTGTTGGTGATACAGTAGGTGATCCGTTCAAGGATACATCAGGACCGTCTATCAACATCCTGATCAAACTTATGACAATTGTTTCACTTGTATTTGCACCGTTATTCTTATCAATCGGTGGATTACTGTAAGAATTGAATAAAGTAAAAGAAATCCTTCATTTGCAGAAAGCTGCAGATGAGGGATTTTTTATATAATGTGAAATTCCTGCAAAATAAAAATTCTGGTGAAAAATAAAAAAGTTCTGTAGGAATAAAAATGTTGTATTTCCACATACTACCCATATCGAATAAAATATGGAAAATATGTGGAACACAGGAGGAATAGAATCAATATGAAAGCTACAGGAATTGTCCGCCGGATCGATGATCTTGGCAGAATTGTCGTTCCGAAGGAAATCAGGCGCACGCTACGTATCCGTGAGGGTGATGCACTTGAAATTTTCACCGACCGGGAAGGAGAAATCATTCTCAAAAAATACTCACCGCTTGGGGAAATGGGAAATTTTGCAGACCAATATGCGGAAAGTCTGGCGCAGACGCTTGGATATCTGGTGTGTATCACAGATACAGATCAGGTGATTGCAGCAGCAGGACCGGGGAAGAAAGAATTTCAGGAACAGCTGATCACAAGACAGCTTGCGGAAGTGATCGCAAGAAGGGAGCAGTTTCTGGCATCCTCTATGGATCGGAAGTTCACGGTCATCGTGTCGGGACAGAATGCAGAACTGAAATGGCAGGTGGTAAGTCCGATCATCTGCGCCGGAGATGCGATTGGTTCTGTCGTGATCCTGGCAAAGGATGGCAGGAAAAAACCCGGTGAGTTGGAACAGAAGATGATACTCTGCGCAGCAGGATTTCTGGGACGACAGATGGAACAGTAAAGGAATATTTCATAAGAATCTCTCATAGTATAAAAGGACAGGAGGGGTTCTTATGGAAAAAAAGCTGTTTGGAAATATCTGTTTTACAAGACTTGTGAAAGCACTGATGCTTTCTTACTTTCTTACGATGCTGATGCTGCTCGGGCTGTCCTTTGGGCTGTATAAGTTTGACTTAAGCGAGAAAACAGTCCGGATCGGGATCCTTGCGGTTTACATAATTTCCACATTTGCCGGTGGATTTGCCATGGGAAAAATGGGGAAGACAAGGAAATTCCTGAGGGGATTTATGCTTGGAATGCTCTATTTTCTGCTACTGCTTGCAATTTCAGCAGGGATCTACCGGAGCGTGCAGGGTGGAATACAGATGATGATCGCCTGGATCCTCTGTGGGGCAGGCGGAATGCTCGGTGGTATGGTGTCCTGAAGGGGCGGAGATGTAATTTTTGCGTTGACGGTATCAAGGGATATGGGCGATACTTTTATTTTTTAATCCGGAGGAAGCAGTTGCTTCGGAAGGAGCAGTAATGACTCCGGGCACTTGCATGAATGTAAGGATTGTAAAGAAAAACTGGATTTTGCCCATTTGTTTCACACATTTGTTTCAGATTGGATTTTTGCGTTGACGGTAAGCTGGAAAATGTGCTATACTATATCGTATAATGAGCAAAGAAGGAGGATATTACAATGAAACACATTAAAACATTGAATACACAGACTCTGAACAATACAGTAAAGAAGGGCGGATGCGGAGAATGCCAGACATCCTGTCAGTCAGCATGCAAGACTTCTTGTACAGTAGGAAATCAGACTTGCGAACACAGCAAATAAGAGATATTTGTAAGTGTAGTGAATAAGTATGACAAGCAGGCAGCGGCTTTAAAGCCGCTGTCATTTGACGTATGAGGAAAAATTTGAAAAATAAGGATAGAAAGGGGTACCGGTTGTGATTCATCAGTACCAGAACAATGGATATAATATTGTACTTGATGTCAACAGCGGATGCGTTCATGTAGTGGACGAGCCGGGGTACGAGGTTATTGCATGTCTGAACCGTATGAACGAGAATCAGACAGTGCAGACACTGAAAGAAGAAAGTACATGGAACCAGCTGAAAGATGAGCTGGAGGGGAAATATTCCGAAGAAGAACTCAGAGATATATTGGATGACGTGACAGAGCTGACTGAGAATGGACAGCTTTTTGTTGTTGATACATATGAACCTTTTATCGGGGAGGTTATCAAGCGTAAGACAGTTGTGAAAGCACTTTGTTTGCATATCGCACACGACTGCAATCTTGCCTGCAAATACTGTTTTGCAGAAGAAGGAGAGTATCACGGAAGAAGAGCGCTTATGACTTATGAAGTTGGTAAGAAAGCCCTGGATTTCCTGATCGCCAATTCCGGAACAAGAAGGAATCTGGAAGTTGATTTCTTTGGCGGGGAGCCGCTGATGAACTGGCAGGTTGTCAAAGACCTGGTCGCATACGGAAGAGAACAGGAGAAGCTTCATGACAAGCATTTCCGTTTTACTGTAACTACGAATGGTGTACTTCTGAATGATGACATCCAGGAGTTTATCAATAAAGAAATGGACAATGTAGTCATCAGTCTTGACGGACGTAAGGAAGTTAATGACAGAATGCGTCCTTTCAGAAACGGAAAAGGAAGCTATGATTTGATCGTTCCGAAGTTCCAGAAGCTTGCAGATTCACGTAATCAGGAACGCTACTATATCCGCGGAACATTTACCAGAAACAATCTGGATTTTTCAGAGGATGTGAAGCACTTTGCAGAGCTTGGATTCAAGCAGATGTCGATCGAACCGGTTGTCGGAGATGAATCTGATCCGTATGCAATCCGCGAAGAAGATCTTCCACAGATCTTTGATGAGTATGACAAGCTTGCAAGATATATCATCGAGAAAGATAAAAAGGGAGAAGGATTCAATTTCTTCCACTTTATGATCGACCTGGAAGGAGGACCGTGTCTGTACAAACGTCTGTCCGGATGTGGTTCGGGAACCGAATACCTTGCTGTTACGCCATGGGGAGATTTCTATCCGTGTCACCAGTTTGTAGGTGATGAAGATTTCCTGATGGGAAATGTAAACGAAGGGATTACAAGACCGGAGATCGCAGATGAGTTCCGTTGCTGCAACGTATATACAAAAGAAAAATGTAAGAAATGTTTTGCAAGATTCTACTGCAGTGGTGGATGTATGGCAAACGCATACAAGTATGCAGACGGATTAAATGATTCTTATGATCTGGGATGTGAGATGGAACGTAAGCGCGTGGAATGCGCGATTATGATAAAGGCTGCAATGGCAGACGAAAACTAAGAAAGGGACTTGGACATGAAGAAGAGTAAAGGAATAGTAAGCCTTGTTCTGATTGCTGCACTTTTAGGACTTCTTGGATTTACCTGCTGGCAGGGATTTGGTTCCTCCCACACAGGTTCCGCAAGAAATATCAATCTTGGTCTTGACCTTGCCGGTGGTGTCAGCATTACCTATCAGACAAAAGACAAGAATCCTTCAGCAGAAGATATGAAGGATACGATCTACAAGCTGCAGAAGCGTGTAGAGCAGTACAGTACAGAAGCAAGTGTATATCAGGAAGGGGATGACCGGATCAACATCGAGATCCCGGGTGTATCCGATGCCAATAAAGTTCTGGAAGAACTTGGCAAACCAGGATCACTGGTATTTCAGGATGCAGATGGCAATACCGTTCTTGAAGGAACAGATGTTAAAAATGCAGAGGCTCAGACACAGGAGAACTCTACGACTAAGAACAAAGAATATGTCGTAGCTCTGCAGCTTACCAAAGAAGGAACAACCAAATTTGCAGAAGCAACAGCAGCAAATGTAGGAAAACAGATTTCCATTATTTATGATGGACAGACAATCAGTTCACCAAGAGTTAATCAGGCGATCGAAGGCGGAGAAGCCGTTATCACAGGGATGTCAAGCTATGAAGAAGCAGACAATCTTGCAGCTACCATCCGAATCGGTGGACTTTCTCTGGAACTGGAAGAACTTCGCTCTAATGTAGTAGCTGCACAGCTCGGAGAAGAAGCAATCAGCACAAGCTTAATGGCTGGTGCCATCGGACTTGCCATCATCTTCGTATTTATGTGCTTCGTATATCTGATTCCGGGACTTGCAGCAGGTCTTGCACTTCTGATTTACACAGGACTGATCCTGGTGCTTTTAAATGCATTTAATATCACGCTTACCCTTCCGGGAATTGCAGGTATCATTCTTGGAATCGGTATGGCAGTCGATGCCAACGTTATCATTTTCGCCCGTGTGCGTGAAGAAGTGACAACAGGTATCAGTGTTAAGACTTCCCTGAAGAATGGTTTCCACAAAGCACTGTCTGCGATCGTTGACGGTAACGTAACAACTCTGATCGCTGCAGCTATTCTCTGGTTCAAGGGTTCAGGTTCTGTAAAAGGATTTGCACAGACACTGGCACTTGGTATTGTTGTGTCAATGTTTACGGCACTTGTTATTACCAGAATCATCATTTTCTCTCTGTATGCGATTGGTCTTCGTGATGTGAAATTTTATGCGAAGAAATTCAAAAAAGAAAGAAAAATTATCGACTTCCTCGGAAAGAAAGCCATTTTCTTTGCAATATCAATTGCTGTGATCGCAGCAGGTTTTGTGACAATGGGAGTCCAGTCGGGAAAAGGTGAAGGTGCGCTGAACTACAGCCTGGAATTCAAGGGCGGTACGGCTACAACCGTAACATTTGATAAAGATTACTCGATCAAAGAGATTGATTCGAAGATCGTTCCGGTTGTAGAAGATGTGACCGGAGATCACAATGTACAGGCACAGAAAGTAAAAGACAGCAATCAGATCATCATCAAGACACAGACGCTGAATCTTGACGAAAGAGAAGCACTTAACAATGCGCTTGCTGATAAATTTGGTGTAGACACATCGACAATTACAGCAGAAAATATCAGTTCTACGGTAAGCTCCGAGATGAGACAGGATGCGATCATTGCAGTTATCATTTCAGCGATCTGTATGCTGATCTATATCTGGTTCCGGTTCAAAGATGTACGTTTCGCATCAAGTGCGGTTCTTGCTCTTTTACACGATTTGTTATTTGTGCTTACATTCTATGCACTTGCAAGAACATCTGTCGGTAATACATTTATCGCATGTATGCTGACAATCCTTGGATATTCTATCAATGCGACGATCGTTATTTTCGACCGTATCCGTGAAGAGCTTCGGGTCATGAAGAGAAACGATGATCTGAAAGCGCTTGTAAACAGAAGTATCACTTATACACTGACAAGAAGTATTTACACAACATTTACTACATTTGTCATGGTAGCGGTTCTTTATATCATGGGTGTAAGCTCTATTAAAGAATTTGCAGCACCTCTTATGGTTGGTATTGCAGGTGGCGGATATTCATCTGTATGTATCACCGGTGCATTATGGTATGTAATGAAAACAAAAATCGGCGGCAAAAAAGCAGCGAAAAAGAAATAACTGACAGAAAATGAGGTGTCGGAGGAGAATCCTCCGGCATCTTTGTATTATCTGACTACCAAAGAAAGGAAAAGAGAAAATGGAGAACTGGGTACTTCTGAGAAAAGGAGCGGATTTTCAGCATATCAGTGAGAAATTCCATATCAGTCCGCGAGTGGCTTCCCTGATAAGAAACCGGGATGTGATCGGGGATGATGCGATCGAGAAATATTTAAACGGTACGATCGCCGATCTGTACGATGGAATGCTGATGAAGGATATGGACAAGGCAGTAGCGGTTCTTGGAGAAAAGATAAAAGAAAATGCAAAAATCAGGATCATCGGAGACTATGATATTGATGGAATCCAGTCGACCTATATTCTTCTGGAGGGATTCCGGATGCTCGGAGCTGATGTGGACAGTGACATTCCGGATCGTATGAAGGACGGGTATGGTCTAAACCGGAACCTGATCGACCGGGCGCTGGAGGCCGACGTGGATACGATCATTACCTGTGATAACGGGATTGCGGCGGCAGAGGAGATCGCCTATGCAAAAAGTATGGGAATGACGATTGTGGTGACGGATCATCATGAGGTCCCGTATACGGAAATTGGCGGGGAACGAAGATATATTCTGCCGGAGGCAGATGCGGTTGTGGATCCGAAGCAGGAGGACTGTACTTATCCGTTCAAAGGGCTGTGTGGGGCTGCGGTTGCTTACAAGCTGGTGGAGGCTCTGATGGAAGCCATGGGAAAAGATGCGGAAGATGCAGATTATCTGATGGAAAATGTGGCAATCGCAACGATCGGTGATGTTATGGATCTGGTGGACGAAAACCGTATTTTTGTTAAACAGGGACTGGATATGCTGAAACGGACGGAGAATCTGGGACTGAAGGCGCTGATGGAATGTACTGGTGTGAATGTAGATAAGCTGTCTCCGTATCACATTGGATTTGTGATCGGCCCGTGTATGAATGCCAGTGGAAGACTGGATACAGCAAAGCGTGCCCTGGAGCTTCTGGAGGCAAAGAAAGTGGCGGAGGCGGATCTGCTGGCAGGTGATCTGAAAGCACTCAATGACAGCCGGAAGGATATGACGGCGCAGGCGGTAGAAGAGGCGTTTATCCAGGTGGAGAACAGTGAACTTAAGGATGCAGACGTGCTGGTGGTCTACCTGCCGGAATGTCATGAAAGCCTTGCCGGGATTGTGGCAGGAAGGATCCGGGAAAAATATTACCGTCCGGTCTTTGTGCTGACGAAGGGCGCGGAAGGTTTAAAGGGCTCAGGAAGATCGATCGAGACCTGGCACATGTATGAAGGACTGAACCGGGTAAAGCATCTGTTGTCAAAATTTGGCGGGCATAAGATGGCGGCAGGTCTCTCCATGCCGGAGGAGAATCTGGAACAGTTCCGTAAGGAGATTAACGAAAAATCCGGGATCACACCAGAGGATCTGAATGAAAAGATTGCCATAGATATGCAGCTCCCGTTTGAATGTGTCAATGAAAAATTTATTGGAGAGCTTGCGGTTCTGGAACCATTTGGCAAAGGAAATGCACGTCCGGTCTTTGCAGAAAGACAGGTACAGGTGGAAAGTGCGAGAATCCTTGGCAAGAATAAAAATGTGCTGAAGTTGCAGGTGAAGGATCTTCACGGTACAAGGATGGATGCCATGTATTTTGGAGATGTGAATACCTTTATGGAATATGTGCGTGAAAAATTTGGAGATATTGCCTGTGAGTGTCTACTGCACGGACATGGGCATGGAATTGTTATGGCATTTACCTATTATCCTGATATCAATGAGTATCAGGGAGTCCGTACGCCACAGATTGTGATCCAAAATTATAAATAATTTGAAAAACAGCAATTTTATGCTATACTAATAAATATTGCATATATTTGTAGGTAAGGTGGAGAAGAAAGATGAAAAAACTTGAAGAATATGTTGTCAGCATTCCGGATTATCCGGAAAAAGGAATTATTTTCAGAGATGTAACCAGCATTCTTGAAGATCCGGAAGGGCTTCAGCTTTCCATTCGGGAACTGCAGGATAAGCTTGAAGGCATGGATTTCAACATCGTGATCGGACCGGAGTCCAGAGGATTTATTTTTGGAATGCCGATTGCATATAATCTGCAAAAAGCATTTGTGCCGATCCGTAAAAAAGGAAAGCTTCCTTGCGAGACAGCATCGATCAAGTATGATTTGGAATATGGAAGTGCAGAGATCGAGATCCACAAGCGTTCGATCAAACCGGGAGACAAGGTTGTGATCGTAGATGACCTGATGGCAACAGGCGGTACGGCAGAAGCAATGATCAAACTGATTGAAGGACTTGGCGGTGAGGTTGTAGAAGTTCTCTGCCTGATCGAACTGATGGGATTAAAAGGACGGGAAAAACTGAAAGGATACAAAGTAGATTCCGTAATCCAGTATCCGGGAAACTAATGAGAAAGAAGGGAAGGCTATGGCAGACGATATCGGAATCCAGCAGGAGATGCTGATCGAACCAACACATAAAAAACTGGAGATCGTAGATGGTCATGCGGTAAAGGATGTGGAAGATTATCAGAATCCGGAACTGCTCTATAAAAGTCTGATCGAGCGAGTCAGAAAGTACCATCCTTCGGCGGACGTCTCTATGATCGAAAAAGCATATCATATTGCAAGAGATGCGCATAAAGGGCAGACACGGAAATCCGGAGAAGAGTATATTATCCATCCTCTGTGGGTAGGAATCATTCTGGCACAACTGGAGATGGACAAAGAGACGATCGTTGCCGGCATCCTTCATGATGTGGTAGAAGACACGGTGATGACGGACGAAGAAATCCGTCAGGAATTCGGAGATGAGGTGGCTCTTCTGGTAGACGGTGTCACAAAGCTGGGACAGCTTTCCTATTCAGCGGATAAGTTGGAGGTCCAGGCTGAGAATCTTCGTAAGATGTTCCTTGCGATGGCAAAAGATATCCGTGTTATCATCATCAAGCTTGCCGACCGTCTGCACAATATGCGTACCCTGCAGTATATGCGACCGGAGAAGCAGTTGGAAAAAGCAAAAGAAACCATGGATATCTATGCTCCGATCGCACAACGGCTTGGTATTTCCAAGATCAAGACAGAGCTTGATGATCTGGCACTCAAATATTCCCAGCCGGAGGTTTTTAACGATCTAGTAAAGCAGATCAATGCAAGAAAAACGGAAAGGGAAGAATTTGTCCAGCAGATTGTGGATGAGGTTTCCACGCATATGAAGAATGCGAACATTGATGCAGAAGTGAACGGACGTGTGAAGCATTTCTTCAGCATTTATAAGAAGATGGTGAACCAGGATAAGACGGTGGATCAGATCTATGATCTGTTTGCAGTCCGTATTATCGTAGATTCTGTAAAAGACTGTTATGCGGCACTTGGAGTTATCCATGAGATGTATACACCGGTACCGGGACGTTTTAAAGATTATATCGCAATGCCGAAGGCAAATATGTACCAGTCTCTGCATACGACTCTGATGAGTTCGATCGGTCAGCCGTTTGAGATCCAGATCCGTACAAAAGAGATGCATAAAACTGCTGAATACGGTATTGCGGCACACTGGAAATATAAAGAGTCTGAAGATGGAAAGAAGAGCGTTGAAGCGAAGGAAGAAGAGAAACTGAGCTGGCTTCGTCAGATCCTGGAATGGCAGCGAGACATGTCAGACAACCGGGAATTTCTGAATCTTCTGAAAGGAGACCTGGATCTATTTGCAGAGGATGTATACTGCTTTACACCGAACGGAGATGTCAAGAACCTGCCGAACGGTTCTACGCCGGTTGACTTTGCCTATGCGATCCATACTGCGGTCGGCAACAAGATGGTAGGTGCCAGAGTCAATGGCAAGCTGGTCAATATCGATTACAAGATCCAGAACGGGGACCGAATCGAGATCCTGACTTCGCAGAACTCCAAAGGACCGAGCCGTGACTGGCTGAGTATCGTCAAGAGTACCCAGGCGAAGAACAAGATCAACCAGTGGTTTAAGAAAGAATTCAAAGAAGAAAATATTGTACGTGGTAAGGAAATGCTCGCCGCATACTGTAAGGCAAAAGGATTTGTACTCTCGGATCTGATGAAACCGAAATATATGCAGATCGTGCAGGAAAAGTACGGCTTTAAGGACTGGGATTCGATTCTTGCAGCACTTGGACATGGCGGATTGAAGGAAGGGCAGATCGTCAACCGTCTTGCAGAAGAATACAGTAAGGATCACCGAAAAGAACTGACCGACGAAAGTGTTCTGGAAAAGGTTGCGGAAGCGGCAAAGAACAAGGTGCATATCACCCGATCCAAGAGTGGTATCGTGGTCAAGGGAATCGACGATATGGCAGTGCGCTTTTCCAGATGCTGCAATCCGGTGCCGGGAGATGAGATCGTTGGTTTTATCACCCGTGGACGTGGAATGTCGATCCATCGGACGGACTGTGTCAATATCATTCATCTGTCAGAAACGGAAAGAGCGCGTCTGATCCCGGCAGAATGGGAAAAACCGGAGGAAGGTACAGACACCGGAAGCTATCTGGCTGAGATCAAGATGTATGCAAATGATAGGCAGGGACTTTTGATGGATATGTCCAAGGTGTTCACGGAGATGAATATTGATGTGAAGTCTATGAATGTAAGAACCAGCAAACAGGGAACAGCAACAATCGAAGCCGGATTTATTGTCCGGGGAAGAGAGGAGCTTGGAAAAGTGATCGGAAAGCTCCGGCAGATCGTCGGCGTGCTGGATATAGAACGAGCAGTGGAGTAAAAAGAAATGAAAATCGAAAAATTTGTAACAGGAATTATCAGTACCAATTGTTACATTGTTACTAATGAAGAAACAAAAGAGACCGTGATCGTTGATCCGGCAAACTTGTCAAAAGCGATGATCGGTTATATCGAAGAGGAAGAGCTTGTAATTAAGGCAATTCTTCTGACTCATGCGCATTTTGATCATATCATGGGAATCGATAAAGTGATCGACCGGTATGGAGAAATGCCGGTTTACGTAGAAGAATCTGATCTGGAGCTTCTTCACACACCGTCTATGAATGAGTCAACGGTATATACAAATGGCTACAGCTACCCGGGTGGAGACGTGATCCATGATGGAGATGTGCTTCATCTGATCGGAGAAGATTTCCGGGTGATCCATACACCGGGACATACCCAGGGCGGCGTATGCTACTATGTAGAAAAAGAGGGAGTACTTTTCAGTGGAGATACATTGTTCTGTTGTTCAGTCGGAAGAAGTGATTTTGCAACCAGCAGCACTTCTGCACTGATTCGTTCAATCAAGGAAAAGCTGTTCCTGCTTCCGGATGAAACAAAGGTATTCCCGGGACATATGGGCGCAACAACGATTGGCAACGAAAAAGTGAACAACCCGTATGTATAGAGGAGCAGAGAAATGATTCGGATCAGCTGTAAGAATGAACGTTTCACCTACGACATGTATCATATCGTAAAGTCATTTCTTCCTGATGCCGAGATCAGCCAGAAGGTAGATCCAGAACAGGAACTTCTGATCGAGATGACCGCAGAAGAGGAACCAGATCTGGAAGAGCAGGCATGTGATAAAAAGGTCCGGTGGACCTTTTTTCATTGCAGGGAGGCTGAAATCGCAGACATCAGCGAAAAAAGAGAACAAAAGCGTTATATCAATAAAAAATTATATCGGACCCTGGTCAAAAAGACCGGAGAAGAACATGCATGGGGGAATATGACAGGTGTCCGCCCCACAAAGATGATCATGGAAAGACTGGAAGAAGGTTCTTCTGAGGAAGAAATCATCCGGTATATGCATGATACCTATGTGGTAAGCGAGAAAAAAGCAATGCTTGGTATCGAGATTGCAAAGCGGGAAAAAGCCCAGCTTGACAAGCTGGATTATGAAAATGGATACAGTCTTTATATCGGAATTCCGTTCTGCCCGACAACCTGCAGTTACTGCTCCTTTACTTCTTATCCGGTTGCAAAATGGCAGAATCGGATGGATGAATATGTAGATGCACTTTTAAAAGAGCTTGCATTTATTGCGGAGGTTTCAAAAGAAAAGCATCTTAATGCGATTTATATGGGAGGCGGTACGCCGACAACCTTGAGTGCACAGCAGATGGACCGGGTTTTGAGTTTTCTGGAAGAACATTTTTCTTTTGAACATCTGAAAGAATATACGATCGAAGCCGGAAGACCGGACAGCATTACTGAGGACAAGCTGCGAGTGATCCGGAAGTATGGAGTTGGCAGAATCTCCATCAATCCGCAGACCATGCAGCAGAAGACACTGGATGTGATTGGAAGACGTCACACAGTGGAAGATGTAGTCCGCATTTTCCATCTGGCAAGAGAACTGGGATTTGACAATATCAATATGGATCTGATCGCAGGTCTTCCGGGAGAACATCCGGAGGAGATGGAAGATACTCTTCGTCAGATCAAAGAGCTTGCACCGGACAGTTTGACGGTCCATGCACTTGCAATGAAACATGGTTCGAGACTGACACGCGAACGGGCTGCAAGCGCAGAAAAACAGAATTACAAACAGATGGCAAGAGAGCTGGAAGAGATGATCGATATGGCACGTAAGGCGGCCGGTGAGATAGGGCTTTATCCGTATTATCTCTACAGACAGAAGAATATTGCAGGAAATTTTGAAAATGTAGGTTACGCAAAGGTTGACAAAGCGGGAATTTACAATATACTGATTATGGAGGAAAAGCAGTCCATCGTTGCTGCCGGTGCAGGCGCATCGACTAAGGTGGTGCTTCCGTATGAGATTCCGGCGCCCGGAAGTAAAAACGGGCGGATGACGAATCTGATAAGAATAGAAAATGTCAGAGATGTGGGAGAATATATTTCCCGGATTGATGAGATGATAGAGCGAAAAGGAGAATGGTTATGGCATTAAAGAAAAAACCGGTTACCGGCATGAAAGACATGCTCCCGAAAGAAATGGAAATCAGAGATTATGTGATCCAGATGATCAAGGATACCTATAAGACATTTGGATTTACTTCCATAGAGACACCGTGTGTGGAACACATTGAGAACCTGTGCAGCAAACAGGGTGGCGACAATGAAAAACTGATCTTCAAGATTCTGAAGAGAGGGGAAAAACTGAAAATTGCTGAGGCAAAAGAAGAGATCGATCTGGTAGACGGAGGACTTCGTTATGACCTGACAGTTCCGCTTGCAAGATACTATGCAAATCATGCAAATGAACTGCCGTCACCGTTTAAGGCACTTCAGATTGGCAATGTATGGAGAGCAGATCGTCCACAGAGAGGACGTTTCCGTCAGTTCATGCAGTGCGATATCGATATTTTAGGTGAGCCGGGTAATCTTGCAGAGATCGAACTGATCCTTGCAACTACGACCATGCTTGGAAAGATGGATTTCCACAATTTTACGGTATGTATCAATGACCGTAATATCTTAAAGGCGATGGCTGCATTCAGTGGATTTAAGGAAGAAGATTTCGACGAAGTATTTATCATCCTTGATAAGATGGATAAGATCGGCAAAGAAGGCGTAGGCGAAGAACTGGTTGAGATGGGTTATACAAAAGAAAATGTAGATACTTATCTTGGACTCTTTGATGAGATCAACCCGGATGTTGATGGAATCCGTTTCTGCAAAGAAAAGCTGGCAGGATTCCTTGATGAGAAGACAGCTGACAGCATGGAAATGATCATTTCCAGCGTAGAAAGTGCAAAAGAGGCAGATTTCAAAGTAAAATTTGATCCGACGCTGGTACGTGGACAATCTTACTATACAGGAACCATTTTTGAAGTAACGATGGATGAATTTGGCGGCTCTGTTGCAGGTGGCGGACGTTACGATAAGATGATCGGTAAATTCACAGGGCAGGACACACCGGCATGTGGATTCTCAATCGGATTTGAGCGTATTGTCATGCTGCTTCTGGAAAATGGATATGAGATTCCTTCCAAGCGCCAGAAAAAAGCATATCTTCTTGAAAAGAATATGCACAAGGAGGGCATCCTCAAAGTACTTGAGATGGCAAAAGCTGACCGCGCAGCCGGGAAACAGGTTCTGGTGGTCAATATGAAGAAGAACAAGAAATTCCAGAAGGATCAGCTGATCGCAGAAGGATATGAAGATATCACAGACTGCTACAAAGATTCCGTTATGGATTTATAAGGAAAGAGAAACGCAGGAGGAGAAATTAGAATGGCAGAGTCAATGACAGGACTGAAAAGAACACATCGGTGTGCAGAGCTTTCAGAGGCAAACATCGGTGAAAAAGTAACCATCATGGGATGGGTACAGAAGAACAGAAATAAAGGTGGACTGGTTTTTGTAGATGTACGTGACCGTTCCGGACTGATCCAGGTTGTTTTTGAAGAGGGAAGTACAGATAAAGCGCTTCTTGAGAAGGCAGCAAAGCTTAGAAGTGAGTTTGTTGTAGCAATCGTGGGAACTGTTGAAAAACGTTCCGGTGCAGTTAATGAAAATCTTGCAACAGGTGCGATTGAGATCAAACCGGAAGAACTCAGAATTTTATCTGAATCTGAGACACCTCCGTTCCCGATCGAAGAGAATTCCAAGACAAAAGAGGAAGTACGTCTGAAATACCGTTTCCTCGATCTTAGAAGACCGGACATCCAGAGAAACCTGATGATGAGAAGCCGTGTGGCTACCCTCGCACGTCAGTTCATGGCAAAAGAAGGATTCCTTGAGATCGAGACACCGTTCCTGATCAAGAGTACACCGGAAGGTGCAAGAGATTACCTGGTACCGAGCCGTATTCATCCGGGAAGCTTCTATGCACTTCCGCAGTCACCGCAGATCTTCAAACAGCTGCTGATGTGCTCCGGATATGACCGCTATTTCCAGATCGTAAAATGTTTCCGTGATGAAGACCTTCGTGCAGACCGTCAGCCGGAATTTACACAGATGGATATGGAACTTTCTTTTGTAGATGTTGATGATGTCATTGATATCAATGAGAGACTGCTTGCACATCTGTTCAAAGATGTACTGGATATCGATGTACAGCTCCCGATTCAGAGAATGACCTGGCAGGAAGCAATGGACAGATTCGGTTCTGATAAACCGGATATCCGTTTCGGCATGGAGCTGGTTAATGTGACAGAGACTGTCAAAGACAGCGAATTTGTTGTATTTAAGAATGCGATTGAAGCAGGCGGAACTGTCCGTGGTATCAACGCAAAAGGCCAGGGTGGCATGGCCAGAAAGAAGATCGACAAGCTGGTTGATTTTGCAAAAGGTTATGGAGCAAAGGGACTTGCTTATATTGCAATCCATGAAGACGGAACTGTCAAATCTTCTTTCTCAAAATTCATGACGGAAGAAGAGACAGCAGCGCTGATTAAAGCGATGGCTGGAGAGAATGGAGACCTTCTTCTCTTTGCGGCAGATAAGAATAAAGTTGTATGGGATGTTCTTGGTGCACTCAGACTGGAACTGGCACGCCAGATGGAACTCCTTGATAAGAATGAATACAAATTCCTGTGGATCACAGAATTCCCGCTTCTTGAGTGGAGTGATGAACAGAACCGTTTCACAGCAATGCATCATCCGTTTACCATGCCGATGGAAGAAGACCTTCAGTACATCGACAGTGATCCGGGAAGAGTCCGTGCAAAAGCATATGATATCATTCTGAATGGTAACGAGATCGGAGGCGGAAGTGTCCGTATCTTCAACCAGGAGATCCAGAGTAAAATGTTTGAAGTACTTGGATTCACACCGGAACAGGCACAGGAGCAGTTCGGATTCCTTCTGAATGCATTTAAATACGGTGTGCCGCCACACGCAGGACTTGCTTACGGTCTTGACCGTCTGGTTATGCTGATGGCAAAACAGGACAGCATCCGTGACGTGATCGCGTTCCCGAAGGTAAAAGATGCATCTGACCTGATGACAGAAGCACCGGAGAAAGTCGATCCGAAGCAGCTGGAAGAGCTTGGACTGGAGCTGGAAGAGCATACAGCGGACGCTGAATAAATTTTATAATTCAATTTTTAAAAATGAACATTTTTTCACATAAAACAGAATTGGCTGTCAAAGTGAAGAAATGTTCATTTCTTTTTTTGTAGCGAAATTCTATAATAATGGTAGTTGAAATAAAAGGAGGATGGGATATATGGCACATAAAATTTTAGAAGAAGCGCAGGAAATGAATGATCTACTTATAAAATGGAGAAGAGATCTTCATCAAATTCCTGAGACGGATCTGGAGCTTCCAAAGACTGTGGAATATATCAGTAAACGTCTGGATGAGATGAATGTAGAATACAAGGTATTTCCTGAGGTTTCAGTGATTATCGCTCAGATTGGAAAAGGGGATAAATGTTTTCTTCTGAGAAGTGATATGGATGCGCTTCCGGTAGAAGAGGAAACGGGACTTGAATTTGCATCAAAGAATGGCTGTATGCATGGATGCGGACATGATCTGCACGCTACGATCCTTCTTGGAGCGGCAAAAATTTTAAAGGCACATGAAGAAGAACTGCCGGGCGTGGTCAAATTATTGTTCCAGCCAGGTGAGGAGACCTTCCGCGGAGCGAAAGCAGCAGTGGAAGCAGGAGTCCTGGAGAATCCGCATGTAGATGCTGCCTTTGCAGCGCATGTATTTGCGGCAATTCCATATGGAACGATTGGATATGGTGTGGAAGCCATGGCATCTGTATATGGCTTTAAAATCACCCTTACAGGACGTGGCGGACATGGTTCTGCACCGGAGGGCTGTATTGACCCGATCAACGCTGGTGTAGAAGTTTATCATGCTCTTCAGGCACTGATCGCCAGGGAATGTCCACCATCAGCAGAGGCAGCACTTACGATTGGACAGTTTACAGCTGGTAATGCAGCAAATGTAATTCCGGAGCGCTGCGTGCTTCAGGGAACACTAAGGACATTTAATGAAGAAGTGAGGACGATGCTGATCCGGAGGATTAATGAAATTGTTCCGGCTGTTGCAGCAGCTTATCGTACTACATGTGAAATCGAAGAACTCAGCAATGTTCCGAGTGTAACTTGCAATGAAGAACTGAATGCAGAGTATATTAAAAGTATTGAGTCTCTTGAAAATCCGGGAACAACGATTAACGGTGGATTTCATGTCATGGGATCCGAAGACTTTGCCGTGATTTCAGCAAAAATACCGGCAAGTTATTTTGTAGTCGGAGCCGGAGTGGAAGATCAGAGTAAATGGAAAGGACAGCATAATCCAAAGATTCTGTTTAATGAAAAAGCATTACCGCTTGGCGTAGCCATGTATGCGAAGATTGCAATGGACTGGCTGGCAAAATAGAAGAGTAGATCTATAAGGTTAGAATAAATAAAAAGAAGGGATTAGGCTTTTAAAAAAAGTGAAAGCGGATCCCTTTTCGTGTATCTGGCACAACTCTGACAAATGGGGGATTTTGATTTAATTAAAAGTTTAATCAGAAATTTACATGAATGAAAAAAGAGACTTATGAAAATCATAAGTCTCACAAAGAGCGACAGACGGGACTCGAACCCGCGACCTCCACCTTGGCAAGGTGGCGTACTACCAACTGTACTACTATCGCAT
>ENA-OQLC01000321-OQLC01000321.1-human-gut-metagenome-genome-assembly--contig:-NODE-321-length-33920-cov-5.434713_pt1 | contig 33920 bp, 24 predicted proteins | sample MGYA00242653_ERZ504807 | MGnify/ENA primary metagenome ERZ504807 (study PRJEB26092, sample SAMD00036381) | human gut metagenome | host: Homo sapiens | study: EMG produced TPA metagenomics assembly of... | reverse complement strand
CGCACACTGCCGTAGATGCCAAACTGCGGGTCCACGGGCGGCGTGAGCCAGCGGGCCGTCAGCTGCCCCAGCTCAATCGCGTGGTAGACGGCCTTGTGGCAGTTGCGCGCCGCAATGACCGTGCTGCCGAACGGTGCCAGTGCGCGGATGCCCGCCAGCAGGCCGACGGTGGACCCGCCGACGAGGTACCAGCACCGCCGCGCGCCGTACAGCGCCGCCGTGCGGGCCATGGCGTCGGCCAGAATGCCGTCCGCGTCGTGCAGGTCGTCCGCGCCGTCGATCTCGGTCAGGTCCCAGGCATAGCAGCCCAGCCCCGGTGCGGGCGGCACCCGCCGCTTATGCCCGGGCATGTGCAGCGGGTAACGCGCCGCGGAGAGGGTTTTCAATTGTTGTTGCAGCGTCGATTTTGCAGTCATAGGTTCCCTTCCAACAGAAAAGCCTTCCCCCTGGTGGGGGAAGGTGCCCGAGGCCCCGCCCGAGGGCGGATGAGGGACGGTGGTTACGAAATCTCAATTTCCGCCTTACTGCCCGTCCGCGTTTTGGTCACGTGGATCTGTCTCGTCAGGCGGTCCTGCAGCGCCTCGACGTGGGAGATGACGCCGATGAGCTTATCGCCCCCGGCCAGCCCGGCCAGCGTGTCCACGGCCTTTTCCAGGCTGTCGGAGTCCAGCGAGCCGAAGCCCTCGTCGATGAACAGCGTCTCAATGACGACGCCGCCCGCGTTCTGCTGGATCGTGTCGCTGATGCCCAGTGCCAGGCTCAGCGCGGCCATGAAGCTCTCGCCGCCGGACAGGCTGCCCACGGGGCGGGTCTTGCCGGTGTAGGCGTCGAACACGTCGAGGTCCAGCGCGGTCTTGCCGCCGACGGCCTCGCTCTTGCGGCGCAGCAATCGGTACTGGCCGTCGGTCATGCGGGTGAAGCGCAGGTTTGCGGCCTCGACCACACCGTCAAAATAGAACGCCTGTACGTACTGTTCAAACGGAAGTTTGATTTTTCCGGTCAAATTGCCGTTGATCGTTTTGGACAGATTGTCCCACATGGCACGCTTCTCGCGGGCGGCGGCGCTCTCCCGCATCGTCTTTTGCAGCGCGTCGATGGCGGCGCGGTTCGTGTGCAGACGGTGCACGGCGGCGTCCCGGGCGGCCATGGCGGCAGCGCGGTCCCGGCGCAGGCGGGCCAGCGCGTCCTGCAGCTGGGTCAGTGCGTCGGGGTTGTCGCGCTTGGGCATCGTCTCGCGCATCTGCTGCACGCGGGCGCTGGCGGCAGCGTGCCCGGCCTTGGCGTTGGCGGCGCGGCGGGTGGCCGCAAAGCGTTGCTTTTCCAGGTCTGCCAGCTGGCCGTTCAAAAGGTCGGCCTGCTTGGCCAGGCTGCGGGCGCGATCCGTCTTTTGCTTCAGCTTCAGGTGGTCGGCCTGCAGGCCGCGCAGACCCTCGGTCAGGCCGGTCTGCTGGGCGGTCAGCGCAATTTTCAGCTCGTCGGGCGTCAGCTCGGCGGCGGGCTTGCCGGTGTAGCGGTCCCCGCGGCGCGCGAAAAATCCATCCGCGTCCCGCTGCAAAGCCGCCCGCAGCTCATGCGCGTGGGCGGCGGCATCACCGGCGGTGCGGCTGGCCGCGGCAGTGCTGCGGCGCTGGGCCGTCAGCGCCTTCTCCCGCTCCTCCAGCTGCTTTTCGGTGATGTGGTCCTTGGGCAGCGCGGCGATCTTCGGGTGCTTGGTGGAGCCGCAGACCGGGCAGGGCTTGCCCTTTTGCAGGTCCTTGGCCAGCAGGCCCGCGCGGTTGGCGTTTAATTGGCGCTGCATCGTGCTGTATTCTTCCTCGGCGCTGTCCAGTGCAGCCTGTGCGGCCACATACTCTGCCTGACGCGCGGCGGCATCCTCGTCGGCCTTGTCGGCGTCCGCCAGATTTTGCAAGAGCTGCCTGCAGTCGGCGGAAAGCCCCTCGGCCAGCTCAATGCGGTGGTCGGTCTTGAGCAGGTCGGCCTCGGCCTGGCTCAGCGCGGCGCGGTCCGCCTCGTTTTTGGCAATATTTTCCTTCACGTTCGCCGTGCGCTTTTCCAGATCGGTCATAATGAGGTCGGTCTGGTGCTCCACATCGGCGGCGCGCTGCTCCTCGGCCACCAGCCCGGCCAGCTGGCGGCGGCGGGCGGCGCGTTCCTCGGCAATCTTCAGGCCGGCGTCACCGCGGGCGATCTTCTCGTCCAGCTCGTTCATAACGCTGGTCTGTCGTTTTTCGTTGGCGTCGTCGGCCTCCAGCAGCAGCCTGCCCAGCTCGGCGGCAGCCCCTGCGGCAAACGGGTCGCGCTCGGCCTGCATTTCGGCCAGGTCGGCGGCGGTCTCCTCGTCGGCGCCGTCACCTATCAGCGTGCCGACGTGCATCAAAAGTACATCGTCCAGACGCTTACATTCCTCGTCGGCCTTACGGGCGTGCTCGACGGCGGCCTGACCCAGGCGCTGGTGGTCGGCGGTGTCAAAAATGCGGCGCAGGATGGCCGCGCGGTCCGCGGACGGCGCGTTGAGCAGCCGGGTAAAGTCGTTCTGCGCCAGCATCGACACCTGGGCAAACTGTTTGGCGTCGATGCCCAGCAGCTTGACCACGGCATCGGTCACAGCTGACGCACCGCTGACCGGCTCGTCCGGCTCACGGATCAGCTCGGCCTTGGCGGGCACCTTGACCATGCCGGTGCCGCGCTTGGCGGCGCGCTGCTGGTCGGGCCAGCGGCGCACGGTGTAGCTGCGCCCGCGGTGGGTAAAGGCCAGCTCGACGCTCGTCTCGGCGTCGGGGGCGGCGAAATCACTGCGCAGCATCGTTGTTTTTCGGTTCTCACCGGAGGTCTCGCCGTAGAGCGCAAACGTGATGGCGTCAAACAGGGCGGTCTTGCCCGCGCCGGTGTCGCCGCCGATCAGAAACAGTCCGCTGCCGCCGAACGCCGAAAAGTCCAGCTCGGTGCGGCCCGCGTAGGGGCCGAAGGCGGTCAGGATCAGCTTTTGGGGTTTCATTCGCTTTTTGACGCCTCCTCGCGCAATCTTTTCACAGCCACGGTCTCCTCCACTGTCAGGGGGCGTCCGTTCATCTTGGTGAAAAAGTCCTGGAACAGCTCGACAAAGGGCTTGCCGCGCACGGCCTGGGTCATGTCCAGCGGGTGCGCGACCTCACCTTGGGGCAGGTAGTCGAGCCGCATGGCGTTGGGATAGGCGGCGCGCAGCTGCGCCATGGCGTCGGGCAGCGGCGTCGGGTCGGTCAGGGTCGCCCAGATGTAGTCCTCGGTGTCGGTTGGCCGGGCGGTCAGCCGGGCCAGCGGGCCGGTCAGGTGGCGCATGGCGCGGCGGGGCGTCAGCGGCAGCTGCTCGATTTTTTCCACGCCGCGCTTGCCGACCCGCACGAGGGTGACGGATTTCTGCATCCCGCACTCGTCCAGATGGTAGCAGAGCGGCGCACCCGCGTAGCGCACGGCGTCGATGCCGACGCGCTGGGCGCGGTGGATATGGCCGAGCGCTGCATAGCAGAAGCCCGCAAACCGCGCTGCATCGATGGAATCCACCGTGCCGACGGTCAGGGGCGCGGTCTCGCTGCCGGAGAGCTGCGGCGGGCAGACGCCGGAGACCACCATCTGGTGGGCGACGAGCACCCGGCGCGGGGCGGCGGGCTCACAGACGGCCAGCGCCGCGCCGACGGCGGAGTCGTAGTCGGTGATGTCGGCGTCGGGCAGGTAGTGGCGCACCGTGGCCGCCCGCACAAAAGGCAGCAGCGTGAACTCGATGGGGCCGTGGCGGTCATTGAGTACGACCTGCTTGGGGCAGCCGGTGAAACGCCCGGCAATGTGTACGTTTTGTTCGGCCAGCAGACTGCTGGCAAAGTCGAGCCGCTCGGCGCTGTCGTGGTTGCCGGAGACGGCCAGCACCGGGATGCGGCGGGCGGCCAGCTGGGTCAGGAACCAGTCCAGCAGCGTGCAGGCCGCGGCGGGCGGCACCGGCGTGTCGTAGATGTCGCCCGCGATGACGACGGCCTCGACGCCGTGTTTTTCACAGAGGGTCAGAATTTGTTCAAGGATGAACCGCTGATCCTCCAGCATATCAAACCCGTTGACCCGTTTGCCCAGGTGCAGGTCTGCAAGGTGCAGAAATTTCATGGTGTATCTCCAGATTTTGCGTTTACCGCCACAGCTTCTCCCAGGTCGTGATGTCCAGCGTAGTGCCGGGCAGGACCTCCACGGGGGCTGTCTCGGCCTTGCGGAAGCGGCACTTTTTGGCAAAGCCCTCGGCCTTCAGGTCGCGTGCCCACACCCGCATATACAGGCGGCTGCGGCCATCGCCCTCGGCCAGCTTCTGCGCATAAGCCACGATGCTGCGGCCAATGCCCTGCCCGCGGGCCTTTTCCTTTAAGAAAAGGCGGCTCAGGCACATGGCGCCCGCGGGGCCGAGGTCGAGCGCGAAATAGCCCACCGGCTCGGTGCCGAGGTAAATTAAGAAGTAGTTGATGACACCGCTGTGGATCTCGTCGTCGGTCAGGATGTCGCTCTGGTACTTATCGGCCAGTGCAGCGGCGACCTTGGGCGTCAGCTTGGTGTAATGCTGGACGAAAATTTCCTGCGCCAGCTCGGAAACCAGCTGGACGTAGCGGGTCTTGGTTACTTGCTTGAAGGTTGGATTCATGGCTGCTCCTTTTTTAGAGAATAGATAATAAAATTGATGGTTCGCGTCGCTCAAAATTTTCTGCCGCCGTAGGGGCGCATTCTATATGCGCCCGCTGGTCGTCTGCCTGTTGACGGGCGGATATGGAATCCGCCCCTACGGATTTTGTTTTTATCTTTTATCTATTATCTTTTATTTTTTCTTATTCTATCGTCAAACTTGCCTTCGCCGGCATGCACGCGGCCCAGTCGCCCTCGTTTTTCAGGGTGCCGAAGCCCTCACACAGGTGGTCGGGGCAGGGGCTGTCTACAAAGGCGATGCCGCCGTTTTCCACCCGCAGGTGGATCGTGTACAGGCCGGTGTCAATGTCATATTCGGCGTTTTTACGCAGATCAATGCGCTGCTCGACCTGCGGGTCGCCGTAGCGCAGCACCGCCGTGCGGCCCGTGCCGCCGTGGTGGGCGGCCAGCCACAGCACCGCGGCCAGCGCCAGAATTACAGCGATAAACAGCAGATTTTTTCGTTTCTCGGTCATGGCTCTCTGTCAAATTCCAGTTCTTCGGTCAGGCCGTCATACCCGGCCACGGCGGCGGGGTACGCGGTGCGCGCGGCGGCCAGGCCCGGCGCGGGGTCGGTCACGGCGGCGCTGTAGTGGGTCAGCCAGAGGCGGCGCACGTTGGCCGCGGCGGCCAGTGCGCCGGTCTCCCGGCAGGTGGCGTGGCCGTACAGCTCCGCCTTGGGCAGGTCGGCGTCGTCGGCGTAGGTCGCGTCCATGCAGAGCAGGTCGGCGTCCCGGGCGGCGGCCTCCAGCGCGGCGCAGGGGCGGGTGTCGGTGGCGTAGACCCCCTTCAGCCCGCGGCGCGGCGCACCCAGCACCTGCTCCGGCGTGCAGCCGCCGACGGCCTCGCCCCTTTGCAGCGTTTTCCAGTAGGGCATCGGGATGCCCGCAGCCCGCGCCCTTGCGGGGTCGAACCGCCCGGCGCGGGGCAGCGCAAGCACATAGCCGCAGCAGGGTACGCGGTGGGTCAGCGGGAACGGGGTGATTTTCAGCGTGTCTATGTGGAATGGTCCGTCTGCGACCTGCCAGCGCACCGGGTACGCCTGCCCTCCGGCCAGTGCCGTGACGGCCTGCGCCACAGGCTCGATGCCCTTGGGGCCGTAGATCATCAGCGGCTCGGTGCGGTTCAGGCTGCCCAAGGTCTGCAAAAGACCGGGCAGGCCCAGAATGTGGTCGCCGTGGTAGTGGGTCAGCAGCACCGCCGAAAGCCGATACGCGCTGACGCCGTACCGCCGCAGGCCGACCTGCGTGCCCTCGCCGCAGTCCAGCAGCACACTGCGCCCGCCCACCGTGACCGCAGCGGCGGCCAGTGCGCGGTCCGGCAGCGGCTGCGTGCCGCCCGTGCCCAGCAGGGTTACTTTCAGCATGTATGCACCTCTTTTCCAATACTTCCCCATTATCAAGCGTATTATAGCACAAATCGGGCGGGTGGTAAAGGGGCGGTGCGGAAGCCTTCCCCCGAAGGGCTGCGCCCGCAGGCGCGTGTCGGAGCGCAACCGCCGGAGAGGCGGCTTTTAGCGCGGAGACTGAAGGTGCCCGATGCCCCGACCGAGGGCGGATGAGGGGCGGGTTTGCGGTGGTCTCCCGTTTGTGGGATGCGACGGAAGCTTTGCCCTCATCAGCCGCCTGCGGGCGGCAGCTTCTCCCGAGGGAGAAGCCAAAAAAGTTGAAACACCCCGCCCAATTTTGTCGTATAATCTTTATGAAAGGGGGCGACGCCCATGACAGAGCACGAGTTGGACACCCTGCTGCGGGACTACGGCGGCGCAGTGCGGTCCGTCTGCCGGGCCATTCTGCCCGGCCATCCGCAGGACGCCGAGGAGGCCGAGGCCGACACGTTTTACAAGCTCTGGCGCGGGGCACACCTGCCCGCAGACGAGACCCATCGGCGGCGGCTGGTGGTGCAGGCGGCGCGGCAGTGCGCCATTGACCGCTACCGTGCGCTGCTGCGCCGGGGCGAGACGCTGCCGCTGGATGACCGCGACGACGCCGAACTGGCCGTTGCGCTGGAAAGCGAGCTGGAAACCCGCGAGCTGATGGCGCAGATCATGGCGCTGCCGCCGCCCGACGGGGAGCTTTTTCTGCGCAGGTACGTGTATGGCGAGACCGCGGCCCAGCTGGGCGTACATTTCAACATGCCTGCCGCAACGGTGCGCACCCGGCTGCACCGCGCACGGCTGACACTGCAAAAGCTATTGAAGGAGGGCTGACCTATGACCGAACTGGAACGCTGGATGAACGACCACCCGCCGCTGGCAGACGCCCTGACGGCGGAAGAAACCGCAGCACTGCGCCAAAAAGTGCTGGCCCGCCGCCCGAAGCCCCGGGTTTTGCGCGGCTGGCGGCTGGCAGCCGCGGCGGCAGCGCTCTGCTTAGTGGCCGCGGGCGCGGTGGTGCTGGGGCTTTTCCACCCCATGAGCGCCGCCAACGAGACGAACGCACTGGTGCAGAAATACGGCGAGGTGCTGGACGAACCGCTGACCGCCGAAATCAACGGCCACACGGTCAGTGTAAAGGCGCTGCTGCGCGGGCAGTACACATTACGGATATTGTACGATGTGGATAATGCGCGCGGAATGGAAGGCGATGATTTGGTGTGGGACACCGCGAATTTTACGCTGTACAAGCCCAAAGGCGCCAGCGAGCGGAAGTGGGACTACGGCGCAAGCAACGTCGATGTCGGGCCGATCAGCGGCTATGCCGTCGGCCCGTGGGATGGCCGTTATGAAGCAAGCGAGAACGACACGCTATCCTGCTTTGTGGATATACCTCTTTTGTACGAGAAAGGCAACAATCGAACACTGTATATCGGCGACCTGACAAACTATAGCGCCAAGGCAAGCGTAAAAATCACGCTGCCGGATGCGCCCCCAACACTGACAGTGGATGTGAAGAAAACCATCGCGCTGAAGGGTGGACACTGGTTCCATTATGATATGACCGACGAAGAAGCCGAGCAATATCCCGACGCAACGTTTGACATTCAAGAGGTTCGTATTGAACCGCTGGCGGTCAGCGTCATCGGCATGAATCACGGCAGTCTGCCGCTGGGCGATACCTCGCGGTACGATGTGCAGTCCCGCGTAAAGCTGTTCCGCGCCGACGGCACCGAGTTGACCTACGGCTGGGACGGGGAATTTTACAAGGGTTCCTATGGCCGCAAGAACAAAAACTCCGGACAGATGACCTTGCGTGTTGACAGCTACGACATCCTCGACCCCGAGGCCGTGGCATGGGTCGAGATCGACGGGGAGAGGTTTGAGGTAGAATAAGTGGGAAAGGACGGTTACAGGAAACCACCGGGCCGGGCGTGCCCGGCCCCTACAGGGCAACCGCTGATGGCCAATCCGTAGGGCGGGGTGCCCCCACCCCGCCGAGAGCGTGCGGCCATATGCCGTTCCCGGTTCGCCTCCGTAGGGGGGCGGCGTCCCCGACGCCCTGCGGCGGTTGCCCAGCAAATGACGCTTGCGGGAAATGCCCGGGCGGCATATATGCTGCCCCTACGAACCGGCGGATGATTTGCGGCATTCAGAGGCAAACGCGGAGGGGTCAAGCCCCCTCCCTACAGGCCTCCAAAAGCCTTGCCCCTTGGGGGAATGTGGCCCCGCAGGGCCGGATGAGGGGGAAACTGCCCGGCAGCAGCCGTTTGCTTATAACGTGCGGGCCGGGCGTGCCCGGCCCCTACGAACCGGCGGGGGCAAGCCCCCTCACAGAAACAAAAACTAAAAAAGCACCCGCATGGCGCGAGCCATGCGGGTGTTTACTTTTTATGTCAGTATCAGCCGAACATATTGATCAGGATACCAGCGGCAACGGCAGAGCCGATAACACCGGCAACGTTGGGGCCCATGGCGTGCATGAGCAGGTAGTTGCGGGGGTTGTACTCCTGGCCGACCTTCTGGGAAACACGGGCGGCCATGGGAACGGCGGAAACACCGGCGGAGCCGATGAGCGGGTTGATCTTGCCGTGGGTGACAACGCACATGACCTTACCCAGGAGAACACCGCCGGCGGTGCCGACACCGAAGGCGACGATGCCCAGAACGATAATCTCAACGGTCTGGATGTTCAGGAAGGTGGCGGCGTTGGTGGTGCAGCCGACGGAGAAGCCGAGGAAGATCGTGATGATGTTCATCAGCTCATTGCCGGCGGTCTTGGTGATACGCTCAACAACGCCGGACTCCTTCATCAGGTTGCCCATCATCAGGCAGCCGACCAGAATGGCGGCGTCAGGCAGGGTCAGGGCAACGATGATGGTGACGATGATGGGGAACAGGATCTTCTCGGTCTTGGAGACACGGCGGGGGGCCGTCATGACGATCTGACGCTCTTTTTCAGTGGTCAGGGCCTTCATGATGGGCGGCTGGATGACCGGCACCAGCGCCATGTAGCAGTACGCGGCAACCGCGATGGAGCCCAGCAGGTGCGGGGCCAGCTTGGTGGTGACGTAGATAGCGGTGGGGCCGTCCGCGCCGCCGATGATGCCGATAGCACCGGCCTCCTGGTTCGTAAAGCCCAGGATCTTAGCGCCGACGAAGGTGAAGAAGATGCCCAGCTGTGCGGCAGCGCCCAGCAGCAGGCTGGACGGGCGGGCGATCAGCGGCTCAAAGTCGGTCATCGTACCGATGCCGAGGAAAATCAGCGGCGGGTAGATGCCCAGCTTAACGCCTAAGTAGATATAGTCGACCATGCCGCCGGACGAGCCGAGCAGCGCCCAGTCGATGTGGTTGGTGGAGTTGATGAAGATGTCCATGTGGAAGATGCCGTCGAGGGGCAGGTTGGTCATCAGCATACCGAAGCCGATGGGCAGCAGCAGCAGAGGCTCAAACTGCTTGACGATGGCCAGATACAGCAGCACGCAGGCCACTGCCAGCATGACGGCGTACTTCCAGCCGCCCTCGGTGAAGAAGATCTGTGCCCAGCCGGACTTTGCGAAGATCTCCGCAATATTGGTAAAAATCGCACCCATTTCCGTACCTCCTTACATAAAGGGCGTCGTGTGCTCACGCACGCCGGCGTCGCCCCAGGCACCGCGACGGGAACCGGCGGCAGGCTTGGAAACGCGCTTGATGCCGCGAATGACGGCATTGCCGCCGCAGACCGTGGCCACGGCAGCGGAGATCGCGGCGATGATCTCGCCGGGAATGGAGCCGTTGTCAGCCTTGGCCGCAGGGGCGGCGGGCTTGGCAGCAGGGGCAGCCTTGGCAGCGGGGGCAGCAGGAGCCTTCGGCGCGGCAGGCTTGCTGTTCTTCTTATTGTTGATGTTGTCGAAGATCTTGCCTTCCAGCGTGATGATGAGGCACAGGGCCACCAGCATCGCGAAAACCAGTGTGATGCTGGTCAGCACAACGGTACCGTCACTGGCTTCAAGGGCAAGAAGAGCTAGGTTGGGCATGGATGATCCTCCTTTGAATGGTAGCAGCCCCCGATAAAGGGCTATTTGATGATATTATAGCACAAAGAAAATTTTTTGGGTAGATTTTTTTACAAAAAAATGAATAAATTTAGGGAAATGTACAGATGGTGCATGTAAGGGGCGGCAGGTTTCGGCGGGGTGAGGGCACCCCGCCCTACGCACGGGTTTGATGTGGGGGTGTAGGGCGGCCAGCCCTCTGGCCGCCGTGGCCGTTTGCGGCGATGGGAGGGTGTGCGGGAGGGATGAATTCCTCCCCTACGGATCGAATCGTAAAAAGGATATGGCGGTAAGCTGCGGGCCGGGCATGCCCGGCCCCTACAGGATGCACAATTTTTCAGCGGTATTTTCGGCTGGTTGTACAGCATTTTTTACAAATATGAACAAAATATGTCCCCATCCTCTTGACTAAGCCGCAACCCTGTGATAGCATAAGCGCAACGAAAGAACGGCAAAGGTGCCGGACAGTGTGATCCTGTCCGGCGCCTTTCTGTTTTGTAAAGTAAGAGGGGGGTTCTGTTCTATGTACAATTCCGCAGACGTTACATGGACACTGGTTGCGGCGTTTCTGGTGTTCTTCATGCAAGCGGGCTTTGCCTTGTGCGAGGCTGGCCTGACCCGTGCAAAAAATACCGGCAATATTCTGATGAAGAATATGATGGATTTTTGTATCGGTACGCCGTGCTACTGGCTCGTCGGCTTCGGCATCATGTTTGCCGGTTCCGGTGCGCTCATCGGCGGGTTTGATCCGTTCATCCGCGGCAGCTATGACTTCGGCACGCTGCCGGTCTGGGTCTACGCGGTGTTCCAGACTGTGTTCTGCGCCACTGCCGCGACCATCGTCTCCGGCTCGATGGCCGAGCGCACGAAGTTCAGCGCCTACTGCTGCTACTCCGCCGCCATCAGCCTGATCGTCTACCCCATCTCCGGCCACTGGATCTGGGGCGGCGGCTGGCTGGCACAGCTCGGCTTCCATGATTTTGCGGGCTCCACCGCAGTTCACTTCGTCGGCGGCGTCACGGCCTGCCTGGGCGCCTGGGTGCTCGGACCCCGCATCGGCAAGTACAACAAGGCCGGTAAGGCCCGCGCGATTCCCGGCCACAACCTGACCGCGATGGCTCTGGGCGTTTTCATCCTGTGGTTCTGCTGGTTCGGCTTCAACGGCGGCTCCACCGTCAGCATGACCGGCGATGACACGATGGTTTCCGCAGGTCTGATCTGCTTCAACACCAACCTGGCTGCCGCACTGGCTACCGTTGCGGCGCTGATCGTCTCCTGGGTGCGCTACGGCAAGCCCGATGTCTCCCTGACCTTCAACGGTGCGCTGGCCGGTCTGGTCGCCATCACCGCGGGCTGCGACGTCGTTGACCCGTTCGGCGCGGCCATCATCGGCATCGTCGCCGGTGTGCTCTGCATCTTCTCGGTTGAGTTCTTCGACAACGTTGCCAAGATCGATGACCCCGTCGGCGCTGTCTCGGTGCACTGCATGAACGGTGCGTGGGGCACCATCGCCGTCGGCCTGTTTGCCACCGAGGGCGGCCTGTTCTACGGCGGCGGCTTTGCCAAGTTGGGCATCCAGCTGCTGGGCATTGTCAGCGTGGCGGCCTGGGTGCTGGCCACGATGTTCATCATCTTCACGGTCATCAAAAAGACCATCGGCCTGCGCGTCTCCGAGAAGGAGGAGATCGACGGCCTGGATTACCACGAGCACGGCCTGGCCAGCGCCTATGCAGGCTTCGCCATCAATGATCCGACCTACGCCGAGCTGGACGTGAACGAGAACACCGATCTGGGCGAGGACGACATCACCAAGGCCAGCCCCGAGAAGATCTCCGCTGCGGTCAAGGTCGTCAAGGACGCCCCGCTGCCCGCCGAGCTGGATTCCGGCATGCACAAGGTTTCCATCATCGTGCAGCTGGCCAAGTTTGAGACCCTGAAGAAGGCGCTGAACGACATTGGCGTTACCGGCATGACCGTGACCCAGGTCATGGGCTGCGGCCTGCAGAAGGGCAGCGGCGAGAAGTACCGCGGCGCCGAGGTTGACGCCACGCTCCTGCCGAAGGTCAAGGTCGAGGTCGTCGTGAGCAAGATACCCGTGGACAAGATCATCGACACGGCCACGAAGGCCCTGTACACCGGCCATATCGGCGACGGCAAGATCTTTGTCTACAATGTAGCAAAAGTCGTGAAGGTCCGCACCGGCGAACAGGATTACGCCGCGCTGCAGGACGTAGAGTAAACATCTCCCTATTATAATAAGGTATAAAGGTCAGTAAGCCAGCCCCTTCCGAAGTGGGATTCGGAAGGGGCTGGCTGTTTTGTGGGTAGGAGCGCGGCGGCGAGAGGTGGACGGCGGGGGATGAATTTTCTCTCTGCGGGCGGAACATTGACGGGATTTAACGTGAAGCGGCGGAGGGGTCAACGCTTGGCGGCGCACAACGAGCGCCGCCAGTTTGCTTCGCAAACACGCTCGTGCGGTTGTTTGCCCCGCAGGGGCAAACATTGCTCACACCCCGGTTTCGCTCCGCTCAACCGTGGCCCCTGTTCGCAACCCCGCAACCCCTCCCTACGATGTAAAAGATAAAGGGGATGCAAAACGAAACCGGGAGCTGACGCAAGGCTGCGGGCCGGGCATGCCCGGCCCCTACGGGGTGCTGTGAAAATTTACGCACGAGAGGGGCAAGGGAGGGCGGCAGCCCTCCCCTACGGTTGGCGGAAGGTTCGCGGCCAAGGATGTAGGGGGCGGCGTCCTCGACGCCCCGCGGAGGGGTCAAGACCCCTCCCTACGATGCAAAAGATAAAGGGGCGGCAATGGCAAGGCTGCGGGCCGGGCATGCCCGGCCCCTACGGGGACTGTTTCCGGCCACTTGACGCCATGTGGTATACTGGGTATATTACTGTCAGGAGGTATACTATGCCAAAACAAACGATCCAACAAAAAATCCGCCATGCGCTGGGCCGGTTCACCGCCAAACGGATCGCTATGATCCTGCTGGGCACGGCCATCCTGTCGTTCGGCATCCATAATATCCACCAGCGCACCGCCATCACCGAGGGCGGCATCATCGGCCTGGTGCTGCTCATCAACCATTGGCTCGGCGTGCCCGCGTCGGTGGCGTCGCCCCTGCTCGACGCGGCCAGCTACGCGCTGGCGTTCAAATTTCTCGGGTGGGACTTTTTGCTCTCGGCAGGGGTGGCCAGCGTGAGCCTGGCCGGGTTCTATAGGATCTGGGAATGCCTGCCCCCGATGCTGCCCGACCTGACGCCCTGGCCGCTGGCGGCGGCGCTGCTGGGCGGCGTGTTCGTCGGCGTCGGCGTGGGGCTCATCGTGCGGCAGGGCGGGTCCAGCGGCGGCGATGACGCCCTCGCCCTTGTCATCCATAAGCTGACCGGGTGGCGGCTCTCCCGCGCCTACCTGTTCACCGATCTGACCGTCCTGTTCGCGTCGCTGTCCTACATCCCGTTCCGGCGCATCGCGTTTTCCCTCGTTACGGTCACGGTGTCGTCGCTGCTCATCGACTTTATCAAGGAATGGCAGCCGAAAACAAATGTGTAAAAACGCGCGGAACGCTTGTACATAGCGGAAAATTGCGGTATAATAAGCTGTGTATTTTTGCAATGACACCCACGGAGGTCTGCGATATGAAACTTTCCCGCAAGCTCGCGGCACTGGCAATGGCCGTGCTGCTGGCAGTCAGCCTGACGGCCTGCTCCCCGAAGCAGGTCGCCCAGGATATGGTCGTGCATCTGGTCCACAAGCTGGGCCTGGTCGAGGAATCCGACGAGGATGACACCGACACCACCACAAAAGCGCCCGCCGGCGGCAGCGTGGAGTTCCCTGCCGAGATGGACACCACCGCGGCCCGCGTTGTGACCTACCCGGTAGAGAACACGCTGTATGTCTCTTTTAACGGCATTGCCAACCGCTCCACCGAGTATTTCGTGGCGGGCGGCGACAGCATGACCGTGACCGGCTACGCCACCACCGAGGCCAGCAACGAGAAATATATGTACTTCAAGATCGCGTTCTGGGAGCTGTCTGACGACAAGACGATGACCAGCTACGTGCCGGACTCGACGATCTACTACTGCGCCGACGGTGCCGATTACCAGTACAACGTGACCGGCCTGACTGCGGGCAAGCAGTACAAAATCACGATCAGCTATGACAACGGCAACAAGTATTATGTCACCGGCGGCCTGAAGGTCGAGGGTCTGGGCAGCACCGAGCTGAACACCTACGGCGACGATACGACGACCGGCTGATAACGGCAGCAATGCCGCCCGTGCCGCTTGCGGCAGGGCGGCTTTTTGGTTTGTATTGCAGGGACCGCACAACACAGAGGGGAATTGGAACATGGATAAAAAACAGCTGCGCAACACGCTGATGCTTATGGCCTGCGCATTCATCTGGGGCACGGCCTTTGTCGCACAGAGCGTCGGCAGCGATTATATGGGCCCGTACACGTTTTTGGCCAGCCGCAGCTGGCTGGCCTGTGCGTTTCTGCTGGGCCTGATGGCCATGCTGCGCAAGATGGGCAAAACGAACCCCGCCGCGGAGCCGGGCTTCTGGCAGAACAAAAAAGTGCTGCTGCGCGGCGGTATTTTCTGCGGTGTGGCGCTGTTTGCGGCGTCCGCCGCGCAGCAGATGGGCATTGGCACGACCAGCACGGCCAAGGCGGGCTTTATGACGGCGCTCTACGTTGTACTGGTGCCGGTGGCGGGGGTTTTCCTGGGCAGCCGCCCCGGCGTCAAGCTGTGGTGCTGTGTCGCGGCCAGCGTCGTGGGGCTGTATCTGCTCTGTCTGGCCGGGCGCGACACGCTGAGCCTGACCGGCGGCGAGTGGCAGCTTTTGGTCTGTGCGATCCTGTTCACGGCGCAGATCATGCTGGTCAACCATTTCAGCCCGCAGCTCGACGGCATCCAGCTGAGCTTTGTGCAGTTTTTTGTGGTCTCGGTTTTGTCCACGATCTTCGCGTTTGTCTTTGAGGCCCCGTCGCCCGACCAGTTCCGCGCCGCGGCGGTCTCGATTGCCTATTGCGGCATCATGTCCAGCGGCGTGGCCTACACGCTGCAGATCGTCGGCCAGAAGGAGCTGGACCCGACGATTGCCAGTCTGGCGATGTGTCTCGAGAGTGTGTTCAGCGCTCTGGCCGGTTGGCTGATCCTGGGCGAGACGCTCTCTGCCACCGAGCTGTGCGGCTGCGCGCTGATGTTCGGCGCGATTGTGGTGAGTCAGCTGCCGGAGAAAAAGAGAGGCTGACCCGGGAACGGCAGCCTCCCGGGAGGTTGTTCTTTCTTTTGACAGCAAAAGAAAGAACCAAAGAAAACTGCCGCTGTTTCGACGCAGCGGACCCGCGACTTAGGGGCTGCACGCCCCTAAGAACCCCAAAGAGGAGGTCGGAAGTCTCGGCGGCTAAACGGACGCAGTATTACTGTCCGTTCTTAACGCCGCCGAGCCTTCCTCCACTTTTGAGTCGGGCGTTCCCCCGAACCCCCGCAAGGGGGAGAGGGAGGCCCCCTTGTCAAAGGGTGACTCCCCACAGTGTGGGGAGATGTCGCGGAGCGACAGAGGGGTCCGGGCCCGAAGGGCTGTCACCGTTAGGTGACTGGGGGATTCCGACGGGCCTTGCGTCACCGCCCGTCAACGGGAAAGGGGGCGGGCTGCCGCCCTCCCTTGCCCCTCTCGTTCGCAACCCATTTGTGGCACCCCGTAGGGGCCGGGCATGCCCGGCCCGCAGCCTTGCCATTACCGCCCATGTATCTATTGCTCCGTAGGGAGGGGTCTTGACCCCTCCGTAACTTCACGTCAAATCCCGTCAACGTTCCGCCTGTAGGGGAGGGATTCATCCCTCCCGGGTGTTCGCGCCGCCGCTCATTCCGCGGGGCGTCGGGGACGCCGCCCCCTACAACATTCACCGCCGCCCTTCCTCAACAACCATCCTACCCCCACCGCAAGGAGCCACCCATGCAGGATCTGCGCAAAATCTTCCGTTATGCCCGCCCGTACCGGCGCGATCTGTTCGCGGCGGTGGGGCTGATCTTTATTGAATGTATCTTTGAAATGGTCATCCCCGTCCTGATGTCTGCCCTCGTGGATGACGGCGTGCCCACCCATAATATGGCCGTCATCTTCCGGCAGGGCGGGCTGATGATTTTGTGCGCGGTGCTTGCGCTTATCACGGGGCTGCTGTATGCGCGGTACGCGGCGCGGTTCGCAAACGGGTTCGCGGCGGAGCTGCGTATGGCGGAGTATGCCGCCGTGCAGAAATTCGACTTCGCCAACCTCGACCGCTTCTCCGATGCGTCCCTCGTCACCCGCATGACCACCGACGTCACGGTCATGCTCAACGCCGTCAACGCCGGTCTGCGTCCGCTGGTGCGCAGCCCGGTCATGCTCTGCATGGGGCTGGCGATGGCCTGCGTGCTCAGCCCGCGGCTGACGATTGTATTCCTCGTCACAACCCCGATCCTGGCCGCCGTCCTCGCCTGGATCGTCACAAAGGTCGGTCCGCTCTATGGCCGCCAGCAGAGCGCCGTGGATCACCTGAATGGCCGCATCCAAGAGTCCCTGACCGCCATCCGCGCCATCAAGGCGTTCGTCCGCGGCGACTACGAGAACGCTCAGTTCGACACCGTCAACACGGAATTGAGCGATGCTTCGACGGAAACTTTCCGCTATGCCGTCCTCAACCTGCCAGCGTTCCAGACCGTCATGTATACGGCCATCGTCTGCATCCTTTGGTTCGGCGGCAATTATATCCTCGTCGGCACGATGTCCGTCGGCCAGCTGACGGCGTTTTTGAGCTATGTTTTGCAGGTGCTCAACTCGGTCATGATGTTCTCCGGCGTCTTTCTGCAGATGTCCCGCTCGCTGGCCAGCGCCCGCCGCATCCGTGAGGTCCTGACCGAGACGCCCGACCTTGCGAATGCCTCCGCACCGGTGGACACCATCCCCGACGGCCAAATCGACTTTGACCACGTCAGCTTCAAATACAACGCCAAAGCGGAGAAAAATGCACTCTCCGACATCACGCTCCACATCCCGGCAGGTGCGACGGTGGGCATCATCGGCGGCACGGGCGCGGCCAAAACGACGCTCGTCCAGCTCATTCCGCGCCTGTACGACGCCACCGAGGGCACGGTCCGGGTCGGCGGGCGCGACGTCCGCGGCTACGACGTGAACGCCCTGCGGGACGCCGTCGGCATCGTGCTGCAAAAGAACCTGCTGTTCTCCGGCACGATCCGCGACAACCTGAAATGGGGCGATCCCGACGCGACGGACGACGACCTCTGGGCCGCCTGCCGCGCCGCCCGTGCGGACGAATTTTTGTCCCGGATGCCCGACGGCCTTGACACCGACCTGGGCCAGGGCGGGTGCAACGTCTCGGGCGGGCAGAAGCAGCGCCTCTGCATCGCGCGGACGCTGCTCAAGCACCCGAAGGTGCTGATTTTTGACGACTCCACCAGCGCCGTGGACACGGCGACGGAGTCGGGCATCCGCCATGCGCTGGCCGGACTGGGCAGCGTGACCAAGCTCATCATTGCCCAGCGCATCACGTCAGTGCAGAGCGCCGACCTCATCGTCATTCTGGACGACGGGCGGCTGCATGCCGTGGGCACGCATGACGAGCTGCTGGCAAAAGATACGATCTATCAGGAAATTTACCATTCCCAGATGAAAGGGGGCGACGCAGATGGCGAAGCCATTCGGCGGTAAGCGCCCGCAGGACCTGCGGCACACGCTGCGCCGCTTCATGGACTATCTGGGCCGCCACAAAATCATGCTCGGCGTCGTCGGCCTGCTGGCGGCGGTCAGTGCGCTGGCCGCGCTGCTGGGCACCTACATGATCCGCCCCATCGTCAACGGCGTGCTGGAAAACGGCAGCGCCGCCTATCTGGCCGGCGTCGTGGCGCTGACCGCGGGCATCTACATCGTCGGCGCACTGTCTACCTTGGGCTACACCCAGCTCATGGTCCGTGCCGCGCAGAAGATTTTGCAGGACATCCGCCGCGACCTGTTCGCACATCTGCAGACGCTGCCGCTGCACTACTTTGACACGAACCGCAAGGGCGATCTGATGAGCCTGTTCACGAACGACGTGGACACGATCTCGGACGCGCTGAACAACAGCTTTGCGGTGGTCATCCAGACCTTTATTCAGGTCGCAGGCACGCTGCTTTTGCTGTTCGTCCTCAACTGGCGGCTCTCGCTGCTGGTGGTCGTTGGCTATATTGCCATGTTCTGGTATATCAACTACTCGACACAGCGCAGCCGCGCCTTTTATGCGCGCCAGCAGGCCAGCCTTGGTGAGCTGGACGCCTACATGGAGGAGATGATCGCCGGGCAGAAGGTCGTCAAGGTGTTCAACCACCAGCAGGCCGACATGGCCGCCTTTGCCGCCCGCAACGAGAAGCTGCGCGAGGCCGGCACCGGCGCGCAGAGCTACGCCGCCACGATGATTCCCGCCGTCGTCAGCATCGGCTACCTGAACTACGCGGTCATTGCGGTGGTCGGCGGCCTCATGGTCATGTGGGGCTGGTCCGACCTCGGCAGCCTGGCCAGCTATCTGGTCTTTGTGCGCCAGACGACGCTGCCCATCAACCAGCTGACCCAGCAGGGCAACTTCCTGCTGGCGGCGCTGGCGGGCGCGGAGCGTATCTTCACGGTCATGGAGGAAAAGCCGGAGATCGACGAGGGCACGGTGGAGCTGGTCAGCGTGCGGGAAAACAGCGACGGTACGCTTACCGAGTGCGCCGGGAGCACGGGCCGCTGGGCCTGGTGTGACCGCCGCCGTCCCAGCGTCCCGCTCGAGCCGCTGCACGGCGACGTGCGGTTCCACGACGTCAGCTTTGGCTATACGCCGGACCGGATGATTCTGCAGAACCTCTCGCTCTACGCCAAGCCGGGGCAAAAAATTGCCTTTGTCGGCTCCACGGGCGCGGGCAAGACCACGATTACCAACCTCATCAACCGCTTTTATGAGGTGTCCGGCGGGTCCATCACCTACGACGGCATGGATGTGCGGCTCATCAAGAAAAACGACCTGCGCCGCTCGCTGGGCGTTGTCTTGCAGGACACCCACCTGTTCACCGGCACGGTGGCGGACAACATCCGCTTCGGCAAGCTGGACGCGACGCAGGCGGAAATTGAAAAGGCGGCCAAAATTGCGAATGCCGACTCCTTCATCCGCCGTCTGCCGCAGGGCTACAACACGATGGTGACGAGCGACGGCGCAAACCTGAGCCAGGGACAGCGCCAGCTGCTGGCCATCGCCCGCGCCGCCGTCGCCGACCCGCCGGTGCTGATTCTGGACGAGGCCACGTCGAGCATCGACACCCGCACCGAGGCGTTGATCCAGAAGGGCATGGACGGCCTGATGGAGGGCCGCACGGTGTTTGTCATCGCGCACCGGCTTTCCACGGTGCGCAACGCGGACGCCATCATCGTGCTGGAGCACGGCCATATCATCGAGCGCGGCACCCACGACGAGCTGCTGGCCAAAAAGGGCGAGTATTACCAGCTGTATCACGGGATGTTTGAACTGGCGTAAGCAGCCGCGGGCGGATATGGAATCCGCCCCTACGTTATAACGCGCGTTCCCCTGTAGGGGCGCATTCTGTATGCGCCCGCCATGCCGTGCCCGGAAAAACGGAACCTCCCCCGGAGAGATCCGTGAAAGGTAAAACCTGCGAAAGGAGCATTTACAAATGGAAAAGATCAGAAAAAATTTCGGCTTCGGCTGTATGCGCCTGCCCATGATCGGCGAGGACGTCGATATAGAGCAGACGAAACAGATGGTGGACTGCTTTTTGGAGCAGGGCTTCAATTATTTTGACACGGCCCACGGTTACCTTCAGGGCAAGAGCGAGCTGGCCCTGAAGGAGTGCCTGACCAGCCGTTACCCGCGGGAGGACTATGTCCTGACCGACAAGCTGAGCGGGTCCTATTTTAAAAAGGAAGAGGACATCCGCCCGTTCTTTGAAAGCCAGCTTGCAGCCTGCGGCGTGGACTACTTTGACTTTTATTTAATGCACTCCCAGAGCACGACAAACTACCAGCACTACAGGGACTGCCGCGCCTATGAGACGGCCTTCGCCCTCAAGGCCGAGGGCAAGGTCCGCCATGTGGGCATCTCGTTCCATGACCGCGCCGCCGTGCTGGAGCAGATTCTGACCGACTATCCGGCCATCGAGGTCGTGCAGATCCAGTTCAATTATCTGGACTATGACGACGTGGCCGTCCAGAGCCGCAAGTGCTATGAGGTCTGCCGCAGGCATGGCAAGCCCGTGCTGGTCATGGAGCCGGTCAAGGGCGGCAGCCTTGTCAACCTGCCCGACGACGCAAAAGCCGTGCTGGATGCCCTGCACGGCGGCAGCCCCGCCAGCTATGCCATCCGGTTTGCCGCGGGCTTCCCCGGTATGCTGATGGTGCTGTCCGGCATGAGCAGCATGGAGCAGATGCAGGACAACCTGAGCTACATGAAGGACTTTGCGCCGCTGAACGATGCCGAGCTGGCCGCCGTGAACCGGGTGCAGGAGATCTTCCATAAAAAGGATCTGATCCCCTGCACGTCCTGCCGCTACTGCACCGACGGCTGCCCGAAGCATATCTCCATCCCAGACCTGTTTGCCATCATGAACACGAAGCACACCCACCACGACTGGAACGCGGACTACTACTATGAGGATGTCCACACCGGGCCCGGCTCCCGCGCCTCGGACTGCATCCGCTGCGGCCAGTGCGAGCGCGTCTGCCCCCAGCACCTGCCCATCAGACAGCTGCTGCAGGATGTGGCGAAGGAGTTTGAAAAGGGGTAAAATAACATATCAGAAACAACGCCGCCTTCATTCGGAATTCTCCCGAATGAAGACGGCGTTTGTTAATATGGCAAATGCATGTTGCACAACAGTATCATAAGACTGCAATATATAAACAAAAAAGGTCACTTGCAATCGCAAGTGACCTTGTCTCTATGTTACAAAAAAGATATCCATAAAAATGTTCTGGTGTAAATTGTTTTGTGAAATAGAAGAAGCCGAAAGCTATAAAGAACAAAAAATTACAGATTAAAATTTTACATGGGAAAGCGACCTAAAAGTTTTTTGCGTTTCCTGTTGCGAGTCAATAATTCATTGTGATGCCTTGCACAACAGCATTAAAGTCACCCTCTGGTATTCTTGAAAAATAGTCAGTTTGCAAGCCGGTGTTAAGAACATACATAAAATCGTCAAAACTATATAGCGCAGGAGCGTGATCTAATCGAAGCAAGTTTTTACGAATGCTATCGGTTTTGGCAATTAAGCAAGTGTACTGAAATTTAGTGTCAAATTGCCTTGTATTTCCTCCGGGATGTGCCTCTTGCATATGCTGGGCGGTTGTAAATGCTATTAAATTTTCGTAATACATTGCGAGTTCTGGATACCGGCTTTTGGGGAATATATGATGTATTGCAGAAGCACGATTTCCTATAGAAAATCTATCCTGAACTTCAGGCTCGCCATCAAAATAATTGTCAATGAAGTATTTGAGATTTTTCATTGCACGAGTAACTTGATAGTCATAGGTACTGTTTATAGGAGTGATACCACTATAATCACCGCGGGCTATATTTTTATCTTTACCGGTTAAATCATCATACCAATTTGTTTTATTATAAATAATGTCTTGAAGAGTAATGATATTAGAAGAGATTCTTCCCCGCATAGTACCATGCTTCTGATATTTGAATGCGAGCTGATTCAATACTTTTATAAAAATACGATCTGCTTCTCGTTTTGTATTAATAGGAGTATATTCAAAGCAGAAACTCTCGAAACGAGATTTTACAGTATCATACCATTCAGAGGTTTGTTCATCAAAAAAGGATGCAAAAGGATCCCACAGCCCGCTATCATGTAGTGTTTTTTCAATATATAAGCACATAAAATCCAATGCGTTTCTTTCGCGTAAAGCAACAAACTCTAGTACATCCAAATCTTCTACAAAAAATTCGATTTTTGAACCTTTTCGCGTCTCGGAAAGAACTCCTGCGGCAGAAAGCATTTTGAGAGGTTGCCTAAAAAATTTATTGTATTCATCGAGGGTGGAACGCGTAGTTGGGTCTGGCTTTCCAAACAGTCTCATTACATTTGTAATGGAATAATCTCTATGCCAAATCTGCGGAGATACAAATGGTACGCTTCCACCCTCGTGCAGGTAGTCAACGATGCAATCTGCAACAAAACAAACAGTATCGAATGCACACTTTTGATCAATCCATCGACCGTTTCCAGATTTTCGAATATCATAGCAGTGCCTATTTAAAAAATCTTGCAATAATTTATTCGTCATTTTAACACCCCATAAAAGAAAACACTTTTTGAGTCCACGTTAATCGATTGAGTGGAATAGTTTCGAGCAATCAAATAAAAAGAGCGATATTCTTTACTTGAAAAGAAATTCAGCTGTTGCTGAGTTAAATGTATTGCTTTTTTCGGAACCAAGACTGCTACGGATCCATCTGGAACAGCATAAGAAATATTTGGAATAACGCGGGGCTTATATGTCATATTAGGAGTTAAATATACAGCTGAATTTCCTATATAACTAGATATCGAAAAACTTTTACAAATCGCAGGTGAAATATATGTATCATAGCCATCTATATCTAAAATCGAGCCATTGTCTTGAATATTTCTTGCTTTAATTACGCGAATGTATCCTTGCTTTTTCTCTGTGGTTGTGTTTTTTTTAGTTATTTGACGATCCCTAACAACTGAGAAAATGTTGAATGCCATTTTTTTTGACATATTATCAAATTCGTTGTTACGGTAGATTAAAAAATACGGATATTGAGAGTCTGTAATGTAACTTTGGCTTTGCGTTAACCTTAAATTGTATTTCATATTATAAATATTAGTTATATGTGGCTTTTGCTGCGATTGGAGAACCATGCAAATGGTTTCGATTGATAAGCCAGTAAAACCATATCGCCCAAAGTCAGAAATACTTGATATTTTTAAATTTCTCAAAGCATCTCTTGTTTTGTCAAATTCGCTTGACGATAATACAGTTTTATTTAGAACGAGGGCAGTCCAATCTGAAATAGAAAGACACTTGTTTAAAAACGCGTCTGCCAGGTTAACCTTTCTTTCACCATGAGTAATCTGTGCCTTTGAGTATGGCGGGTTTCCAACAGCCAAATCGTAACGGCTATTTACTTCAAATTTTAAAAAGTCCACAGTGTATATATTGATAGTGAAATTTTTAGGCTTTTTGATTTTCGATAGTATAGCTTTTAAAATGGAAGTGCTATTGGCATCAATATCAACCAAATCAAGGGTGACATGTTTAATTCCGTCATACTTCTTAAATAAGAATGGGATAAAAGCTCCTGCCCCAACAGAGGGCTCCAATATTCTCAACTCATCTTTTGTGAAGTCAGGAAGTTGATTCATCACCTCATTTATTATAAATTTGTTAGTATAGTAGGCAGCGTTTTCTTCTCTTTTCGCATTACACAGTTCTGCAATGCGCTGTAGATCTGATAAGCTTAAAGTTAAAGGGTTTCTTCTTATGAAATGGGAAACAGAGGACTCGCTACTCAAAGAATGGTCGGAAATTATTTTGGCAAGTTCTGAGGGAGTAGTCCTTTTTGTTTGAAGCTCCATTTTTATTCGCTGAGCAATTTGTCGCATAACTTCTGTAGGAACAGCCTCACCTATGCATTGGCGAATATTGACTTCATTTTCTTTGTAGATTTTACGCTTCTGGTCATCCGGAAGAAGATTGAGTTTTTCGACCGAATAGTCAACCCATCTAAACTCGTAGGGTATGGACATCATTTCCATTAACTCTCTGATGGAAAAAACCCGATCCTCATTGGGATGGATTGTGTTTTGGGCAGCTAGAAGATCGTTGCGAGTATGAACACATTGAATGAAGCGATCCCAACGTTGCCGAGTGTATTTGTCTCGGTTCTTTTGAATATTTTCAACAATTTTTCCATTTACGATTCGGTGAGGTCTTTTTTGCGGATCCTTGTTATTGAATGCAGACTCGCCCTCTTTCAAATCATGAATCCAGGGGCGCATTCTCAAATCATACGTTCGGAATGCATGATAAAAATCTGTTGCACAAATTTCCCCCCATTCTAATGATTTGAATTTTCCGTTTCCAATTATATCCCGAAGTGTTCGTTCTGTGCAATGCGAGGGAAACAGTTCATAAGGGGTAAAAAGGTTCTTGTATTCTTTATCTACGCCGATAACAAGGGTTCTAGTGCGAGATGAATTCGAACCGTAGTTCATGAAATTGAGGACTCTTCCTGAGATGATGTATTCTTTACCCAAGGTATCCCGGATATAATTGCCGATAGTAATATCATTCCCGGACTTTGTCGTGCAAATAGTTTTTTGAAATGCTTGAACATTTTCAAAGATGAAAACACGAGGTCGAATTACCTGAATAACTTCGATAGATTCAACGACCAAACTATTCCTTTTTATGTCCTGCTCGTTCTTTTTGTGGTTAATTACTGATATTCCTTGACACGGAGGTGTTGCAACTACAACATCAACCCGATCATTGCCGAGCTTTTTCCATTTTTTAATTTCGGCATATATTTTTTCTTTTGTTTCAATGCATGCAATGTCACCAGAGATATAGCCTGAATCATAATCACATTTGGAATTGAATTTTTGAACGTTTAACCTTCTTTGAATGAACTCATTTGTTGCGATACAATGGTACCCTTCCTGTTTAAAACCATAGCACCCAACACCGGCACAGCTAAATAGGCTAACATATGTAAGGCTTTTGTCCTTTAACAAGGTGACTCCTCCTAACTCAAATCAATAATTCATTCAATACAAAATGACAAAAGCCTGACTCATTTATGACTGATTTCCATTATGTCGTCGACTTCGCAACTTAAAGCGTTGCATATCTTTACTAGCACTTCAACTCGTACATCCTCATTTTTTCCAAGATGAGCCATTGCATTGGTACTAATGTGAGCTTCCTTTATTAGTTGTGTCTTGCTCATGTGGCGATCGATTAGAAGATGCCACAGTTTATCATAAGATGCGCCCATATTCTTCTCCACTAAAATTAGGAATTATATAAATAAGTATAGCAGTTGTGCTTGAAAAATTCAAACTGAAATTGAAATTTTCAAAAGATTGGAATTTTCGCGAAAAAATTAGCGATGAGCGAGTAAACTCGCCCCAAAGCGCCCGACAAAAAAGTCCAACCGCCTTAAAACGGTTGGACATCTCTATAAAACGCACCTTGAAAATCGGTCATCGACTTTGCTGATTTTGTGCGATGCAACAAAGAAAAAAGCCTGTGACATTCTTTATGTCACAGGCTTTTGTCTCTATGTTACGAAAAGGATACCCGGTCGCAAAGGGCCATTATCAAAGGCAACGGTTTAATTAATCGATTTGCTCAAAAAGTTCTTTTAATGTATCAATTTCCGCTTTCAAATTAATTAGAATTTTCTTTTGTTCTTCGGGGTCCAAATTGCAAATATAGTCACAGCACTGCATTTTCAGAAACTCTGGAATGATTTTGGTTCCACCATATTCATCAGTTATTTTATTCTGCTTTCTAAATTGTTCGACATCAACGTCATCTAAAACTAACGCATTTTCAATGCCAACTTTAATACCCTTTGCATTATCATACTTATGGATAGAACTAACAATCACATTTTTTTGAGATTTCGTTTTTACATTTGTATCACTATCTAAAAGAGCAATATTCACAAACGGTAAATTTTGAGCAATCAAAAATTGCACTGCTCTATTAATACTATCTTTTCCGGTATTAACTTCCTGCCTGTTACCATCAATGTATCCGATCCATCTAAATTGAAATGGCAAATTTAGATTGAATACTTCAGCCGTTTTCTCGAAATATTTTTCATCGGTTCGCCCTTCCAAGTACACAGTTGGTGTTCCTGAATCAAAATCATGAATTTCGAATGCATCCTGTATCGCTTCAACCGATGAACACTTGTAATATTCCGGCTTATCGCTAACAACTATATTGCCTGAGGAATCTCTACTGAGAACGATTACTTTGTCATTTTTTCGGTTTTCATTGTGAATAATAAAGGGCGAATGAGTGACAGCAAAAATTTGAGAAGTTTGATGTCCTAATTCATCCGTAAAAATTCCTTTATAATAATCCATTACTTTCATTTGCCACTTTGGGTGCAAACTGATTTCGGGCTCATCAATAAAGACAAATGCTCCGTTCATTGCATTTGCATCTTTCAAGAGAAAACATCCGCGGTACACAATTTGCTTTTCGCCTGAACTCAGTGCATCGATTTGAATGAGTTTTCCGTTCTTTTCAAAAAGAATGGCTTTGTGTCCATCTATATTTTCAACACGGCTGTACTTTAAATCGTCAAACATTCTATCAAATGCTATTGTGAATCGAGGCATTCGTTCATGTATATTGATACTATCAGTGCTTGTATTAGGATGTGTTTTGACCCAATAAGCGATATCAGCATCATCTAACGCTTGAATATCGATAATCAGCTGTTTGATTTCTGTTGGGAGATTGTTTGAAGAACGGCGGCTGCCAGATTCTCTGTCCAAAGTTAAACTGGTAACACTAGTAAGATTGTTTGATTGAAAGTTAATATCCACGTCGGAAAATATACCGTGCAACGGATACTTTTTAAGCGATTCGGGAGTCCCTGAAATCATTTCCTTTCCCGTATCGTCTCGAATCGTGATATATCGGTTCCCTCCGGGATACTCCTTCCAGTAGAATTTCAAATTAAGTGTTTGGCCGCCGAGTTCATATTCAATATTTGCTTCAAAATTCAACTTGTGAGATATCAACCCGTATAGAGCGTTTAGAATCGTACTTTTCCCAACACCATTTTCACCGGCGAAGATGACGGTATCCACGGCATGTCCGTTTGCATCGCAAAAATTCAACGATAAATTTCCAAGAATTGGGTGGTTAAGAAAATCCACTTTTCTGATTTTGTACATAAGGCGGTCCCCCTTTATAGTTCTAATTGAATGGCTTTTCTATAGAATCCGCAATATTGTCTGTCAAATTTGAAGAAAGCATGTTCAAAATCTATTTTAGCTAATTATAAAAGAACTATAAAGAAATGTAAATGGTGCCTATGTTCAAATTTAGATAATCTTTTGTTTCAATGATTGGGTTGCATTATTCCTGCAAAGGGGCTGTCACTGTGTATCCGCCGATGAATTCAATTTTGATTTCGTTGGCGGAAACAACATCTATCCGTTCGATGATTCTTGCGACAATGGCATCAGCGTATTCAGTAATATGGAAGTCGGAGGCGGTCAGTTGGAGATTCGGATTTGCAGCTTTCTGCTGGCTGGCAGTAAGCTGGTCGATTTACTTTTGCAGGTTGTCGATTTCCTCGCTTGCGTGCTTCAACTTTTCGTCGAGAAAGGACGCATCGCATTCAAGGGACAGATCCAGCAGGCGGTCAAATTCCTGCCTGGCATCTGCGAGCTTTTGCTGTAATTCCTCCAGCTCTGTTGTACCGCCTTGCAAATCATGCAGGATACCGTTGATCTGCATGGCGACTTCATCGGTGTAATTGTCGGCCAGATTTTGGATGGCTCTCAGCATGGTCTGATGCAGGGCTTCTTCCTGCACCGATGGTGAATTGTAGCAGAATTTTGTTCCGTAGGTGACACGGTTGACGCAGCGCCAGACGATTTCCTTTCTGCCGTGGATGTTCCAAGTCACACGCTTATAAGGGCTGCCACACTCTCCACAGTACAGCCGTTCGGAAAGGGCGTACTTGCTGTTGTATCTCCCGCGCTTTTGTTTGCGTCGGTTCGCGCAGGACTTGCTGTTGCGGCGGGCGATTTCAGCTTGCACCTCGCGGTACATCTGCTTAGTGACGATGCCCTCGTGATTGTTCTCAATGTAGTATTGTGGCAGCTGGCCGGTGTTTTTCTTCGGACCGCCGGTCAGCACATTGTCGGTAAAGGTCTTTTGTAGCAGGACATCACCGCAGTATTTCTCATTCTGCAAGATGCGTAGGAGCGCCTGCGTTGACCATGTGGTGTTGCCACGCACGGTTTTGTAACCGCCTGCTTCGACCTTGCCCTTTATGGTTTGCAAGCTGTCGCCGTGCAAGTAGCTGGTGTAAATCATCCGAATCAGTTCGGCCTGTTCGGGGATGATCTCCGGCTGACCGTCTGCACCTTTGCGGTAGCCGAGCATCTGCGCATAGGGGAAGGAGAATCTTCCGTGACGAAATCCCATGCGCTTTCCTCTGGAAATATTCTGCGAGATGGATTCGCTCTCAGCTTGTGCAAAGGCACTCAGCACAGTAAGGAGCATTTCGGAATTCATGGTACTGGTGTTGATGTTCTCTTTTTCAAATATGACGGTGACACCGAATTGCTTCAGCATCCGCACATATTGGATGCTGTCTACGGTGTTGCGAGCAAAGCGGGAAATTGACTTTGTAAGGATCAGGTCGATTTTGTGCTTCTTGCAGTCTTGAATCATCTGGTTGAATCCGTCACGCTTTTTGGTGTGGACACCTGAGATACCATCGTCGGCGTAAATCCCGGCAAGCTTCCATTCGGGGGTGGAATTGATTTTGTCAGTGTAGAATTCTTTTTGGATTTCAAAGCTGCCCTGCTGTTCTTCTTCCTCGGTGCTGACGCGGCAGTATGCAGCAACGCGAAGCTTGGTGCGGGATGCCGTGCTTTTGGAAGCTTTCATGTTGGGCTGAATGACGATGATTCTTCTCTCGCGGTTCATGGGATTCTCCTTATACGACCATTCCGTTTATAAGTTTCAACTGAATGGGAGTGGTTCTGTGCAAAACTATTTTGTCTGCAATGGCATGGTACAGCTTCGTGTCAAACGTATCGCAGGGCGGTGCAGCAGCGAGGGCTTCTTTAATGCGCAGCGTCATGGGGTCAGCTTTTCCGGCTGTGCAGCAGAGATATTGCGTATCTGCGCGAGAAAGGACGCTTTGGATAAGTGATGCTGCATCAAATTCCCCGGCGGATAACATTTCATCGATTTCTGCTTGCTGCTTTTCGGCTTCAATGGATACTGTGTTGTGTGACAGCGGCTGGTCATTGATGCTGTCAGGATTATCCTGTAAGCGTTTCATTGTGGTAGCGATGCTTTGCAGGAGAATATCCGGCGCAATTTGGACGGAGAATGCTGCGCAGTGGCGGCAGCGCCATCGATGGCCTTTCGTCTGCCATTCCAGTCTGCTGTTGCAGTCGGGGCAGATAATGTCACCGCGAATATCCTTTAAGGCTTCTGTGTAAGTGGGGGCTTTTCGCTGGCACAGGACTTGCGCTTTTTGAAATAAGGTATATTCGACAATGGGCGGATACCTGTCCTTTCCGCAGTATGCTGGATTTTTTACGATACGGTGGACGGTGTTCTTGTTCCAACCTGTCTCATCACTGTATGGGATGCTGTTGGCTTGCAAGTGTTTCGCGATTTCTTGCAGTGAATTGCCTGCAAGGTAGAGTTGATAAATTTGGCGGACGTATTCGGCTTGCGCGGTATCCGGGGTAATGAGGCCGTTCTGTATGCGGTATCCGTAGGGCAGGTATCTCGGCTTTGCCATTGTCAGAAAATCTCCTTAAACTTCATTCCGTTTTTGAGTTCAAAGGTACAGGATTCGGAATCGACCAGTACGCGATTTACGGCAAATTTGAACTCATACTCATCAAATTCAGTAAGTGGCTTTAGATAGGTATAATGTTCTGCAAGCTGTTTTGTCTGTGCAAGGGTACGAAGTAAGGGATGGTTGGTAGCTGCTTTTGAAATCGCGGCTTTTACATCCGTAAGTTCACGTTCCAGCGGATTGCGCCGTTCCCAATATTGGGCGGCAGTAATGCAGTTCTTTTCGCGCAGACGGGAAAGGTTGTACAGCTTTTTGGCAAGCAGATGAACCTGCTGGTTGAGTTCCTGCCGCCGGCTCTCATTGTCATCGAGAATCTTTTGCGCAGTGTACAAGTCATGTAGGGCAGGGGCGAAAATCTGCGTGTGGTTTACAATTAGTTTGTTGTGCATGGTGAGAAAGGCGTATTGGATGAGTTCCTCTTGGGTTGGCGGCGTGGGACAGTCTGCTGCGCATCGAAGGTGTGTGCGGCAGATCCAAGTCACTTGTGCGGAACGGTTTATTTTGCGGGAAAGCATTGAACCGCACTTTGCGCAGTAAAGCATTTTGGAAAAGGCTGAGTCTTTCCTCGGACATGGGCCTACGCTTTTGAGCTGCAGGAGTGCTTGCGCTTTATCAAAGTCTGCTTGGGATATGATGCCGTTGTGGGTGTCCGGTGCGTAGTAGGAAAGGACTTCACCGTTATTTTCGGTGCGCTTAAAGGGCAAGTCATCGGATGTATAACTCTTTTGATAGAGGGAACATCCGGCGTACTTTTCGTTTTTAAGGATGCGCTCTATGGTGGTATGATGCCAATGCTTATCGGCATCTGGACGAAGCCGGTTTAAATCGTCGGCGATTTTGGTGGTGCTTTCGCCTTGCAGAAATGCATTGAAAATGTCCTTGACGATTTCGATTTGGTTGGGGACGGGAACAAGGTCGTAATTGACCTGTTTGTAGCCGTAGGGGACAGATGATGTATGGTAGGTGCCGGACTCCATTCGTTTGCGGATTCCCCAGCGCAAGTTTTTGGAGATTGACAATGATTCCTCTTGGGCAACAGCACACATCATACCCAGCAGGAGTTCTCCCTCGGTGGAGTCTGTGTCAAAGCGCTCTTTCTCAAATTCTACGACCACGCCAAGGCTTTTCAGTTCGCGCACAGCGGAGAGAAAATCCACAGAGTTTCGTGCCATTCGGGAGGATGACTTTACAAGGATACGGTCAATCAGACCGAGTCGGCAGTCGTCCATAAGGTGGTTGAATCCGGCACGATTTTTAAGGCCGGTGCCGGAAATGCCCTCATCGGCATACACACCAACAAATTCCCAGTTGGGATTTTTCTGAATAAGGTCGGTGTAGTATTCCACCTGCACCGACATGGAGTTTAACTGGTCAGCGGATTTACTGCTGACGCGGGCATAGGCTGCCACGCGCAAGCGCTTCGGCTGTTGCTGGATCGGCTGGATGACTTGAACTTGTGGCATGGCTTTTCCTCCGAGTTTGTCGCTGTGACACTCTTTTTGTCACATACAACATACCCGAAAGGCGGCCAAATAGCTATTCACAAGAACCACTAAACATCTCGACACAAAACGCCGCATTTTCTGGCATAACCAACATTGGCGCGTTGGCAGATTCCGCGCGGTAGCTTTCCTGTAGCGGCAGCGGATGAAAGTGCTGTATAAGCAAGTTCATATTTTAATTCCTGTTCCAGCTTTATGGGGAGCGGATCAATCAGCATGGGGCAATCCCTCCCACGGCAGCTTTTTTCGGGTGTGTTTGGTATGGGCCAGCAGCCTGTTCTCCAGCCCGGTCAGATAAAGTTCATATTTCAGGCTTGTTTTGGTGGTGATAAGCACCGCGCCGTGATTTTGCAAAAAGCGCAGGATGTGGTACAGCGTTGCGGTATCATGACTCAATTGGTCAAGGCTTTGCACCATGACGGCGTTGGCACGGCCTTGCCGCACAGCCTTTAGCATGGCAAACAGCGCCGGTCGCCAAAATTCGGTGCCGCGTTTCAGTTCCATGCTTGTATTTACCAGGATGTAGCCGCGCTTGTCAGCTTCGCGCATAACTTCTTCCAGTTGGTTTTCTAACGCAGTCAAATTCGGCGCAGCGCTGCGGGCATACGCCCAGACTTTGTATTCTTCCATAGCCGCACCTCTTAAAACTGATCCATCAGCGGGAGTCGAACATCGAAGCGCGGCTTGCCAAAGGATGCCCGCGTGAAGCGGTCTCCGGCAAAGCGTTCCAAACCGCAGTTGATGAGTTCCGTGTTCAGGTCACATTCGGTAGTAATAAGGTAAGCGTTCCGTCTGCGGAAGATTTCAATAACCCCGACCAATAAGTAGCTGTTGCGGCTGATCTGCTCCAGGTCGCGTACGATTACGGCTTCGATCAGGTTATTCTCTACCGCGTCCAGCATGGCGCGCAGGCCATTGCGGTCTTTCAGTGTGTTGCCGCCGCAATGGTCGAAAGAGGTGCCGCGCACGAGAAAGCCATGCCCGGCAGCTTCATCGATAAGGTCATACAGCCGATCAAAGGCCATTTGTGGGTTGCTGTTGGCGCACCGCACATAGATCCACGCGGGGTGGTCTTGTCTATAGTTCATCGTAAACCCTCTTTACAAAAAGTAATCCGGGCGCTTCTGCTCCCGGATGAATTGCTGAACATCTTCAATTTTCTCGGTAGTTGGACAGGCTGGCAAAGCGGCCAGCGCGGCGTCATGGTACTTGCCGCCGATGCCCGCGCGCTCGTCCAGAATCGCCACCACGCAGGAGTCCTGCTCGGTACGGATGGCACGACCAAAACCCTGCCGCAGCTTCTTCTGCATTTCGGGGATGATTTCGGCGTTTATGTAGTCGCGCAGATTTGGGTACTGCCGGCGTTCGTAGTCGCTGACCGGGTCAGGAATCGGAAACGGTAGCTTGGCAATAATCAGCAAGGACACCATATCGCCGGGAAAGTCAATGCCCTCCCAGCAGGAACCGGCGGCAAACAGTACACCGTTGCCGGATTGCTTGAACTTCTGGATAATTTTGCCGCCGTTGCGCCATGCCTGATAGGTCGGGTATGTCCACTGACCGTCCGTCAGCGCGCGGACCTCTGCCATTTGGCGGTAGGATGTAAACAGCACCAGCGCGTGACCGTGACAGGCGCCAACCAGCCGAACGATTTCTTCTGCCATTTTGCGGTTGTCCATTTGCATTTTTACGCGAGGCGGAAAGTACAACAGACATTTTTTCTTGTAGTTAAACGGAGAATCTGCGCGGAAATGGCGCAGGGGGGCATATGCTGCCAGCCCCAAAAGCTGTTCCGTATGGCTGAAATCTCCGGCTGCTGCCAGTGTGCCAGAGGTCAGAATTGCTGGTTCGCGGGTGTTCCACAGTGCACTGCGAAGCAACTGCGGTACGCGGCTGCTGGCTGCGCAGAATGTAGGCTGACCATCGGCATCGTAGTCGATGTAAAGGATGCGCGTCGGCACCTTCAAAAGAAAAAGGCGCAGGAGGCTTTCTGCTTCTCCCAGCCTGTTCAGCAGGTATCGCGGCACATCCGGCAATCCGCCGGCATTTTGCAACAGTGCTATACAGTCGATGAGTGCAGCGCGGCGGAACGGCGTAAGCACGAACGGTTCGCTCACTTTTCTTCGCAGCTTGGAAAGCCCCTGCGTGCAGGAGAACGACAGCGCAAGGAACGCCGTCCGCATCTGTCTGGCAAAATCCTTGTAGTTCGCCTGCTGTAATAAAAGGCACAATTCATCCATGTTGTGCTGGGATAGTGTTTCCGTGTACATCTGGCGGGCGGCATCGGGTAATTTGTGCGCCTCGTCCACTACCAGCGCCTGATAGCTGCGCAGGAGCAGTGGTCTATCTTCCTGCCGATGCGATGCGTCAGCCAGCAAATAATTGTGATTGCAAATTTGGATGTCGGGTTTCATGGAATCCCGCAAATATTGCTGGTAGCGACAATCCTCGCGCAGAAAGCAATCGCGCGGGCAGGACTGCGGCACACAGATCCGGCAGCGGTCATACCGGGAAAGTTCTGGGATATGATCAATGTCCAAAATATTTTCTGCAATGTGCAAGCTGTTCTGTTGCCTTTTTCTGCTTGGCTGCACCAGCGATGCTCTTTCGGCAAGGCGGGCATCGCAGACAAAGCGTTCTTTGCCCTTGCGGA
>ENA-OQLC01000320-OQLC01000320.1-human-gut-metagenome-genome-assembly--contig:-NODE-320-length-33978-cov-27.355978_pt1 | contig 33978 bp, 37 predicted proteins | sample MGYA00242653_ERZ504807 | MGnify/ENA primary metagenome ERZ504807 (study PRJEB26092, sample SAMD00036381) | human gut metagenome | host: Homo sapiens | study: EMG produced TPA metagenomics assembly of... | reverse complement strand
TTCGTTACAAAAGCATACTCGTTGAAGTAGGAATGAAACATAAAGGTTTATAACTTTTTATAAGTTTTCAGTAACGGAAGTTGTCATACATGTTTGCAGAAGAAAGACAAGAAAAGATTTTAGAAATGCTTAAAGTTAATAAGCGTGTAAGCAATACAGAATTGATCAAGAAATTTGGAGTCAGTGGAACAACAATACGAATTGATCTGACTGAATTAGAGCAAAAAGGTTTGCTTTCAAGAACACATGGAGGTGCGATCTTAAAAGAAGATCCAGTTTATGGAGAGGATTCGATATCATCAAGACGAGAAAAAAATAAAGAAGAGAAAGAATGTATTGCAAAGAAAGCACGAGCTCAGATTGAAGATGGAGATACAATTCTTTTAGATAGTGGAACGACAGCATTAGATCTTGCAGAGTTATTGAAAGATATTCATAATCTTACAGTAATTACAAATGATCTGCAGATCGCATTAAAATTGCAAAAATATTCAGAAATTCATTTAATTTTATTAGGTGGAAGAGTTCGAACATCATTTGAGTGTACCGTTGGAGGTATGGGAATCAGAGCACTAGAAGAATTATCTGTTGATAAGGTGTTTATGACAACAAATGCCCTTTCTTTACAAAAGGGAGCAACAACTCCAAATCTTGACAATGCAGAAATCAAACGTGAAATGATGAAGATTGGGAATCAGAGATATTTACTCTGTGATAGCAGTAAGATTGGAACGAAAACAGTTTGTTCATTTGCCAAGATTGAAGAGTTTGATGTGATTATCACGGATGATAAAATATCAAAGGAATTAAAAGATAGTATCGAAAAATTACACATTGAAGTTATATAGGGATTCGTTCAATACCAAAGATAATTGGCTTATATCCAAGTCTTGCCCCAACGTGCGGCACAGGTTTCGCACATTGGGGCGATTTTTGATTTTTCGGATTTAATAAGAAATGTAGTGTTCTGGATTGTACCATCAGATAAGTTCATCTCTGTTTGATAAGTTATGTTCCATAGATTAATCCTGTTCTAATGGGAAGACGACAACTAACATCATCTTAAATGCTTCTACTGCATGAACAGAGTGTGGTTTCTTTGCAGGCATGACAAGAGATTCCCCTTGATTTACGATATATTCTTTGTCATCTACAATAAATTTTCCGCAGCCTTCAATGACAGTTACCATTGCATCTCCGATCGAGTCATGAGTAGAAATATCTTCTCCTTTGGAAAAAGCAAAGAGTGTAACACTGACAAAGTCATTTTGTGCTAAAGTCTTGCTTACAACTTGATCAGCATCTGCATTGACCTGGTCAGCAATTTTGAGTACTTTTTCGTGGTCAATATTTTTGATATATGGATATGCATTCATTATAAAATCTCCTTTTTGTTTCGCATATTGTTAAGTTGATTTTAGTATATCCAAAAACTTGGAAAAAGCCTGTTATTTTTACAAAAAAATAAGAAAATGAGTAAAATCATATTACAAACATATCAAATTGATATAAGTGCTTTTCTTTCTTTTTGTATACAATTGTGATAGAATAGCGTTAGAAAAATTTTTGCCTTGGAGGAATTAAAAAATGGAAAACAGTGTCAAAAATTTAATTCAGTTTATCGATCACAGTCCAAGTTGTTTTCATGTGATTGAAAATGCAAAAAAACAGTTCTTGGAACATGGTTTTATACAGTTAGAAGAAAAAGAACATTGGAATTTAGAAGAAGGAAAAAGTTACTTTGTAGAACGAAATGGAAGTTCTATGATAGCATTCCATCTTCCAAAGAAGGATTTTCAAGGATTTCACATCGTGGCAAGTCACAGTGATTCTCCAACATACAGGATCAAAGAACAGCCCGAGATGTCAGTTGAGAAACATTATACGAAATTAAATATTGAGCGTTATGGTGGAATGATCCCAGAAACATGGTTTGATCGTCCATTATCTGTTGCAGGACGTATTATAATAGAAGAAAACGGACAGATCAAAGATCAGTTGGTCAATATTGACAGAGATCTTATGATCATTCCAAATCTTGCAATTCATATGTCAAGATCTTCAAATGAATCAAAACAGTTAAATCCACAAAAAGATCTCCTGCCATTATGTGGAGGAAATCTTACAAAGGATGCTTTTGAGGAAATGATTGCCAAAGAATCAGGCGTTGAGAAAGAAGATATCTTATCTTATGATCTGTTTTTATATAACCGAATGAGAGGAACAACACTAGGAATCAACGAAGAATTTGTTGCAGCTCCCAAATTAGACGACCTTGAATGTGTATATTCATCCATCGAAGGAATGTTAAATGCAAAGCTTTCCAAAGATTATGTCACAGTGTGTGCGGTCTTTGATAATGAAGAAGTCGGAAGTGGTACAAAACAGGGGGCTGGATCAACATTTTTCCCAGAGGTATTAAAAAGAATCAGTTATCTTTGTGGAAAAAATGAAGAAGAATATTATATGGCGGTGGCAGACAGCTTTATGTTATCTGCAGATAACGCTCATGCAGTTCATCCGAACTATCAGGATAAGACAGACCCTACGAACCGTCCGTATATCAATGAAGGAATTGTATTAAAATACAATGCATCACAAAAATATGCAACCGATGCGAATTCAGCGGCACTCGTAAAATATCTGTGTAAAAAAGAAAAGATTAAGTGTCAGGTATTCTTTAACCGTTCGGATATGTTAGGCGGTTCAACACTTGGTAATATCCTGACTGGACAGGTGTCGATCAAGGCAGCAGATATCGGACTTCCACAGCTATCCATGCATTCAACATACGAAACTGCCGGATGCAAAGATTTAGATGATATGATCACACTGATGGGATCTTTTTATGAGCTTGGAAAGGAAGTGCAGATTTAATGGAAGAAAAACGTTTGCAGATGTCAGAGAGTTTTTTCTTAACAGCAATTCTTGCAATCGTAGGAGGCTTTCTTGATTCCTACAGTTATTTAATGCGTGGACATGTATTTGCAAATGCACAGACAGGAAATATCGTATTGTTTGGTGTGAATCTTCAAAAGCGGGATTTTACACAGGCATTTTACTATTTTGTTCCAATTCTTGCATTTGCTGTGGGCGTAATTCTTGTTGAGATCATAAAGCATTTTTATAAGGAAGAACATAAGATTCATTGGAGACAGAGAATTGTGGCACTTGAGTTTGTGCTGATAACGGTTGTTGGATTTATTCCGCTGGGACAATATAATGTCGTGGCGAATGTACTGATTTCTTTTGTATGTTCTATGCAGGTGGAGACATTTCGAAGGGTTCATGGGCATCCATTTGCTAGTACGATGTGTACTGGTAATTTAAGAAGTGGAACAGAAGCACTGTGCCAGTACTTTAAAACAGGAGATAAGACATTAAAACAAAAAAGTTTACGATATTATGGAATTATTACTTTTTTCATTATTGGAGCAGTGATCGGAGGATTTTTAACCGGTCGTGCAGGAGGAAGTTCTATCTTTATCTGTAGTATTTTGCTAGCGATCGCAACGATCTTGATGGCAAAAGAGTTCAGAATCTGATAAAAAGACTGATTTTACAAACATTTAACAATGTTTGCGAAATCAGTCTTTTTTTCTTTTGTGTTACTCTTCAGGGAAAACTTCATTTACAAGTTGACAGTATTCCTCATACTCATGAAATTCTGAAAGATCAGCAAAACCTTCGATCATTCCACGATAATACCAACTCTGCATCTTCTTATCCTTCATATTGAATCTCTCCCATAACTCTTCGCCAAGGATGTTATAATCCCGATAAAGTGCACGGATGTTAGCAAGCTTGTCACCAAGGGCGATGATCTTAGCGTTGCGGGATGCACGGTTCTTTAAGAAATCGATCGTATGGCCTTTTCTCTCAACCCATGTCTTACTCTTATCTTCACTTTCCTGATAGACATAAGAAGCAACGATATCACCGAATTCACGACGGATGTCCTCTATCGAGATTCCGTCACAATCTTCAACAACATCATGAAGGACAGCGGCACAAAGCATATCCTGATCGAGAGTCATAGCGGCAACGATGGCAGCAACTTCCATAGGGTGGATGATAAAAGGAAGATTGGTGCCTTTTCTTGTCTGACCGTTGTGGGCATTTGTTGCGTAGATAACGGCTTTTTCAAACATTGGAAAACTCCTTTATTAAAATAAGTTAGTGTAAAATAATTGTTAAGATAATCATAAAGCATTTTTTTTTGGTATTCAAGTAGGAAATCCAAGAAAATAGAGAGGAAAATACTTTGTCACTTTAAAGCGTGTCAGTGTTGACTTTTTAAATACAGGAAGTTAAAATAAAAACTAAGTGTGATCAAAGAATGAGAAGATTTTGTGATCACCGCAAGAAAAAAGGAGAGTAAAACAATGACAGACAGCAATTTTACGATCGGATTTATCGGTTTAGGATTGATCGGTGGATCCATTGCGAAGGGAATAAGAAGAGTTTTTCCAAACTATACACTCATTGGAATGGATGAAAACCCGGATACGATCAAAAGTGCATTGGAGGATGGAATCATTGATTCAATTGCTACAGACTGCAAAACAGATTTTGCGGAATGCAACTATGTATTTTTGTGTGCACCGGTTCAATATAATGTAATGTATCTAAAAGATCTGAAAGGATCGATTAATGAAAATTGTATTTTAACAGATGTAGGAAGTGTAAAGGAAGAGATTCACTTAAAGATTGAAGAATTAGGAATGGAAGAATACTTTATCGGAGGACATCCGATGGTAGGATCAGAGAAGGCAGGTTTTTCTTTCAGTTCTGACAGATTAGTTGAGAATGCTTACTATTTTATCACGCCAACGAAGAAAGTCAGCGAACAAAGAGTGAAAGATTTTACAAACTTCATTGAAGAATTAGGAGCATTAACGATCATTCTGGATTATAAGCAGCATGATGCCTATACTGCAGCGATCAGTCATGTACCACATATCATGGCAGCAGAACTGGTACATATCGTAAGTAATATGGATACAGATGATGGAATCTTAAAACAGTTAGCTGCAGGTGGTTTTAAAGATATCACAAGAATCGCATCTTCATCTCCAGTCGTATGGGAACAAATTTCTTTATCAAATAAGAAGAATATCAAAGAATTACTGCAAAAAGCACAGAATCATTTAGGCTATGTGATTGCAGCACTTGATATGGAAGACAGAGAATATTTGAATAATTATTTTAAACAGGCAGGAGAATATAGAGATTCTGTGCCAGACAGTGCGGTTGGTCTGATCCAGAAATCTTACGAGATCTTTATTGATATTCCAGATGAACCAGGAACGATCGCAACAACGACAACCTTGCTTGCTTTGAATCATGTAAGTATCAAGAATATTGGAATCATTCACAACCGTGAATTCGAAGAAGGTGTTTTAAAGATCATGTTATATGATGATGAATCAGCAAAGAAGGCGACAAAAATCTTAAGAGATAAAAACTACACAGTATACGAGAGGAAATAAAAACATGAAATTAACAAAAAGTGCGGGACTTAGAGGAGAATTATCAATTCCAGGAGACAAATCGATCAGTCATAGAGCAGTTATGTTTGGATCTTTAGCAAAAGGAACAACACATATCAGCAATTTCTTATCAGGAGCAGACTGCCTGTCAACGATTGATTGTTTTCGTAAGATGGGTGTTTTGATCGAACAGAATGGAACGAACGTTACTGTTCATGGAAATGGACTTCATGGCTTAAAGGCACCAAGTGAGACATTAGATGTAGGAAATAGCGGAACAACAACAAGATTGATCTCAGGAATTCTTGTAGGTCAGGATTTTGAAACTGTATTATCTGGAGATGCATCCTTAAATAAACGTCCAATGGGAAGGATCATCAAACCATTAGAACAGATGGGTGCAAAGATCACAAGTGTGAATGGAAATGGATGTGCACCATTGAAGATTGAAGGAACAAAATTAAATGCAACACATTATGATTCTCCAGTTGCATCTGCACAGGTAAAATCCTGTGTGTTATTAGCAGGATTATATGCAGATGGCAAGACAAGTGTGACAGAACCAGCATTATCAAGAAATCATACAGAATTAATGCTTCGTTCTTTTGGAGTGAAAGTAGAATCAAATGATACAACAGCGACGATCACACCTCCAGAAGAGATGATCGCAACAGATATCGTGGTTCCAGGAGATATTTCTTCAGCAACTTTCTTTATCGTGGCAGGACTGATCACACCAAATTCATGTATCCGTTTAAAAAATGTTGGAATCAATCCAACAAGAGATGGAATCCTGCGTGTATGTAAAGATATGGGAGCTGATGTTACATTAGAAAATGTAATCGATAATGGGGGAGAGCCAACAGCAGATATCGTTGTAAAGACAAGCAAATTAAAAGGAACGGTGATTGGTGGAGAAGTCATTCCAACATTGATCGATGAGATTCCAGTTATTGCACTGTTAGCAGCATTTGCAGAAGGTGAGACAGTGATCAAAGACGCGGCAGAGTTGAAGGTAAAAGAGTCTGATCGAATCGCATTAACGGTTGATAATCTTGTGAAAATGGGTGTTGATGCGACAGCGACAGACGATGGAATGATCATCAAAGGCGGTAATCCATTACATGGAGCAAGTATCAATTGTAAATACGACCATCGAATCGCTATGACATTTTCGATTGCAGGAATCAATGCAGAAGGAGAAACTGTGATCGAAGATTCAGAATGTGTGGATGTGTCTTATCCAACATTTTATGAACAGTTAAATTCATTGCAATAAATAAAATGCTATGATAAGAATTCATAAGGAGTAGATAACAATGGAAAAGAAATATTTCTTTTTTGATATTGACGGAACATTGACAGATAGATCGACAGGGAAGATTGTGCCAAGTGCCAGAGAGGCGTTGGATCGTTTAGAAGCAAATGGACATTTTGTTGCGATCGCAACTGGAAGAGCACATTACAAAGCACGTAAATTCACAGGAGCCAATGGGTTTAAAAATATGGTCTGTTGTGGAGGCAATGGCTGTGTGATCAACAATGAATTAGTGGAAAATATTCCTTTGGATAAAGAAGGGTGTTTACAGATCATTCATCAGTCAGAAGAATTAGGGTATGGATGGTGTGTAGCTCTTGATGATACGAAAGATGTCTATATGACAGACGATAAATTTCTAAGACAGGTTGGAAAGAGAAAAGAACCAACCAGATATATCATCGATGATATGTTAGATATTGACAGTGTCGACGCGATTTACAAGATTTATGTAGCTATTCCAAAAGAGGAAGAAGAGAAACTTACAAAGAAAGAGTTGATCGGGCATTTGAGATTTGAACCAGAATATTTAATGTTCCAGCCAGATAATAAACGTGGTGGTATTGTGAAGATGATGGAATATCTTGGCGCAGATATTAAAAATGTGGTTGTATTCGGGGACGATTACAATGATATGGATATGTTCTGTAAAGACTGGTTTTCCATTGCTATGGGAAATGGATGCCAGGATTTAAAAGATATGGCAAGTTATGTGACCGATACAAATGTCAATGACGGTATTAAGAAAGCATGTGAACATTTTGAATGGATTTAATAAAGTAAAACAGCAGACAGAAGATACATCGGAGGGAAATATGAAACATTTAAAATTAGGAAAGATACAATGGATCGCATTATTAGTTGTCAGTGCAATGTTTGTGAATTTATGCAGTCATATGGTATTGGCAGCAGCAAGAGATGGAAATGATCCGGCACAGGGAACAACGGCAGAAGCAACAACAGCTTCAGAAGCGACAACAGAAACTACAACGGAACAGCAGGAAGAGACACAGTCTATGGGAGAATATAAAGCATTCTGGTTTTCTTTCTACGATTATGACTCTTATCGTGCAAAATATAAAAAGAGAACGGCAGCAAATTTCCGTACCTACTTTACAGGTGTTGTCAAAAAAGGAAAGAGTCTTGGAATGAATCGCGTGATCGTGCAAGTAAGACCATTTGGAGATGCCATTTATAAGTCAAAGTATTTCCCTTGGTCCAAATATATTTCTGGAAAACAGGGAAGAAATCCAGGATTTGACCCATTAAAGATCATGGTAGAAGTTGCACATGACAATGACATGAAGATCGAGGCATGGGTAAATCCATATCGTGTAACAACAGGTTCTACGAATTATAAGAAACTTGCAAAGAATAATCAGGCAAGAAAATGGCATGCCAAGAAGTCTACAAGAAGAAATGTATTATCTTATGGTGGAAGTTTGTATTACAACCCATCCAAAAAAGCGGTCAGAACACTGATCACAAACGGAGTGAAAGAAATCGTACAAAATTATGATGTCGATGGAATTCATATGGATGATTATTTCTATCCATCTTTTACAAAACGTAATGTCAAAAAGGCATTTGATGCAAAAGAATACAACAAATCTTCTTATAAGAAGAAAAAGAAAAGTATCTATACTTACCGTCGTGCACAGGTAAATACTCTTGTAAAACAGATGAAAAAAGCAGTAAAAAGTGTAGATCCAAATGTAACATATGGTATCAGTCCAGCAGGAAATATTGACAATCTGACAAGTAAATATTCATATTATGTAGATATCTATAAATGGCTAAATTCTACAGAGTATGTTGATTATATCTGCCCACAGGTATACTGGGGATTTAAACATCCAACTGCAAAATTTAATAAAGTCACAGATCGTTGGATCAAGGCAGCAAAGAGTAAGAAAGTTAAACTTTATATTGGAATCGCAGTATATCGTGCGGGACATAATGTTGGCCAGAATCGTGCAGAACGAAAAGAATGGAAGAGTGATACAAAAGTCTTGAAGAAACAGGTCCAGTATGCAAGAGAGAAACATGTGGATGGATTTGCATTCTTTGACTATCAGGATCTAAAGAGCAAGACAAGTGCCGAAGCGGTCAATCAGCTCAAAACAGTTTTAAAATAAATATTACAGAGATCATTGCATAGAGATATGTGATGGTCTCTTTTTAGTTACAGCAGATTTCTTTTAATGTAAATTACGCTATATAAGAAATCTACAGCGAGTTGACATAATATGAAAAATATAATATTATATGGCGTATAATATGATGCAAGTGTCAAAAGTATAAATTGCGTTTGTGCTTGCACAAATAAGCAATTTATACTTATTGACACGCCGAACAACGAGAACGGAATAAAATGGTGTGAACACACCATTTTATGGGAGTTCGAGGTGTTCGAGGATTGTGAAATTGCGTAGCAATGAAGCAATCTGGATGCATCGGAGAGTGGCAAAATTTACTTTTGACACTCTCATCATAATATTAGAGATAATATGAGTAAGGAGGATGCCAATGGTTTTTAATACAGGAGCTGCGCTGTTAGATGCGGTAGTTCTGGCTGTCGTATCAAGAGAAGAAGAAGGTACGTATGGATATAAGATCACACAGGATGTAAGAGAAGTGTTAGAAGTATCAGAATCTACATTATATCCAGTATTAAGGAGACTTAAGAAGGATGGCTGCCTGGAAGTTTATGATAAGCAATACGACGGCAGAAACCGCAGATATTATAAGATCACATCTGTGGGAATAGCACAGCTTTCGTTATATAAAGAAGAATGGAAACAATATTCCCAGAGAATATCTGGAATTTTTGAAGGAGGAGAGAGAGTATGAACCGGGAGGAGTACTTAAAGAGATTATCTTTTTTACTAAAAGATCTTCCAGAAGAAGAAATTGAAGATGCGATCGCATATTATGAAGATTATTTTGAGGAAGCAGGAGAAGAGAAAGAAGAACAGGTGATCAAGGAACTTGGTTCCCCAGAGAAGATTGCGAAGATGATCCGTGATTCTGTACAGGAAAATCAGGCAAGCAGTGAGTATACAGAAGAAGGATACAGACAGGAAACTTACGAAGATTACCAGCAGATGAGTAGAAAAGACTCACAAAAGGAAGCCAAACAGGGCAGCAGATGGCATATGAAGGGAAGAAGAAACCGGAATATCATTTTGATGATCTTAATTCTTGTCTTTGTGGGAAGCTGGCTGATTCCTGGTATTTTTGGCATTGTGATTGGAATTGCAGGAGGAATTTTTGGCAGTTGTGCAGGATTGTTGTTTGGAGGACTTGGACTGGTCGGTGCTGGAATTTATAAGATGTTTACGACAGTTCCATATGGTTTATTGTTGATGGGCGGCGGTTTTCTGATGATCGCTGGTGGAATTTTGTTATTATGGTTCCTTGTATGGATCTGTGCAACTGCCATTCCATGGATCATTGCAAAGATCCGTGAATTTTGGAACAGAAATTTTGGGAGAGGATGTGAATAAGTTTGAAGACGTTTAAGAAAGTATGCATGATATTAATATCAATAACGGCTGTTGCAGGGATCGGATGCATCATAGCAGCATTTGTTATGGGTGCAGATCCAAGACAGATCCGAAATTATACAGAAGGAAAGACAAGCGGCAAATTACAGACAGAGGAACGAAATATAAGAGCAGATCAGATCCGGAAATTAAATATTGATATTGGAAGTGGAGATGTGAAGCTACAAAATGGGAATCAGGATCGTCTGATCATAAAGAAAAAAGGAAGCTGGGAGCCAGTGATATTAAAGTCAGATGGAGAGATTGAAATCAAGCAGAAGAGCAGACATTTTAAATTGTTTTGGTTTCAATCAAACGATGAGATCACAGTTATTCTGCCCAAAGGAGTTACCTTTGAGAAAGTTTCCATGGATTGTGGCAGTGGAGACATTGCGTCAGATTCTTTGAATATCACAGACGAACTTGACATAGACTGTGGAAGTGGAGATATTGATCTGACAACGATCACAACATCAAAGACAGAGATTGATCTGGGTTCTGGAGATGTCACATTGACAATGGCAGGAACAGAAAAAGATTATAACTATAATATAGATTGTGGAAGTGGAGATGTTAAGATTGGAGATATACTTTTCGAAGATGATCTAAAAAAACGAAATATCAATGCATTAAGATGGATTAATATAGATTGTGGAAGTGGAGATCTTACGATCAATTTCGATAATACAATATTGTAAAACAAAGTAACAGATAGATGGAGGAAAAGGAAATGAAGAAAACATTATATAAATCAAGAAAAGACCGTTTTTTATTTGGTGTATGTGGAGGATTAGCAGAATATTTTGAGGTAGATCCAACTTTGGTACGAATCCTTACAGCAGCATTATGCACAACAGGAACAGGATTGTTGTTATATATTGTGGCAGCTGTTGTCATGCCGGAGCGTGTCGAGTAATTGTCTTTTTCTTGAATCAATCCAAAGAATGTGATAAAATAGACAATCATGTCAAAATTCAGGTCAAATAAGACTTTGATCATGAAGATAAATACACATAAAGAAGAGGAGAAATCATATGAAATTACCAATATTGATCGCAATGGTTCTCTATATGGCAATGGTTATCTGGATTGGTGTCATTTACAGTAAGAAGACAAAGACATCCGAAGACTATTTCCTTGGAGGACGAGGACTTGGACCATGGGTTACTGCAATGAGTGCAGAGGCATCTGATATGAGCAGCTGGCTGTTGATGGGACTTCCTGGACTTGCATACGCAACAGGATTCAGCCAGGCAGGATGGACAGCAATCGGATTGATCCTTGGTACATACTTAAACTGGAAGATCGTGGCAAAGAGATTACGTCATTATACAGAAGTAGCAGATAATGCGATCACAGTGCCAGACTTCTTCAGTAATCGTTTTAAAGATGATAAGAAGATCTTAAGCAGTATTTCTGCAGTCATGATCCTTATTTTCTTTACAGTATACACCGCATCAGGATTTGCTGCATGTGGTACATTATTTAACTCTGTATTTGGATTAAATTATCAGAAGAGTATGATCGTCTGTGCGATCGTTATTGTATTATATACATCCATGGGTGGATTCTTAGCAGCAAGTACAACAGATCTGATTCAGGGATTATTAATGTCATTTGCCATTGTGATCGTACTGATCGTTGGAGTTGTGAATGCAGGTGGAGTAGCGAATGTTATTGCACACGGTCAGGCAATGGAAGGATTCTTTGATGTTATGAAGTACCATGATCCAGCAACAGGAGGTGCAGTATCACAGGGTGTGATCCCAATCTTATCCGGACTTGCATGGGGACTTGGATACTTTGGTATGCCACATATCCTTGTAAGATTCATGGCGATTCGTGACCCACAAGAAGTAAAAAAATCAAGAAATATCGCAATGATCTGGGTATTGATTTCTTTAAGTGTAGCCGTATGTATCGGATTTACAGGAGCAGCACTTTATCCCAATGTAGCAGAATTAGCTGGAAATGGAAATCAGAGAATCTTTATCTACATGACAACACATTTATTTAAAGGACTGATTCCATTATTTATGGCAGGAGTTATTTTATCAGGAATTCTTGCAGCAACAATGAGTACATCTGATTCGCAGCTTTTAATTGCATCATCCTGCGTATCAAAGAACTTATTCCAAGGATTATTTAAGAAAGAAATGTCTGAAGAAAAGGTACTGTTAGTTTCAAGGATCACAACGATCGTGATCGCATTGATCGGTATCTTTATCGCAATGGATGAAAACAGTTCTGTATTCGGATTAGTAGAAAATGCATGGGCAGGATTCGGTGGAGCCTTTGGCCCATTAACACTGTTTGCATTATTCTGGAAACGAACAAACTTAAAAGGAGCAATCGCTGGAATGTTAAGTGGAGGTATCATTGCACTTGTATGGCCATTGACTCTGGGAAAATTAGGTGGAATTTTTGGAATCTACTGCCTGTTACCAGCATTTATCGTATCTTCTATTCTGATCATCGTAGTTAGTTTATGTACAGAAGAACCTAACGATGTTATGGTGAAAGAATTTGAAGAAGCAAAAAGCCTCAATGATTAAATTGTGATTTGAATGACGAAAATTATTGGTGGAATATTATAAAAAGAGATCATATGTTTGCAACCCACTCGCGTTCGGACTCCCACGTAGCTGTACTAAGCTCCTGAATGGTCTAATGACCATCCACTCGCTAAGTGCAGACGTGTCCGTACGGTTGCCAACACATGATCTCTTTTTGTAATATTCAAATAATTTACGTTATTCAAACCACTACACAGTGTGTATGTTTTACTGTATGGGCATTTATAATAAACATTTGTCTGTTACTAAAAAATTTGAAAACCGATAACGTTCAACATACAATACTTAATTTTATACGAGAATGTCTTCAGGTATTCATAAAAACATAAAGAAAGATAGAGGTACGAAATAGTAGAATTCCATAGGATTTTTTGCAAAATCGCAGCCAACACGGGCACTGTTTGAACGCAGTGAGTTGTGCAGGAGTGTTGGCGGATCAGCGTTTTGCAAAAAATCCGTCAATGGAATTCGTTTTTCGTACCTCTATCTTTCTTTATGTTTTTATGAATACTCGATACATTTCCGTTATACAACTTAAAATTTCAAAGAACTTTTCTTTTTTGTATACATACCATGATAGTATAAAAGAAGAAAAGGAAAATAGAGATGAATCAATGTTATTGTGATCGATCATCAGGAATGTGTGAGCATGGTCATCGGCATGGTGGAGTGGATTCTATGCCGGTTGCTATGCAGTATGTTCCATGGCAGCATTGGAGCAGGATTTATAGTCCGGAAGAAGGATTACAATGTGGAACGATCTTTCCAGAGTTGAATAAACCATTTTATGGGAAAGGGGCGTGCCGGTAATGAATCAGTATGATAAGAAAAAGTTGTTAAATTATATTGATGCAGTTAGCTTTGCATTGATTGATACGAATCTGTATCTTGATACACACCCAAATGACAAAAAAGCAATGGATCATTTTAATCAATATCAGAAGGCAAGAAAGCAGGCATTAAAAGAATATGCGAGAAATTTTGAACCATTGACCATTGATAGTGCAGATATAGATGATCATTTTACATGGGCAACGGATTCTTGGCCATGGATGAAGAGGGGAGGTTGTTGATATGTGGAATTATGAAAAACGATTGGAGTTTCCGGTAAATATCAAACGAACAGATCCCAAGATGGCACAATTGATCATTACGCAGTATGGTGGTCCAGATGGGGAATTAGGAGCTTCGATGCGGTATTTGTCGCAGCGATTTGCGATGCCATATAAAAATGTTTGTGGGGTGCTAACTGATATAGGTACAGAAGAATTAGCTCACTTGGAAATGATCTGTACGATCGTGCATCAGTTAACTAGAGATCTAACTCCAGAACAGGTGAAAAAATCAGGGTTTGGGGCTTACTATGTAGATCATACAGCAGGTGTATGGCCACAAGCAGCAAGTGGTGTACCGTTTAGCGCAGCGACGTTTCAGTCTGTGGGAGATCCGATTACAGATTTAAGTGAAGATCTTGCTGCAGATGGTACGACTGCGTATGTGCAACATAGAAGTGTTAAAGAAGTTCTATATAATCTGGTGTGCCAGACACCAGATTTTACAGAACTTAGAAATTCCAATGTATTTCAATCGGGACATTTCTTGTCCCTGGAATCCGTTTTCCTACTAATATATAATCAATTAGTGTTTCAACGGTTTCTCTGTCTAAATGTTCAAGATTTGTGTATTGCTCAATAAGCTGGCGGCGATTATCGCCTGTTTGGATTTTTCTCTCAATTACATCAAGCTGTTTTTGCGTTTCAATCACCAGCTTTTCAAGCCGTTCTCTGTCATTCGTGAAATCTTTTGACAAATTCAGGAAATCATTTTCGGAAAGAATCCCTTTTACTTTATCAAGATAAAGTTCTCTGATTACCTTTGCGTCTTCTTCAATCTTTTTTTGATAGGTAGTAAGTTGTGTTTCTAAAGAAGTTTTTTTCTCCTTTACGTTGGAGTGAAATTCCACGTTCTGTTCCAATTCATCTTTATCAAGATATTCTTGTGATAACTTGTTCAGTTCAGAAATAACTGCCTGCTCCAACTTCTTCACAGAAATAAATGAACCTATGCAAGCGTCCTTTGCAACATGGCGATTTGAACATTGTAAATAATGTCTTCCATCTGTCTGCTTATTAGAACACATGGTATAGCCACAGTTCATGCAGCGAGCTTTTCTGGCAAACAGCCCTATGGTTCCTACTGTAAATGGTTTTGCTTTTTCAGCTACCATAGATTGTACTTTATCCCAAAGTTCACGGTCAATAATCGGTTCGTGTGTTCCCTCTACTCTATACCATTCCTCTTTAGGTCTGGGCTTATTTTGTTTTGTCTTATACGAAACACTGCCGTATTTTCCTTGAACCATATTTCCGATATAAATTTCATTTGTCAGCATATCAGAGATAGCAAAATATTTCCATAAGGTACTATTTTTTCTGGTAGGCTGCTTATATCGTAAACCATGAAGCCGTTTATATTCCGTAGGGTTTGGAATCCCACGGTCATTCAGCATACGGGCAATCGCTGTTTTGCCATATCCCTGTGAAAATAAAGTGAAAACTTCTCTTACAACAGCAGCAGCTTCTTCGTCAATAATCAGGTGTCCCTTTTGCTCAGGGTCTTTTTTATAACCATAAAGAGCAAATGCACCAATATGAAATCCATTCTTCCGGCGGTCAGTCAATACGCTGCGGATGTTTTCCGACATATCCTCCAAATACCACTCATTAACCAGACCATTGATTTGTCTTGATTTTTTGTTTCCTTTATTAGCGGTATCTGCATTATCTACAATGCTGATAAAACGAATCCCCCAGATAGGAAACAGTCCGTGTATATATTTTTCTACCAACTCTAATTCTCTGGTAAATCTGGATTGTGTTTTACAGAGGATAATATCAAATTTTCGGTGTTCAGCGTCATTTAACAGTTTGTTAAATTCTGGTCTTCGTCTATCTGAACCAGTATAATCATCATCACTGTATATATTGTAGACTTCCCAGCCTTGTTCCAATACATATTGAATCAGCATGGATTTTTGATTTTGAATACTGTTACTATCATCAGTTTCATGTTGTTTGTTTCTATCTTCTTCTGATAAGCGGCAATAAATAGCAACTTTTGACTTTGTGTTCATCATATTTTATCTCCCTTAAAGAGAAGATAAAACAAACATTCCACCTACACTTATTATACCGTGTTGGGAAATGTTTGTCTATCATTTTACAGGTAATACCTGCCCTTTGGATTTTTCTAATTGATTGATAAGTGCTATCCATTTTTGATTGAACTCTTTTTTTAATGCCGACTTATCTTCACACTTAAATACATTTTTGCAGGAAATTTCTGCTTCTTTTGGCATAATTCCACCTCACAGTCTTTACTATGTTTACAGACTATGCAAAAATGCTTGTTCATTATGAAAGAATCATCCTTAGCAAACCGAACAGCTTTCGCTAAAGCTCATGGGAATCTCACCCCTGCATGGTTCTCATCCAGCCGTACCCTTTGCCAGCGGTGCTACATCATCACACGGACTAAGGCTGTACGGAAGTATCATTATCACGATAGAAAGGTCATGGCGGCAGCTTTTGCGGCAAGCTGCTTATGGAACGCTGGCAGGAATCGCTATCCGGTTTCATCCCTCCTTTGGTGGGTCACGGCGTGCCAGCCCAACGGCTCTCTTTCTATCGAAACGTATTCGGCTGCTTTATGCTGCGTTGATTAGACGCTTTCTTTTTCAAGGAACAATCCGGCTTTGTCAGCCTGTTAAAATGCACTGGTGATAATGCACTTTAATAGACTGGCAAGCTCTGTCTGGGAAGCATGGGCTTGTCCATGCTTCCACAGGAGAGCGTTATTTCTAGTTGGGTTCCCTGATTTCAAAAGATAAAATCTTTGCAATCAGACGTGTTTCCATCCGGCGGCGTAGGGTTTCATCTACAACCATGTGGGTATTCCCGTATTCGTCTTTCATGGGACGCATGGAACGGCTGGCAATAAAACCGCTGTAATGGCGTACAATCTGGTTGACTGCTTCAATGTCACCATCCGCAGCCCTTACAATCACAGGAAACGGAATCATAGGGTGCTTTGCTGTCATGCTTCTTCCTCCATAAATTTTTTGATAAATTCCAGTCCGGCGTGTCTTCTTCTCTGGATGGTAGAACGGTTGACTTCCAGAATTTTTGAAATTTCTGTATCGTCAAATCCGAGGAAATAATATCTCAGGATAACATCACGTTTCTTTCCGTCCAGATTTTCCAACGCTTCTGCTAACAGGCTGTTTTCAACACGGACAGTAAATCCGTCCATTTCAAAAGTATGGAAGTGGGATGGATAGGTGTCTTCGGAAGAAAACAAGTTGACGGTGTAATCGTCCATATCACAGAACAGGGTTTCCCGTTTACACTGTCTGGACAACGCTTTGAGATAGTCTTTACGTTCATCCTCCATAGCGACTTTACAGATGTAATCAAACTGGTTCTCTATGGTTGTCTGAAATTCAGATGGCTTCATCATTGCTCACCCCCTTTCCAGCCTTGAAAGGGAGCGAGTTGATAGGAATTTCTGCTTCTTTCCCCCTTTTCGCTCTTAGTCCCGACAGGACAGGGGGTGCAGTTGCGTTTTGAGAAGAAAAATTTAAAACCTTTTTCTTCCAACTAAAAAAGCACGCAAACAGACGATATTTCTGCTTGTGTGCTTCGATAGTTCTTTCTATGTATTCTGAAAAACCACATTGAGGGTCAGACTTTTCTAGTGTAGGTGGATGGCTTTTTTTAACGGTTTACCGAATGTAGATATATTTAAGAAAATATTTTGCATAGCGGCTTCCTCCTGTAAGCCGCTGTCTGTATAAAGTAGTAGACTTTAAAAATCATCTATATTTCATGCAAAAAAAGACGGCGGCTTTTGTTAAACCGTCGTCTGGAAAAGATGATGTGATTTTTGACGCAGGGAAAGTATGCTGCCAAATAACGGTTTTTTTTATTTCCGTTTCGGCAGCATAGTTTTATCTTTAATACGCATAATAGGAACTGTACAACTAAGCAATACGTTTTTCTATACCTGTCGCTATTACAACAGGAACAGTAAAATGTACAGAGGTGGTGTATTATGCGTAAAAAAGAAGATAAATATGATTTCAGGGCGTTTGGGCTTGCCATAAAAGAAGCCCGTAAAAAACAGGGTTTGACCCGTGAACAGGTGGGAGCAATGATTGAGATTGACCCACGCTATTTAACCAATATTGAGAATAAAGGGCAGCACCCAAGTTTACAGGTGCTTTACGACCTTGTATCTCTGCTGAATGTATCAGTGGATGAGTTCTTTTTATCCTCTGATAGTCTGGCAAAAAGCAGCAGACGAAGACAGCTTGAAAGCAAAATTGACAATTTTACAGACGCAGACCTTGTTATCATGGAAAGCGTTGCGGATGGTATTGTCAAATACAAGGAAATGGAAGATAAATAACTTCTATTGCCTGCAAGAATAAGATTGAAATTAAAATGAGCCGATAGTCTATAAGCTATATAGCTTATAAATTATCGGCTCTGCGTCTAGGCGTCTGGCTCTTTGATAATGGTTGTAATTCCGTTTTTTATTGTCACTAAATTTTCTTTTTTGCATTTTGGACAAAAGAGAGGGAAATTTACCAGTTCCGTGTCTTTGCGTATTTTAGTTCGTGTCTTGTTGTTACAGACAGGACAAAGTACCCATATTTGTTGTTCTGCCATAAAAATCACCTGCCTTATGGAATAGCTGAAAATAGAATTGAAAGAGTGTTATTTATAAAGCGATACCACATTCTAAGGCTAGGAACATAAGTTTTTCTGCTTTACTTAGCCCATATTCACACAAATCTCTAATATCCCAAGTATCATTATCTAAACAATCAGCTCCATATAAAAATTGAAGAAAAGGAATATTCCTAAATGTACAAACAGCTAAAGCTGCTGAAAATTCTAATTCAACAGTAATACAGCCTTGAGCTTTTCGGTCATTGATAATACCTAAAGTTTCTCTATATATTCCATCAGTAGTCCAACTTTTTCCTGTTATATAAGGGCAGTTATACTTATCTAAACATGAAATCAATGTATTTATGTATTCTGGGTTTACTGATAATTCCTGATTTGCAGGAATATAGTGATAGCTTGTTCCCTCATCTCTAACCGCAGAGGTGGGGATAATGATTTTATCTTTCACGGAATCATTTAAAATACCACAACTTCCAAAAAGAATAATTTTTTTTGCTCCTAATGCAATAATTTCCTCTAAGCCAGATACACAAGCAGATGCACCAACTAATGATAAATAAAAAGCTATTTCTTTTCCTTTATAATTGATTTTATATACCGGATTTATTCCATTTGCTGTATATAATTCTGCAATTTTTTGAACGGAGTTCAAAGAGATAAACTTATCAATAATGTTTTTGGAAAATGTGGAAATACATACTTCGGGGAAATTATCAATGGGCTTTGTACAATCTGTGGGATTGATTAACGCTGTTTTTTCTTCATAGAATTTCTGAAAAATAGTAGTATCCATATTCTACACATCCTTTCCAAATTATTTTAAAAGAATATTTTTTATAATATACAAGATGTTTTCGGGTATTTGAGGACTTATAAGCATAAGGTTGCTATACAGCCGTACTCCTTGATAAGAAAATATAATTATATCAATAATAGCTTCGGCATTTACTTCGTTAAATTCTTTTGTTTTTATTCCATAAGCAATTAAAGATTCCCAAGTCTTTTTACTTAATAAATATTGCTCATATAGCAGACTTTCATTGCCTTTACGCTGTAAAGTACTAAAAAATTCATAAATTGCTAAAGTTAAACAATTACTACTATCTAACATTTCTATTTGATAGCGATTTAATAGTTCTAATAGAATTTGTTTAGCAGGAACTAGACTTTCGATTTTGTTTAAAACTTCATTTTCTTGTGTTTGCATAAGAGAGTTAATGATATGAGAAAAAATTTCTTCGGTACTTGAATAGTGTCTATAAAGACCACCTCGACTAAGTCCGGTTTTTTCACATATATCTTTCATTGTGACTTCTTTAAATCCCTTTTCTGCAAATAATTTGTATGCTTCTGAACAAATAAGTTCTTTGGTCTTATCGCCTTTAGCACTCACTACTATAACCTCCTTTGCGACACGGTTGTCTCTTTCTGTAATTATGCGACAATTATGTCGCAAAGTCAAGGGATATTTTGCAATTTGCCAGTTTTCTTAGCTCTTTTTAAATGCAGGAACAAACTGTGATATGTGGTTCCTTTTTTATAATTTCCTATACATGAAAGTTTGGTAAAGCAGCCGATACAGGAATGTTTTTTGGGGGCAATACCACTTCGGTTTCAGAAATAACGTGAATGGTAATCGTTACTAATCTATATTTTTTAAAAAGTGCACCACCAAAGGTATAAAGGTATCTTTATTTGAAATCATAGCAGGATGTCCACCGTGTTCAAAAATACATATCCTTTTATCTCTAATCGGGAGCTTTGTATAAACATTTTCAAAAAATTCACCGGACATAAATTCATCCTCTTTACTTCCTGTTAGTAGGACGGGTAAGTTTAATTCACATAAATTTTTGTGGAAGAATGTCTTATGGTTTTGATAGTGTGTATAGATTGCAAGAGTATCATTATCAACAACATTTTCCCAATCGTCCCCGTGATTTTGCTGATACAAAGTCCGTAGCCACAGGTTTTCCTTAGAGATTGCTCTGTCTTGATATATGTTTGCAACAAAGGACTCCAATGGTGTTTCTCCCTCAAAGCTATCAGCTACAATTTTTCCAACTAAATCAGGTCTTTCTAATGCTATATTTAAAGCAACTAAAGCACCTCCGCTACTCCATAATAGATTTACTTGTGAATAGCCAAGATAATCAATCAGTGAGATTGCCTGTTGTGCTTCATAATACCATAAATCATCCGATATGCTGGAAAGTCTATCAGAGTAGCCATTTCCTAAGAAATCAATTAAAATAACTTTGGCATATTTTTGTAAATCATCAACTACTGGAAGAAACATTCTTGAAGATAGCGAATTTCCATGAAGTAATAATAGTGGTATGCCTGTTCCATATTCTTCAAAGAAAATTTTTTTATTCTGATATGTAAAATATGGCATAGTATATTCTCCCTCCAATCTTTTAAAAAAATTATAACCGTAACAGGGGGGATTTTAAACCACAAGAATATTTATGAAATAAAAGTGTGCCATAGAGAATATGGAAACTCACCTATGGCACATAATACAGGTTATTTTTTCTTTTTTTGCCGGATAATACGCTGTATGCTTTTTTCTACCAGATAATATTTTGCTGAAAGCTGGGTAATGGAGCAGCCCTCCAAATATTCAGAATAAATCTGCTCATTTCTCTTTTCAAGGAAAGATAAAGTTTCGGTACTTTCTCCCCAATTTTTTCTATTATCTGGCTTTTTTGGAACATAAATGGAGTGTCCGTCAACGTATTTCTGGATTTCTTTTATAATATGTTCTGGCAAAACTTCTTCTGCCTTATAATAGCTCATTCTGCACCTCCTAATTTGTGTTACTTAGGATTGCAAAGGCTATCATATTTTGATGTGCAATAGCCTTTGCTATGCACACATTTTATTTACTGCCATTGTGCCTGCTCCTTTCCTTATCTGTTATAAGAATAGCGGATTTTTCAAAAATATTCAACTTTATTTCACAATCTTCCAGTTTTCCCCGTTCTTTTCCAGTACAAGGTCAAACTGCGATACCTGTGTTGTCATGGTCTGGTTATCCAGATATTTCACTGCAAGGGAAGCGGTCACCTGATTTCCGCTTCGGTTGTAGACTGGATTCACCAGTTCGGAGAAAATATACTCTTTTCCCACAGGTTTCAGCACACCCTCATTCACATAGTAGGTCAGCTCCTTTGCGGTTGCCGTAGGGTACAGCTTGAAAAAGGTAGTGAGAAATTCGTTGATTTCCTCCGTGGTGATGGAATCCACCGTACCGTCACTTTGTACTGCTTTTGGCGTATAACCGGATTTTACGGGAACGCTGGTGATGGTTGGGTTCTGGATAACCGTCAGGTTTCCAGAGCCGTCCACATAGACCGTCACCTGATAGGCAGAACGGACGGTTTTACTGGATTCTCCCTCTGTGATACGCTGTTCCACCGTATAGGTCACTTGATAATGCTGCTCCTTTTCTTCTGTGATTTCCCATATCTGAAAATCGGTCAGGGCAGACGATACGGGGATGTCCTTTCGGACAGTATCTACATTCAGGGCTTGCAGTTCTCCGGTGAGATACCCTTTTAAAGCGTTTGTCCGGTTGTCAATGGAAGCGGCGGACTGTTCCCATGAATAGTAGACTTCTGCGAAATTCTCCACAAAATTCTCTATCTTGTGGGTGTCGAGGATGGTTTCCTCAATCACTTTGGTTTCATGGACAGTATGAATGTCTATTGCCGTGAAATTCTTATAGACGGCAAACAGGAAGCTCACTGCCAGCAGCACCCACAGGGCAATCACGGTTTTTTTATGGGTATTGACTTTGTAGACTTTCAGTTTCTTTTCTTTCTGCTTTTTCTGGTTTTCCTCTTTTCTAATCTGAATCATATCGGTTCATCCTTTCTTATTGTTTGATTCGTCCGGCTCCGGCAAGGTGCTGTTGCCAGTAGGAGCCTGTCAGGTCTGCGTAACCAATGGGATTTCCGGCATGGTACATCCGGTTATTTCCCACATACAGCCCCACATGGGTGATGTAGGTTCCGGCGTTGTAGGTGGAGTGGAAAAAGACTAAATCTCCTGCTTTTGCTTCGGACAGGGGGATGTGCTGCGTCACATTGTACTGTTCCTGTGCTGTCCGTGGCAGGGCGATTCCTGCCTTGCCATAGCACCACTGCACCAGTCCCGAACAGTCAAAGGAAGTGGAGGGGGAATCGCCCCCATACACATACGTCCATCCCTCATACTTTAAGGCTTCCTCCATGATAGCCTGTACCGTTTCATCATCAAACTGTGCCACGGTCAGGTATTGTGATACCAATAGGACATAGAACATATTCCCGTAGGAGTACCGCCAGCCCCCGTTTTTCTCTACCGCAACAGGGTTGGTGTAGGTGACTTTCTTTCCGCCGGATTTGTCCCTTGCGAAGCTCTCTGCCAGTTCAAAGGTGTATTTTTTTCCGTGTCCTGCCACATAGTCTAGGAAACCGCCGCCGTAATTATAGGACTGAATCACGCTGTTTAAGTCACAGCCCTTTGTTTCTGCCGCTGCGAGCAGTTCCGAGAAATATTTGCAGCCCTGTTTGATGGATTCCTCTGTACTCAGGGAGTTCGGGGGAAGCCCCAGAGATTCCGAGGACTGCATAACGTCTTCCAGCGTGCCGCCGGATTCCACCTGAATGATGGCGAGCAGCACATTTAAGTATTCCTCTATGCCATATTCCCTTGCATACTTTTCCAGCATAGGCTTATGGGCGAGGACTTCCTGTGATACGCTCACGCCCCCATAGATAAGGTTTCCGCCGCTTCCGCCGTCTTCCTCATCCGAGAAGACAATCACCACCAAAAGGAGCAGGGAGAACATCATCACGAACACGCCGGAACAGGCGAAGAAAAGGTGTCTTAACTTCATGGTTTCTCCCCTTTCTTCTGTTTGGAAGCCGCTGTTACCGTTTTTGTCCACTCCTTTCTGGCGGTGGTACGCCGGATGGTAAAGTTCGATTCTTTTACCACAGGGGCAGCCCGTTTTCCTTCCGGTATCACAGGAGCCGTATCATTCTGGAAAGGTCTTGCCGGACGGGGAGCAGCAGGGGTAGTAGCTGTCTTTTGTCTTTCCTCTGGTTTGTCTGGGGAAGCCGGAGGGACTATCTGGCGTTCTGTCCTTGCAGACGGTATCTGTTCATGGTGGATGGAAGCTGCCTTTACTACCGGAACCGAAGCCCGTTCTGCCACAGTTCCCCCATAAGGAACCTGTCCCCGTTCCCTGATGGATGGGGAAACCGGCTGCATGGCTGGTTTTCCTGTATGAGTGGTATCTGCATGATGTCGGAAATCTTCCGGCTGCTTTGCAGTAACAGGGCGTTCATGGACGGGAGCCGCCCCTTTGGGGGATTCGGAAGCTGTCTGTTGCGGCTGTTTTGCCTGTTCCAGTTCTGCCCTGCGTTCTGCAATGGTCTGTCTGCGGCTTTCTGCCTGTGCGTTCCGCTGTTCGGCTCTGGCAGTTCGGGTCTGGGTCACGCTGGAAGTAAAATCCCGTACTCCCTCTGATACCTGTGTTTTCCCGTGGTAAAGGGCGTACTTTGCATTGACAGGCAAATCCTTTGCCTGCTCCCGAAGCTGTCCGGCAGTATCGGCTATCTTATCTTTGGTATCTGCCACCGCACCTACCGCAGAGCCAGCCCGTTTCCATGCGGATTCCTTTTCCGGTGCTGCCTGTCCGTCTGGTCTGCTGTGGTCTGCCTGTGTCCGTTTGGAAGAACCAGATGTTGAAGCAGTTCTCTGGTCTGAGCCAGCCTGTTTTCCTGCATGGTAGGCAGCCGTACCAGCCCCAAGAGCCGCCACAGAACGTCCTAACTTATGCTGTAAACGGTGCATATGGGCGTGCATGAGCATACGGGGTCTTCGCATGATACGGCTCCCCATGCTTTGGGAATCCCCACTCTGTAATGAGAACATCCCCATCAAATCCCCCAGCTTGAAATAAATTCCGGCAAAGGTCACTATCTGCAAGAACGCCGTCAGGAAGAACGGATATTCCCCAGACAGGTTGTAGAGCATAGTGGAAATGCTGAACGCTACTGTGATAATCAGGGTGATTCCGGCTCTGGTAAGGATGGTATTGAACAGTTTTGTAATGGCACGTTTTGACATCCCCTCAAAAGAGGGAACCATGCTAAGGAGGAAGCTCACAGGCAGGAACATGGCGTAGATGATAAAAAGCACCTGTGAGAAAATCATTATCCCCGTGAGCAGGAATACAAAAATGGAGATACCGATATTGAACATGAACAGGAAGAAGACGGTTCCCAAGCGGTTGATGGTTTTCGTGATGGTAAGGTTGGTATTTTCCCTGTCTTCGATTTCCTCCACCACGATTTCTTCCCTGTCCTGCCCGTTGTTTTCGTCTGGACTGGTTGAGAGCAGGCGTTCCACACGGTCAGCCCCAATGCTTTCCACATCCGAGTTGCCATATTGCAGCAGGAGCCACGGCTGCTTGACTTGTATGGAAAACAGGCTGTCCCGTATCAAATCCACGCTGTCTTTTCCTTGGCTTTCCGAGTTCGGCAGCACAATCTTTGTACCAAGGGTCAGGCTGGCATTGCTGATGTCTGCGGAAAATTCATTGATTTTCCCGATATAATCAGGAGCATAGGCGATAAAGGCAGCGGACAGCACGAACACCACCACGAAATTCACAACGGCATGGATGGCTTTTGTGGTTTCCCGTTTGATAAGCCCTGTGTAGGCAACGTAAATCCCCACAGCCAGAATGAGAATCAGCAGGAACCCGACATAAAATCCCTCCGAGGACAAGCCGCCTGTGGTAACGCCTGCAAGGGTCTGCATATTTTTCCCAATGGAATCCGCCGTAGAGGAAATGAAGTCCAGCGAGTAGGCTTCCTGAATCAGATACCCCGTAGCGTTGGAAAGGTACAGGCTGATTGTCCAGATAAAATTTGTGATGGCATACAACCCGTACATCACCTGTTTTCCGATGCCGTCCAGCCAGTTCCACGGGAGCCAGTCCCATCCGCTGTCCACATAAAAATCAAGCTGGTAGTTGTCCAGCGGATATTTGCTGTATTCGTTGGCAGCGTCCACCGTATCATCCACCAGTCCGGCAGCGTGGGCGGCTGTGCCGAAGACTGCAAGCAGCAGGAGGATGAGCAGGAGTGCCAGAAGCACCCTGCCAATCACTTTTCCTGCCATGCTCCCGATTTTTTTCAGGGAGGTTTTTCCCTTTATCCGGCAAGGGACAAGGGCTGTCCCCTGCTGGATGGGCTTTCTTATCTTCATTTCTCCACCTCTTTTCTAACAGGCGGTCTGGTGTCAAAGGCATGGAACAGGTCTTCAAAGATGGGATGGAACTGTATCACTCCCACACGCCCGTACAAATCACTGATAAGGCACTGCCCGTTTTCCAAGTCACGGAGCCGCTTCTGGTTGTTTTCATCTTCGGAATCCACCCCGAAAAAGGCGAGGGTCTTCTTGATTTCGTTGATGTCCGTGGAACGGAACGCAAATTTCAAGCCCAGATTGTTTTTCAGCTTTTCATCCAGCAAATCGTCAGTGTTCTGGGTGACAAAGTAAACGCCTGCGTTCATGGCACGTCCGGCACGAACCAGCTTCATGGAGAGGGTCTTGCCCTGTGCCACCTGTAAGAAGCTCCATGCTTCATCCAAATCCACAATCTTAAACACGCTGCGGTCTGTATGGATGAAGTCGAGGGCAAAGGTACTGATTACAATGAGCATTGCCACGGAAAGCAGCTCCATTGTGGTGTATTCTTCAAACGAGGTTTCCTTATCCGGCAGCACCAAATCCGCTACCTGAATGATATTGAGCTGCTTTTCAAGGCTGATGGACTGTGTGACATCCCCATCCGAAAAGAGCAGGTGTGCAAAGTCATAGTCCGTAAAGGATTCGATATGGTCGGCTATGCTGGTGCTGATGGTGGTTCCCTCCGCCCGTAGTTCCTCAATCACTTTGAAAAGCCCCCGTTCTTCACTGTTTGTTACTGCACGAATAGCTTTCCGAAGAACAGGGAACTTTTCCCCGTCACGGCTGGAAATGCCCGTTAAAAAAGTCAGGATGTCGATTGCCAGTGATTCGGAATCCTTTGGGTTCTCCATAATCACATACGGGTCAAGTAAGCCCCTGTTCTGTTCCTCCGAAGTCAGGTTTACGATATTGATTTCATGGGCGATTTCCGGCAGGGTTTCTTTCCAGCGTCCCCGTTCTGCTTTCGGGTCAACAATGAGAGCCTGTGCTCCAAACAATACGGAATAATAGACAATCATGTTGTTGCTGAATGATTTTCCACCGCCGAGGGAGCCGACAAAAGCGGCAGCAAGGGCGTTGGTGACGGAGCCTTTTACCCCTTGACTGGCAAGGGCAGGCTTTAAGTACACGTTTCTTCCTGTATCAAGGCTGTACCCGATATAAATACCCTCCGTTTCCCCCAACATCTGGGTTGCCCCGAAGCCAAGACCAGCAAGGAAGTCGCTGGTGACATACTGGATGTAATCGTTCAGATACCGTTTGCTGGCAGGGAGAAATTCCCCATGCAGCCCCAGCATATCCCCAAAGGGGCGAACCAGCTTCACGTTCAAATCGTCATAAAAATCTTTCACCTCATTGCAGCGGCGTTTCAGTTCTTCCAAGTCGGGAGCCGTCACACGCACCACATAGGACAGCTTGTACATGGATTCCTTGCTCTGGTCTAAGGTGGATTCCAGCTCATTCACGCTGTCTAAAGCGTCCACCACGTTTGTACTGGTTTCGCTGTCATTCTGCCATGCATGGTTGTCCAAATCTTTCAGCTCTTTTTTCTTGTTCCGTACCGTGGAGAGGGCTTTCCGGTTTGTCACAATCTCCACATTCATAGAGGTATCAATGGGAAAGGTAAATTGCTGCTGCTGATAGTAAAAGATTTCCGAGGATGGGAAGTCCAGTTCCCCCACAATGCTGTTGATGGTAAAGTAGGCGGCATAAACTGTCCCGTCTTCCTGTTCGATTTTCAGATACCGCTGGTTTTCCTCTATCAGACAACGGGTGGGTTTGATGAGGTCATAGTATTTCACCAGCGTTTCCTCCTGAAAACGCTTCTTTGGCAGGTAATACTCATAATCTTCGTAGGCGGTTCCGGTCTGCCCGTATAAATGCTCAATCAGATAACCAAAATCGTCCTTATCAAGCCGCCGGACTTTAAAGCGGCGTGAGATTTTACTTTCCAATAGTTTTTCCATCTTCTGAAACCGCCAGATTTCTTCATTGCTCATGGAAACAAAATCCCCCATGAGCTTGTGGTTGACTTCATGGAGGAAGTCGGAAACAGCGGTCTTTGCTTCCCTGCGAAACTGTTTCATGGTGACTTCCTGCTCATTAACAAGCAGCTTGAAGCCGATAAAAAAGCGGTAGTCCACCTGATTTTCCCCTATCATGGAAATCAGGGCTTCGGTCTGTGCGTCAATCTTTGCACAGGCAACGTCTTTTAACCTGCCTGTCACTTCCTGTTTGGAGCGTTCCTGTGCTGCCCGTATGCTGGATTCCGTGCTGATTTGCAGGGCGTGAATCTTTCCGTCCCTGTTCTGGGCGATAAGCTGCCGGAAGGAATCGTGTACCTGATATTTCTGTTCGGGGCTTAAAAAGGAATAGTTGTAGGGAAGCAGCTCATAGTAAGCGAAGCACTCCCCGTCATGATTGAACACAAGGTTATTTTCGATATACTTAATCGGATATGCCATAAATATCACTCCTTACTGCCGTGATGGGCTGTGCCGGATATTCCTTTTCCAGCTTCACGGGCTTTCCTGCATAGGTCAGTTTCGGGCGTACCAGATATGCCAGTACGGATTTCAGGAAGCCGTAAGGCTTCTTCCCGTCAAAGGTCTTCTGGCACATGAACCAAGTGATGGCAAAGGGTACGCCGAAGTATTTCAAAAATGCTCCGTCAATGAATGAAAGGGGAGGGAGGTTCCCCAAGAGCATAACTGCAAACACCGATACCACGAACCACGCCATCTGTGTGAACGTGATGGGGAATGGCAGCTTAAAATCATTGATGGAATAGAGTACCTTTTCCACCGACCAGATACTGGTATAGCTTCGTATTTTCTTCATGTTGTCCGTCCTTTCTAAAAAATGGGGACAGCAAAAGAGCCGCCCCTGAATAAAAAATCCGCCTGCATTTCCTGAAAGAGATACAGACGGGTCTACCGTAAGATTTCATATACGCCGTGGTTCGTGACAACAAAGGTTCCCTCCAATTCCATGTCACGCCCATAGGCGGCATAGTCGATATAGTTTTGTAAGTGTGCCGGAAGTTCCCCAAGCTGTCCGCTTTCTTCCAGATAGTAACGAGCCACATCCGCCATATCGTCACAGCCGGAATGGCAGATAATATCGTCTTCATGCTCACAGAGTTCTTCGATACTGCCAAAGTAGGATTGCAGCTCTGATAGTTCCTCCTGAATGTACTCCGGTAAGTCCTCCACCATTTCACACAGGCGGTTGACTTCCTCAATGGGGGTATATTCGTCAATCTCAAAGGGCAGCTCATAATCATGGATGGCGTATTCCTCATATTCATCATTCAAACCGATACGTTCTTTGACTTCCTCAAAATCCACAGGCGGCGTGAACCATGCCCCTACCAGTTCGCCCTCATTGTATTTGCCTAAGTTGGCAATGTAAATCCGCATTTCCTCCAAGTTTCTCCACCTCCTTTTAGCGGTAATAAAAGATACCATTGTCCGTAAACAGGTAGTGTTCGCTGGTTTCCAGCTCCCGACCAATGGCAGCGTAGTCGATATGGTTCAACAGGTCTGGATGTACTTCTCCAAATATCTGTACCTCCTGCACCAGATAACGGGCGAGGGATTCCCCGTCCTGAACCGGATAACAGCGTATCTGATCTTTGTGGTCGATAAATTCCGTAAAGCTGGAAAACCACCGCTTTTGTACCACATCCATTTCATAATAGAGGGGCGTTCCCTGCATTTCCTGTACCATCTGGCAAAGGGCGTTGATTTCCCAGAGCCTTGTGTTGCCCTCCAATGGAAACGGCAGCTCATAGTCTTCAATTTCGATTTCTTCTTCACTCTGAACCCCAAGACGTTCCCTGATTTCTTCAAAATCCACAGGACAGGAAAACCATGCCCCAGGGTATTCCTCAAAATCCTCATGGTAAAACCGTGTGGTGTTCAGGATGTAGATTTTCATTTCCTCAATCTGTATCACGTCCTTTCTCTGTTAAGTTTTTGGGGAGTTACGCTCCCCAAGCCCCTAGTGGACTTCCGCCATGAAGCAATCAGAGCTTGCTCCATAACGGAAGTGTAACAAGGGTTTCCTATGCACCGATAATCTTATTGAACAGTTCCAGTAAGATGTCCTTTACACCGTCCGCATTGAAGACCAGACCAACTGCTACAAGGGACACCACCAGAAAACCGATAAGTTTGGAAAATTCCCTCTTAAATCCGAGGTACAGTCCAATCACCACGATTGCCAGCAGCACAAGGGACTGGGCGTTGGATAAAAACCAGTTGTAAAGATTCTGTCCGAAATTCATAAAAGCTCCTTTCTTTCCTGTAAGAGTTCTTAGGTTCTAAAATTGCCGCCGTTAAAGCACCACCTCCTTTGCAGCGGCGGCTTGCTGCTTCAGGATTTTTTCGTGTTTCTCCGTCAGCTTTGCATGGGTGATGATGTCATGGACAATCTGGGTGTGGTTCATCTTATCCAGACGGAGAGCCAGCTTTAATGTGGGGGCTACCTGATGGGAGAGCCAGTGCAGGGTACGTTCAAAGGAATAGGGTTCCGGTTTGGTTGTTAGTTTCAGGCTTCCCCTGTGTTCCCCGATAAACCACGCCCATTCCTCATTGATACGCCAGTCAGAACGGGGCTTCGTATCGTCCCTGTCCACGAACCGGACATAGCGGTTGATGATTTGAAAGGCTGTCCGTTCTGGATTGTCATGTTCTAACAGGTCACGGATGGCGTAAAAGGCACGCTCATTTTTCAGCCGGATTTCAAAGCGTTTCTTTACCTCTGCGTCTGCAATGGGAATATCATGCTTTTTGTACTGCTCATAGTCTTTTTCGTAAATGCAGAAGTACACCTCACTTTGGAGGGAGCCGATATACAGGGTGTTCCCCATACATTCTTTTTCCCCACGCCGTACCAGTTCGCCGCTGCGGTAGCTTTTGAAGCTGCGGAAGACCGAGATACATTCCTCATTCCGGCACTTCTCTGTCAGATGGGGAATGTTCAGGATTCCCGTTTTGTCATTGATGGCGAGGTCAAGCCGCTTCATCACGCCGTCCTCCATGAGAACATCCATGAAAAACTCATACCAGCTCCGTTCCTGTGCCAGCAGATAGCTTTCAAACTGGCGGCAGCCACGCCCTTTCAGTTCCAGCAGTACCCCTTTTTCCAGTTCCGGCGATACCAGAACGAAAATATCCCCCAGATAGTAATGCTCTGTGTAAGAGTAGAAGCCGTAGTCTTCATGGATAAAGTAGGGGAGCTTTAGCCGAAGCACGTCTTCCACGATATGCTTCACATCCGTAGTGGGAAAGCGAATCCGCACATAGTCAAAGAGCATTTCAAGGGGAGCGTCTGGGTTGAAGCGTTCCAGAGCTTCCGTGATGGCTTCCTGTAATGCTTCGGATGGGTGAGCCTTGCCCGTTTCAATGTCGCTCAGGTACGGACGTGTGATTCCGGCAGCTAGGGCAAGTTTCTGTTGTGAGATACCATAAATTTCCCGTTTTTCTTTGATGTCCCGTACCCATGTTTCTTCATTCAGTGAAAATCCCTCCTGTCTAAAAAAGCGTATGTCAACTTTCAGAGCCTTGTTGACACACGCCGGATATGGGGAAAATCCCTTGTGTACCGTGGGATTCTGCCCTGTTGTTTGGTTGTTGCCTGTCGATTTGTACCCCTCTGTTAGATACGAGGGGTTTATGCTGGCGTGCCTTGCGGCACACCAGCCACAGCAGGTCAGTCCGTTTCTGCGGCTTTCGCTTCGCACGCCGCCTGCACTTCGCACGCCGCCTGCACTTCCTGCCTGCTGTTTATGAGCTTTTTTATTTCTTTGAGGAAATCGTGTCCTTTTGGGACAAGGGGCGTGTAAAACTCCGAGATAACGCTGGTTCCCACATCCACATAGCCACGCCCTTTTATCTGCTTTAGGAAGAAGTCCTTTGTGGTTTCCCCGAACATCATCCCATAGCCCATTTCCGACATCCGCCCCAGAGCCACACGGAAATTGAACTGGTCACGGATTCCATCCCCCAGATACTTTGCGTCCGGACGCTGGCAGGCGAGTATCAGAAAGAAGCCTGCCTGCCGCCCAAGCATAACGATTTGCTTTAGTTTGTTGAGGACAGCAGCGTTTTCCTTTGTGCCGAGCATTTCCATAAATGCCACATATTCATCAAAGATAAGGAAATTTGCCGGAAGCCCCAGATAAGCGTAATTTTCCCCTGTCCGGTAATTCTCCATGAGCTTCATGTCTTCGCTGCGTTTCATCATTTCTTCATAGAAACGGTCAATGCAGGCGAGCATATCTTCCTTTTTGTAGTACACATCCGGCATAACCGCCTGTAAATCCGCAAGGTCTGCGTTCTTTGGGTCTAACACGAACAGGACGGCGTTAGTGCGGAGCAGGGCTTCAATGAGGGTCAGGATGAAATAGGTCTTTCCGCCGCCGGTTCCTCCGGCAATGAGCATATGGGGGAGCTTGTCATACTCCCACCAGACATTTTCCATAAGCCGGAGCCTGCCGTCCTTTGCCTGTACATCCTCAATGGAGATACGGTTGGCAATGGTATCATAGAGCAGGGTGTACTCCACATAGGAATCCTTTAATTCCTTATCCGTCAGCTCACAGTACAAGCCGCTTTCCAGCTTTTTCTCCAAGTTTAAAAGCTGTTCCTGATATTTCCCCAAGGTGATTTCCACACGGATATGGAGCAAGCCCTGTTTCATCCGGTAGTAGATTTTGGGAAAGTAAGTGATGGTTTCTTTGGAACGGCTGGAAGACAAGTCCTTGAAAAAAGCGTCTTCCTTTCTCTGCTCCGATTCATACCACTTGTTTTCCAACACCATCCTTGCCAGCTTTTGACGGTGGATGAGCTGCTTTACTTCATCCCTGCGGTATCGCCAGAACAGAAGAACTGCTGTAAGACACACCAGCCCTGCCACGCCCATGCTGAATAACAGGTAAGGGATATTTATGTCCTGTGCTATCTGGGAAAGGGACACTTCCTGCCAGTTGGTTCCGGCAATTTGCCGGATATGAAACAGCAGGACAACCAGCAGGAAGACAGGGAACAGGGCGGCAAGGGCGGTATGGAACACAAGGTCTTTATCCGTGGGGCGGATACGTTTTCCACGGGGGAAAAGCTGCTTCATGGGAACAATCCTCCTTTCATTTTTCTCTTATTTATCTGTTATTTTGCAGGGGGAGCGTCTTTTTTCGGTGTCTGCGGATTCATGGCAGCCCCTTTTTTCAGGACAATATCCTCCGCCTTGATGTACCAGTCCACCTCTGCTCCCTGAAAGGTAGCCGTTGCCACGGTATCTGCCACCGGATTGATAAGTTCCACCTCTGCGTTGTAATCGAACTCCTTTAACGGCACGCTGGCAGGGATGGAAACCTGAATCATACGCCCCTGTCCTCTGGATTTTAAGTCATAGGTACGCTCCTTGATTTCTTCTGATACCGAGCCGTCTTCATTCTGGAGGTGAACCTCACGGCGGAGGGCAGAAAATTTCAATGCCCCGAATGTTGCTTCCTTGTCAATCACGATTCCGTTTGCTAATCTCATAGTCTGATGTCCTCCTTTTCCTTACGCTTTTACCATATCGTCAGCGTGCAAAATGTAGTTGGTAAAGCCCCTTGTGCCGATTTTATAGCCCTCTGCGGTGATACGGGGATTGACGAGCTTTACACGTTCCTCAAAATCAAAATGTTTCTCTCCGGCTTCGGCAGGGAGGATAACCACAATATCATCCGCCCTCTGTACGTCTGAATAAAGGTTGAAGCTGCGAGAGAGTACCGCCATGCGTCCGTTGATTCTTCTCTGTTCTGTTTTGTCTTCTCCGGCAAACTCCAAGTTGCCGAATGTTTTTTCCATGTTGGGGATAACGAATTTTAATTCCATATAGATGTACCTGTCCTTTCTGAATGTTGTGTTTGATGGTTGGTTTCGGGTTACGGTCTGGAAGCGGAGGGGAACGCTCCGGCGGTGGTGATTTCTTCGTGGTATCACGTCCTTTCTGGTTTTAGGGTAAAAAAATAGACGCTCA
>ENA-OQLC01000319-OQLC01000319.1-human-gut-metagenome-genome-assembly--contig:-NODE-319-length-34056-cov-18.635157_pt1 | contig 34056 bp, 32 predicted proteins | sample MGYA00242653_ERZ504807 | MGnify/ENA primary metagenome ERZ504807 (study PRJEB26092, sample SAMD00036381) | human gut metagenome | host: Homo sapiens | study: EMG produced TPA metagenomics assembly of... | reverse complement strand
GACGAGGTACGCAGCACACACAACTGAGTTAGCAAAAACAGATGCCAATGCTACCACTCTTGAAAAACTTTAGGAAGAAAAAAGCAGCATAGACACATCCGGTATTCACCCCGCACTAAAAGAAACACACTTCGTGGTAGCATGTGATGTAACCAACCCTTTCTACGGTCCTGACGGAGTGGCATATATCTTTGCACAACAAAAAGGAACCGATCCTAAAATGGTGCAAAGGCTGGATGAAGGCATGCAATCATTAGCCGAAGTTATAAAGAAAACGACAGGAAAAGATATCACGAACTACCCCGGTGCAGGTGCAGCCAGAGGCATGGGTGGCGGACTGCTGGCTTTTTTTAACGCAGAGCTAAAACCGGGAACAGAATTATTATTGAAAGCCATCGACTTCTCCGAGAAAATAAAAGGAGCAGACCTCATTATTACGGGCGAGGGAAAAGCAGACCGACAGACAGCTATGGGAAAAGTTCCATACAGGATACTAAAGGAAGCACAAAAAGAACATATCCCCGTTATTGTACTGGCAGGCAGTATAGAAAACCTGCCGGAATTAAACAAAGCGGGATTCAAAGGTATATTCTCTATAGCCCCCGACCCCATCACCCTGGAGAAGGCAATGGAACCGGAGTTTGCTAAAGAAAATATCACCCGGCTGGTTTCCCAACTCTATTCAGTTATAACTAGCTTCGGCTAATTTGCAAGCCTTTGTCGGACAAAGCCATATCAACGAAACGGGCACAACTGTTGGGTGGGTTCTGAGCAAGAATACTTCGAATACGTATAGCAGCCTCAGGATCTTTAGCCACCATATAAAGATAGCCTCCTCCCCCCGCACCTGGCAATTTATATCCCAGGCAATAATCATCAATCCGGCGAATGATAGCCTCAACTGCCTCGGGATTAGTGCCGGGATCCAACGCTTGGTTCAGCTTCCAGCTTTTACCAACCAAACGCCCCATTTCATCGAAATTCCCACGCTGAATGGCTTCGTACAAGTCAAGAGCATGCCCCTTCATACCGCCAAGTATAGACAAATGCTCTGTGGAGTTGAGGAACATGCTACGCACGATTTCAGCTAAAATTCCTTTGGCTGTACGGGTAATTCCCGTGTAATAAAGCAAATGGCACTTCTGATATTCGCCACCTGTAAACAAATAATCGGGCAACCAGCGCACTAATGGACTCTGATCCATACCTGCATGGGTCTGCAATAATTTCACACCACGAAGCACACCTCCGTATTGATCTTGCCACCCCCCGCCGGTAGTCAGCAACTGTTCCAGAATAAGCGTACGGTTACATATCTCGTTCTTATCCCAGTTCAGCCCGCAAAAATCAGAGATTGCCCCCAGCACAGTCGATGCAAGAATAGAACTTGTACCCAGACCGGAGCCCGCAGGAATCGCAGAAAGCAGAGTAATTTCCATTCCGGAACCAAACGCCTTCAACTGCTCTTCCAGTGAAACATACGATTCGGTGGAAAAGCCCGGCTGGAAACCTGCCAGCACCAATGCCGCTTTAGGTATAGAGAATGGGGAGCCCACTTGCATGAAACCTCTTACCTCCCCATAAGTTGTAACCACTTCCATAGCGCCTAAGTCTATAGAACGAAGGATTATTTTATATTCCCGACAAGGTTTCACGTAAACTTGTAAAGGAGGCTGCCCGTTCAACTCAATAGCAATATTCACCACATTCCCCCCTTCATTCAAGCAATAAGGTGGAGTATCCGTCCACCCGCCGGCCAGATCAATACGGACCGGACTGCGCCCCCAGACAATCTGATCAGAGTACACTGACAAATGCGGTTGCTGCCTCTTGGCTAAAGCCGAAGCAGTAAGTCCGTCGCGCATCAAACGAAAAGCCTCATTTTCATATTCCCGATAAGCCAGCCCCTTAAGCTGCTGCACCCGGGCACGGAACATATTGTCACTGATACGTGTCATCAACGGAGCCGATTCTGATAAAGGCTCAGGCAACGACAGGTCATACCGGGCAAATTCTCCGGCAGCATTCTCCAAATTGAGCTGATAAAAGACACTTCGTTCATAATTATGCGCCAATGCCGGCCAATTCTTTATCCGGAAAGCTTCACGCTGTTCTGCCAGACGGTAAAGATTAGAATAAGCGGATATATCATCAGCAGACAATTTACGACAGCGTTGCCATATTTCTTTTCCTTGCTGTAATACCGGTTCAGAAACCATCCAGCGCATAACTGCTCCCAATTCCTCTACAGATGAGCAAACCGGAAACAAACGCGCGGCCTGCAAGTCGTGACCGTTTTCTATTTCTTCCACCGAAATGCCGCGCACAGCACACCACTCACCTACAGACATTCCTTGATAATATGTTTCTTCCTTGGCCAAAGATCCCTTGAAAGTATCATTGAAGCCGTATGGACGCGCTACATAGCCCGATTCTCCAAAAGGAACCACATCAATACACACACCAGACGGAACCTCCAAGTTCCAATTATTAACGGGAACACCTGTTATGATAGTCTGGTGATGGATATTCCATCCTGCTCCTACACAACTGTTCTCTATCCATATTTCCGAATTTTGTGAGGTAAGTTGATAACCTACCTCAGCATTCTGAACAAACATGGCCGGATGCGGTTTTACCTTCTTGTGCATAATCTCCCGCTGGTCGTTTACCAGATTTTGTACAGCCAATGTAGAAGAAATAAGTTCACGACTGGTTCCGTAATGATAAAACTCCCCTCCAGGCAACGGCAGAATAGCCACACTCAGCTTGTTAAGCTCATCGTCCATCATACGCGGATGCTCTCCCAATGTAAGTCCGAAATCAGAATACATGTCATAATAAGAGAGTTTTCCTTCCTTATAAGATCGTTTTACCAACAGACTAACCGCACGGTCACTTAACAGCCAAATTCCGATATCCATCAGAAAAAGATGGGTTTGCATTAATTTCCCCAATTCCTCCACCGAAGGTTTTTGAAGCATGAAATCAAGCTTATCGGGAGTGACTCGTGAAGAAACAAAAACACCATGGTTCTTTGCCAGATTAGGATCTACCCATAAACCGTAACACACCACATCCGCATCAGGAATAGTCTGAAGCGGTTGGCCCGCACGGATATAAACATCCCCACTTGCAATCAATGTATGAAGAGAAGACGGAGCTTTCTCCATGATTTGTTCATATAAAGGGAGCTGGAGGGAAAGCAGATTTTGTGACAGCCGTTGTCCTCTGGCCCACCGGAATACAGGAATGGGGGTAAGAATTTTGCCGGATGGCGCATATCCGGGCAAACGACGACTCTGCCCGCCTGCATGAAGTAAAATACGTTTTTCTTTTCCCAACCAAGTAAGAAAATCGCTGTCAGGAGTCACTTTCTGATGACAAGCCTCCAACAGCCATGCAGTCCCCCCACCTGATCCCAGCTTACTGCCTATAGGATCGGAAGTACAAAACCACTCTGTCCGGTCTGCTTTCTCTATATCATGAAAACATTCCACCAGATTAGGGGGAAGGGATAATAATTTTTTCATAGCACATCTTTATTTTATTGCACACAAAGATGATTATTTTCCCCTAATAAGCCAAAAGATGAGACATGAATTTTAATCAGTAAATTCAAAAACACGCTCATCCAATGACATCACTTCCTTAGAGCCCGGTTGTGCAACAGGCACACCGAATGGCATCTGCGCTACCAATTTCCAATCACCAGGCAAATTCCAAGCTTTACGTACTTCATCATCAATCAGCGGATTATAATGTTGCAAAGACGCCCCCATTCCTGCATCTTCCAGCATGGTCCAGACTGCCAACTGATGCATAGCATCGGTCTGCTCTGCCCAGATAGGGAAATTATCTTTATAAGTGGGGAAACTTTCCTGCAAAGAGCGAACGATAGCCATATCTTCAAAATATAGAATAGTACCATATCCACAAGCAAAACAGCCATCAATCTTTTCTTCGGTCTTGCCAAATACCTCAGCCGGAACCCGCTCACGCAAGACATTTTTTACAATGTTCCACAACTTTTCATGCGCCTTACCTGTTAATAACGCAACACGGGTGGTTTGAGAATTGAAAGCTGAGGGGACAAATTCTACAGCAAAACGAATTAAATCTCTTATTTCTTTATCAGACAATGTCGATTTGTTTTCGATCTGATAAAATGTACGACGGGCTTTCAGAGCCTCTTTAAAACTTTTTGTCATATAATACAACGTATTTATAGGTTATTATAAATGAAGAACAAACAGGCAGCAAAAGATGTTCACTTTTTTTGCTTTTTTCAATGCAATAACCTATTTTTGTTAGCTAATTATTAACATTAAAAACAACACATTCAATGAAAGATTTTCTAAAATTTACGTTTGCCAGCGTTATCGGCGTCATTCTGGCAGGCGTAGTGTTCACTATACTAGGGATTATCACTCTGGTTGGCATAGTCGCATCATCGGATACTGAAACGGTGGTGAAAGACAACTCTATCTTCGTACTCGACTTTAAAGGCAGTCTATCCGAACGCGTACAGGAAAACCCACTCCAACAACTTTTGGGGGAAGAATTTGAGGCATACGGTTTGGATGACATTCTAGCTTCTATCAAGAAAGCAAAAGACAATGACAAAATCAAGGGTATTTATATCCAACCTTCTTATCTGGAAGCATCATACGCTTCCTTAGAGGAAATACGCAATGCATTACTGGATTTCAAAGAAAGCGGTAAATTCATCGTTGCTTATGCAGACCAATATGCACAGAAGATGTATTATCTTTCCAGCGTGGCCGATAAAATAATTATCAATCCGCAAGGAAGTATCGGATGGCACGGAGCAGGCATGCAACCTGTTTTCTTCAAAAATCTGGTTTCCAAACTAGGACTGGAAATACAAGTATTCAGAGTGGGTACTTACAAATCAGCCGTGGAACCGTTTATCGCTACAGAAATGAGTCCGGCCAACCGCGAACAGATGACCGAATGTCTGGAATCTGTCTGGAATCGTATTCAGGCAGATGTATCCGATTCACGACACATCCCGACAGATACTCTGAATGCTTATGCAGACCGATATATGGATTTTTGTCAGGCAGAAGAATATGTTCAATGCGGACTAGCAGACACCTTGATGTATAAAGATGAAGTTATTTCCTATCTGAAACAATTAAGCGGTCGTGACGAAGACGACAAGCTGAACAGTCTTTTCATAGAAGATATGATAAACGTCAAGAAAAATGTGCCCAAAGACAAAAGTGGAAATGTAATAGCCGTATATTATGCATACGGTGAGATTCTGGATGCTCCCGGCAGTTCCACAGAAGATTGTATTGATGTACAAAAGATGTGTAAAGGCCTGCGCAAATTACGTGATAACGATGATGTAAAAGCTGTTGTATTACGCGTCAACTCACCGGGTGGCAGCGCATACGGTTCAGATCAAATATGGCGTGAAGTAGTAAGACTGAAAGAGAAAAAACCGGTAATCGTTTCTATGGGAGATTATGCTGCATCAGGAGGCTATTACATTTCCTGCGCTGCAGACCGCATTTTCGCTGACCCGACTACGCTGACTGGTTCTATCGGCATATTCGGCATGATGTATTCAGGTGAGAAACTGTTTACTGAAACTTTAGGATTGAATTTTGATGTAGTGAAAACTAATAAAATGGCAGATCTGGGTGCCAGCCTAGGTCCTATTCTTACCCGTCCATTAAACGCATCAGAACAAGAATTGATGCAGAATTATGTCAACCGAGGATACAAGCTATTCGTAAGCCGTTGCGCCGAAGGTAGAAAAATGTCTACAGAGGCTATTGAAAAAGTAGCTGAAGGCCGTGTATGGACCGGTGCTATGGCCAAAGATCTCGGTTTGGTAGATGAACTGGGAGGTATAGACAAGGCATTAAATGCCGCCGCCACCCAAGCCGGCATAGAAAATTACAGTATTATCGGCTATCCCGAAAAAGAAAATATTTTCGCAAGTTTGCTGGGCAATCAGAAAAAACATTATGTAAACAGCGAAATCAAAGAATATTTGGGAAGCTATTATAACAGCTTCAAGGCGCTGGAGAACATAAAAAACGCCAACTGCATACAGGCACGTATGCCGTTTGACCCTAATATCCAATAATTTGCGCATGGAAGGTAATCTTATCAAGATAAACAAGTGGCTATATCCGGTTTCATGGCTTTATGGGACCGGCGTATGGCTGCGTAATAAATTGTTTGACTGGGGAATATACAAAGAACGTAAGTTTGATGTCCCAATCATCTCGGTAGGCAACATCACCGTGGGCGGAACCGGAAAGACCCCCCATACAGAATACTTGATAAGATTATTGCAGAAAGATTACAAAGTGGCCGTACTGAGCCACGGCTACAAACGCAAATCCAAAGGTTTTGTACTTGCTGGGCCGGATACGTCCATACAGATGATAGGTGACGAACCTTTCCAAATGAAACAGAAGTTTCCGGACATCTATATGGCAGTAGACCGAAACCGTTGTCATGGCATAGAGCAGTTATGCAATAGTCACATTGCCCCCGGAACAGAAGTGATTATTTTGGATGATGCTTTCCAGCACCGATATGTAAAACCCGGAATGAACATCTTATTAGTAGATTACCATCGACTGATTTGCGAAGACGCCTTGCTGCCTGCCGGACGAATGCGCGAACCTGAAAATGGAAAAAGCCGGGCACATATTGTCATTGTCACTAAATGCCCTAAGGACATCACCCCGATGGATTTGAGAGTCTTGAGCAAGCAAATGGAACTTTACCCCTATCAGCAGCTCTACTTCACGACATTAGCATACGGCAAGCTGCATCCGTTGTTTACAGTAGGGAATGCAGTTCCATTAAAAGAGATAGAAAAAGATAAGCATATCCTATTGGTGACAGGCATAGCCTCACCAGCAAAACTCATTCAAGATTTATCACCATACAATGAGCACATTGAGTCACTGGCTTTCAGTGACCACCATAACTTTACAGCAAGAGATATGGAACTGATAAAGAAACGTTTCATGAAACTTCCGGAAGGTAAACGCATGATTATCACCACTGAAAAAGACTCAGTACGATTAGCAGCCCATCCACTGATGGACAAGACACTAAAACCTTATATATATATGCTGCCCATTGAGGTAATCTTCTTACAAGACCAACAAGAACTGTTTAATTCAAATATAACCAACTATGTTAGAAAAAATTCAAGAAACAGCAGATTTTCTTAGAGAAAAGATGCATACCAGTCCCGAAACTGCTATCATATTAGGTACCGGCTTAGGAAGCCTAGTACACGAAATTACCGATAAATACGAGATCAATTACAAAGATATCCCTAATTTCCCTGTTTCAACCGTAGAGGGACATAGCGGTAAATTGATTTTCGGCAAATTGGGTAATAAAGACATCATGGCCATGCAAGGACGTTTCCACTTCTATGAAGGATACTCCATGAAAGAAGTTACCTTCCCTGTACGGGTGATGCGTGAATTAGGTATCAAAACATTGTTCGTATCCAATGCAGCTGGAGGTACGAATGCAGACTTTGAAATTGGTGACCTGATGATTATCAGAGATCATATCAACTTTTTTCCCGAACATCCGTTGCACGGCAAGAACATTGAATACGGCCCCCGTTTCCCGGATATGAGTGAAGCCTACTCCAAAGAACTGATAGACAAAGCACTGGAGATCGCTAAAGAAAAAGGTATCAAAGTACAACAAGGAGTATATATCGGTACACAGGGACCTACCTTCGAAACTCCGGCAGAATACAAGATGTTCCACATTCTTGGAGCTGACGCCGTAGGTATGTCTACCGTTCCTGAAGTTATTGTAGCAAACCATTGTGGCATCAAAGTGTTTGGAGTATCGGTTATCACCGACCTAGGCGTGGAGGGAAAAATTGTGGAAGTTTCACACGAAGAGGTTCAGAAAGCGGCAGATGAAGCGCAACCGCACATGACTACCATTATGCGTGAAATGATTAATCGAATTTAAGGATATGCAGGAAATAAACAGAACAGAAATAGCGACCTTAGGTGAGTTCGGCCTCATTAAACATCTGACGAAGGATATTGAGTTAAAAAATCCGGAAACCCAATATGGTGTGGGAGACGATGCAGCCGTATTGGAGTTTAAAGATAAAGAGGTATTGGTGACCACAGACTTACTGATGGAAGGGGTACATTTTGATTTGGTTTATACCCCATTGAAACATTTGGGATATAAATCGGCCATCGTAAACTTCTCGGACATTTATGCTATGAATGGTGCTCCAAAACAAATCACAGTTTCTATCGCACTGTCCAAACGCTTTTGTATTGAAGATTTAGAACAATTCTATGATGGGCTAAAACTGGCTTGTGAACTACACCATGTAGATATTGTGGGTGGAGATACAACTTCATCCGTAACCGGGCTCGCCATCAGTATTACTTGCATAGGTGAAGCGGACAAGGACAAAGTGGTTTATCGCAACGGCGCACAAGATACAGACTTGATTTGTGTCAGCGGTGACTTGGGAGGAGCTTATATGGGACTTCAACTTCTAGAGCGTGAAAAGGCTGTTTTCCAAGGAGAAAAAGAAGCAAATCCGGATTTTTCCGGAAAAGAATATATTTTGGAACGTCAGTTAAAGCCTGAAGCACGTAAGGATATCATTGAGAAACTGGCAAAAGCGGGAATCAAGCCCACCGCTATGATGGATATTTCCGACGGCCTTTCTTCGGAACTGCTGCATATATGCTCACAAAGCGATACCGGCTGTCGCGTTTACGAGGAAAGAATTCCCATTGATTACCAAACGGCTGTAATGGCGGAAGAGCTGAATATGAATGTGACAACATGTGCTTTAAATGGTGGTGAGGACTATGAGCTATTATTTACTGTACCTTTAACAGAGCATGAACGAGTTTCGGCTATAGAGGGTATAAAAGTGATTGGTCACATCACCAAACCGGAGCTGGGATGTGCCCTGATTACCCGTGACGGACAAGAGTTTGAGCTGAAAGCGCAAGGTTGGAATCCACTAAAAGAAAAATAATTTTAATTAAACAACACTGATAATAAACACCTTATGTTTTTATCAGTGTTTTTTTTTTAGAAATAGTTTGCAGTTTAAAAAAGTTTCACTACCTTTGCAACCGCAAACAAGAAATAATGGTGCCATAGCTCAGTTGGTAGAGCAAAGGACTGAAAATCCTTGTGTCCCCGGTTCGATTCCTGGTGGCACCACTTAGAAGAAAAGCAAAAGACAGTAAAATCCTGATTTCCAAACGAAATCGGGATTTTTTCTTTTCCCGCGAAACGCAAAAAACGGCAATATATTACCGTTTCTGGTGTTCCAAAAGGTGGAGCAAAATAGGTGGAGCAAACATCTCCACCGAATAAGATTCTTCCTCTCTGATTTGCAGCATTTTGCGTATCAAGAAAGCGTGTATGGTTTCCTACTTTTGTACCACGAATAAAACTGTAGGAACATGAAACGAGATTCATTCAAAGTGCTTTTCTTTCTCAAGAAAGCCAAACTGCTGAAAAACGGAGAAGCCTCCGTGTGTATGCGCATCACGGTGAACGGTGCACGAGTGGAAACCAACATCCGCAAGAGTATCGACCCGGCTTTGTGGAATCAGGCGAAGGAGTGCGCCAAAGGCAAAAGCCGCAAGTCCTGCGACTTGAATGCCTATATTGAAGAGGCCAGAATCAAACTGCATGGCATCTTCAACGAATTGGAAAGCGAAGGCATTCCCATCCATGCACGTCTGTTGCAGGAAAAGTTCTTCGGGCAGGACAAAGAGCCCGAGGCCGTCCGCACCATCATCGGCACCATGCAGGAGCACAACGACCAATGCCGTGAACTTGTGGGCAAGGACTATGCCCTCATTACCATCCGCCGTTATGAAAGTTGCAAGCGTTATCTGGCGGAACTTATCAAGCAGAAATACGGAAAAGAAGATTTACCCTTGACAGAGGTCAATGGCGAACTGGTACGTGCCTTTGAGTTTTACCTCAAGACAGAAAAAGAGTGCCAGCAGAATACCGTTATCCGCTACATGAAGTGTCTGAAGAAGATAACCAACCTCGCCCTTGCCAACGAATGGATAACCAAAGACCCGTTCATCGGAATCAAGTTCCACGAGAAGGAGGTCATCCGTGAATTCCTGACAATGGATGAACTGCTCACCATATACAAGAAGGAGCTCTCATTGGAGCGCATCACCGTTGTACGCGATGTTTTTATTTTCGCCGCCTTCACAGGACTGGCTTTCATAGACGTGCAACAACTCGTACCCGAACACATCGTCGAAGACCAAAACGGAAACCTTTGGATTCGCAAGCCTCGCCAGAAAACAAAGAACATGTGCAACATCCCACTGCTTGACATCCCGATGGCCATTCTCCGTAAATACGCAACACATCCTACTTGCCAAAAGAAAAATGTGTTGCTACCTGTTCCCTGCAATCAGAAAATGAACAGTTATCTGAAAGAGATTGCTGATTTATGCATGATAAACAAGACCTTGACCACACATACGGCTCGGCATTCGTATGCAACCTCTGTCTGCCTCGCCAACGGTGTGAGCATTGAGAATGTGGCCAAGATGCTCGGCCACTCTAATATCAAGATGACCCAGCACTATGCACGTGTATTGGATTCCTCCATCCTGCGCGATATGAACAATGTAAAGAACATGATGGCCAAAGTAATGGGATGAATATGGAAAGAGGAATCATTACAATCAGTGAAAGCGGTGTGGTGAGTATGTCCACTGCACCCATATGGATGACACAGTTTGAGATTGCCGATTTGTTCAGGGTGCTCTCGTGTGATGTTCGCAAGGCGATACATAGCATATACAAGAATAAGGAACTGAACCAAGTGAATACGATGAAATATGACAAGCAACCCGATGGAATCAGTTACGATGTTTACGGCCTTGAAATAGTTATAGCCATTGCATTCAGAATATGCAGTAAGAACAGTATGCTGTTCAGACGGTTTGTAATCGGTAAACTGAGTGCTGATAAGATTTCGTTGTTTGTTTCCTGTGGCAGAGGAAGCAACCGATGGTATAATTGAGTCCATTCCGTCAGCCACTCGTTCCCGATGCTCGGATGCAAAGGTAGCGCATGGTTTGATGGCAGAAGCAAGGTCAAGCGGCAGAGCTGTTTCTGGCAGAATCTTCCTCCTGCGGAGCGTATTCAGCCCGAAAACCTTGTCCCTGCCGACCATGCGCTTGTAGGGCATCCGGCAACGGAAACAAGCGACTGACGGGAAAGCAGAAGAAAGGAACAGCTTACAGACGAAGCGTAGCATTGATGCTTCATCCGTAAGCCGTTCCTGTTTCTTTTCGCTGCCGCAATTACAGGGCAGACGGCAAACTGCGCTCCTTCAAGAAAATCAAGTTGCCGTCCGTCGGTAGGCGGAGCGGTAGCCGTCAAGTAGCATCTTCTCTATGTCCGATTCGCGGTAAAGAATCTTGCCTCCCAACTGGATATAGGCTATCCGCCCCTCGTTGCGGTAGTCTTGAAGTGTTCTTCGGCTTACCTTCAACCGTGCTGACACTTCCTTGTCAGTAAAGAAACGCTCATCGCCCAATGTCGGGCGATAGTTGGCTGTCATACGCTCGTAGTTGTCCAGTAGTCGGTCGAGACTGCCCATGAAGTGGATAATCCACTCGTTGTCTTTGGTCATCAGTTCATTCATGTTACGTTGGATTTAGTGGGTATTGTTATTCTACTTTGTTTATTGCTTATATTGTTCGTCCTTTGAAGCGTGCTTCCTTCCGTCTGTCCTCCACATGGGCGACGATGCGCTTTACGTCTTCGGGACGGTAATACGTCTTATGGTTTATCTGCGAGAAGGCAAGTGTGCCGTTGTCCCGCAGCGTCTGCAACGTGCGTGGACTGATGTTCAGCATCCGGCACACGTCCTGATTGTCCATCCACTCACTCATTGTCTTTTCGCCGTGCCGATGGCCAATGGCATCCATGCGGCGGATGAACTGGTCGAACTTGGCGACCATCGCTTCAAAGGTTCTTTTTTCGATTGATACTATTTCCATAATGCTTCCTTTTGTTGTTTCTTTTGCCGCAAAGGAATGGATAATCCGCCATCCGGCAATGCTTTTTTCAGAACTGGCAGCCTTTGGCACCGATATGCCGGATAACCGATGCCAGTTGCCGGAGAATTCTCTCTTAATTCCTATATATAATGGGGATTTCGAGGTTGCGATAAGACCTTAATTGAAGTCCGCCCGTAAATGAGACTTTGCCCTTTTCTGTTATTCGTGCCCGGCGAATCGGTGAAGTCTGCACCATTGTTTCTATCGCCTCAAAGCAAATCCATACAAAATTGCCTAAGAGAATCCAAGTTCTTGACTGGGTGAACTATAGGTAGTTATTTTGCACCCGACAAACGGTCAAGTATGCGCATAACGACCAATAGTTATTCACCATTAACAAGAAACAGTATGAGTAAGAAATTCAAAAGCATCGAGAACGATGAAGAGTTCAAGAACTTCAAGTTGGAAGACTATCTGCCTTCCATGCCCAATGTTGAGCGGACGGAGAAGTCGGCTGACGCGAAATCGGAGGTGTCTGACGAAACGGGCAGTCTCTTTCCTCCGTTGAAAGAGCCGGACACATCCGTAGTGCAGACAGTGGTGTCAGCGGCTGTTACACACGGGCATGAGGAAGCAACTACAGAATTGGACGACACTCCTGCGGAGCGAATCATTGCCAGACGCATCAGCAGCAAGCAACGCCGGCTCTCGCTGGACGAGTATTGCGACACCTTTCTGCAAGTCCCCAAGATTATTGACCGCAAGCCTGTGTTCGTCAGCAGTGAGGTGCGCGATGAGCTGGACAAGATTGTCCGCTATCTTGGTGGTCGAGGAATGAGTGTGTCCGGACTGGTTGAGAACCTCGCTCGCCAACATCTTTCCGCATACGGGAACGACATTGAACAATGGCGTAAATTGTGAGAATTAAAGCAAGGCCAACGGATGAACTTTTAGAGTTGCTCTAAATCCCTATGACGAAGTTTGGAGAGGGCAAGTTTATGTTTCGGGCAGACCGAAACCACTTGCCCTGTTCCAAACTCGCAGGGGAAGGACATCCCGTTGGTCTATAACTACTACAATCAGTAATCAAAGTAAACTTGATAATCATGAACAGCAAGAAAAGAAAGAATAAAGGCGGTCGCCCCGTCAAGGGTGCTGCCGAAAAGTTGAAATACCGTGTCACCGTGAAAATGGCAACGGAGGACTACTATCTGTTGAAGTCCAAGGCCAAGTCGGCAGGAGTCTCTGCCAGTGAGTTCATCCGTGGCTGCATCTCGGAAGGTAGCGTAAGAGAACGACTCTCGAAAGAACATGGCGACCTTATCCGCAAGTTGTGTGGCATGGCGAACAATCTGAACCAGCTGGCACGAAAGGCGAACGCAGAGGGCTACGCCTCTGTATTTGTTCCCTGCCGCACCTTGATGATAGAGATGGACAACCTTGTGAACCGCATACGCCTATGATAGCAAAAATCATGAAAGGCTCGGACTTCCGTGGTGTAGTGAACTACATCCTGAATGAAGAAAAAGGCACTCAAATCATAGATGCCGACGGCTTATTTCTGGAAAATAACGACACGATAGCACAAGGATTTATCGGCCAAGCGCAGATGAATCCAAAGGTGACAAAGGCCGTAGGTCACATCGCGTTGAGCTTTTCCAAGGAAGATGCTCCACGGTTGAACAACGCTGTCATGACACAGATAGCCCGTGAGTATATGGAACGGATGGGCATCAAGGATACGCAGTACCTTATCGGGCGGCACTTTGACAAAGAGCATCCGCACGTGCATATCGCCTTCAACCGTATCAACAATAACGGCAAGACCATCTCAGACCGAAACGATCGCTTCCGTAGCGAGCGTATCTGCAAGGAACTTACCAAGAAATACGGGCTTCACTTCGCCAATGGCAAGGAACAAGTGAAGATTGACCGATTGCGCGAGCCGGATAAGACTAGGTATGAACTATACAAAATTCTGAAAACGGAAGTCGGTAGATGCCGTGATTGGAACACCTTGCTTGAACGGTTGGAAAGGCAGGGCGTTGGTGTGCAGTTCAAGCACAAAGGGCATACGGACGAGATTCAAGGTATCGTCTTCTCAATGAATGGCTACCGCTTCAACGGCTCCAAGGTAGACAGGCAATTCAGCTACTCCAAGATTGATGCGGCATTGGCCCGTGACAACTACGGAGAACGACAGACGCAACCTCAACCACTGGCTAATCGGGAAGAAATTAGCCCAACAGCAAGTGGCGGTGGCGAGCTTATCAACGGCTCATTAGGCTTGCTTACTCCAAGCAATGCACCGGAGGAACAGCAGCCTTACGAACCTTATCTGAGAAACAAGAAAAAGAAGAAACAACGTAAAATTAATTGGTAACAATGGCAGACAACAATGTATTTGTCCTCTTCGAGGAAATCAAAACCGCCTTAAAAGGCATCAACAACAAGTTAGAAGAGCTACCCAAAGTGGTAGGGCAAGTTCCACAAAGCGAAACCAATACCCAAGATTTATCTCCGATTAAGGACGCTGTGACGGAAACGGCTAAAGCCCAATCTGAAGATATTAAGGGCTTGATGGCAAAGCAATGGAAGGCATACGCGCAAATCTCCACCGTTATTTTGCAACACCTCGACACCATCAAGAAGGTGCAGGACAAGCAAAGAGTGCAACAAGAACAGCAACAGCAGGAGCATATCCACAAGCACAGCTTCGACATCAAATCAAAGAAGGTCTTTTCTTTCGTTGCAGGGCTTGGTGTTGTCTGCGCCTTATCCCTATGGGGCAATATCACGCAGTGGCAATCCAATCGCCAGTATGCTGATGATGCCCTGAAGTTCCGTGCCATCTGTGCATGGGGCGGCTGCAACTCCAATGATGTACTTTGGCTGAACAAGGTGTTCGATATCCAACGGGACGAGAAGGCTATCGAGTGGGTACGGAAACAGGCGGACGAATTTGAGGCATCATTGAAGGTCGCTTCTGATAGTCTGATGCAGGATCGCAAAAAAAACAAAGGCCGATAAACAAGACAACAAGTAGTTCTTCAGACAAAAAACAAGAAACTAAGAATCGCATCGGAATAGGGTAGCCATTCCGATGCGATTTTCTTAGATATTGCTTTTAGACCACTTAAATCATTAAAACTTGGTCGGTACTTGGTCGGTACTTAGTCGGTGCTTGATCGGTAGTTGGTCGCAGTTTGGTCGGTGGCAATTTTGAGTGATTGCTTAGCTTGAGGGGTACTTAGGGGGTATTCTGTAAATTCAAGATTTTTGCCTCATAACCAATTATTTAAATAAGCTTAACTGTTTCGGATGCGGCAGAATGATGTCCGATAACTGTATCAGAGAAGTGTTTCTTAACGATAGTTGTTCGATGACATTCTCTATGCGTTTCTTGTCATTTCCGTTGTACCAACTGAATTCCCATTTGGCCTGGGGATTTACGATGCTTTTAATATGTCTTAAATATGGGAAATCGACATCTGACAAAGAGAGTCCCCATACATGTATTGTGTCAATGTCAGACAGTTTTTCCCATATTTCATTATTGCTTTTTATTATGGCATTTACATCCTTATATAAAGTCCCCATGTCATTGACGGCTTCTTCCAATTGCTCTTTTTCATTGGTAAAGGTATCAAATTGCCATTTGTTTTTGATTGCCTCTGGAGTTTGGTTATGGCCAAATATAAGGTATTGATTTAATGCTGCACATCCATGAATATAACAAATGCTACCTTTGTTAATTCCATACGCCGTTTCTAATGTTGTAGTGTAATTGAAATTTATGAAATATGAATTGTTCTTGTTTATCTGAACTCTCTGATTATAATCAGGTGCACCAAGTTGTAAAATCCATTCTTTAAAATATTGTTCTATGTGAAAATATAATCTGTTGAGAGTATATCCTACTTCCGGTATAGGCCCATCAGAAAAATCATCAAGGTTAAAAAATCCGCGACTTCCATCTACACGTGTGAAGAATATCATAAATGGAGAAGATACGTAGTCTTCAAGAATTGCCTCTATAGGGATGTTCCCTAAATTTTCTTCCAATGAACTCCATAAATCTCCGCCATCGAATTCATAGACCTGAAATAGACGGTTGAAGACAATTGCATCTTTGTCCTCTAACCAATCCTTGAAATTATTGTAACTGGAGTTGATACAATGGTGCATATCAAATCCATTACCGATTAGATATAGCTCGTTAATTGATGAACTCATACGAAAAATCTACTTCTACCTTATTTGTATAAATCCAGTAACTCTGAGTAAGTATGTATCTGACCGTTCCAATTGCGAAACTTAGGGATTTCTGCAATATGGTCGCCGAGGGGTGTGTATGCTCCGAGCTTGATGTTCAGACACGGCATCTTAACCATGATTTCTTTTCCATTGGCATCCAATATCGGATTGGCATCATCATCAAGCAACGGTTGCTTGCGAGAACCGAAAGTGATACCTGTTATTTTATAATATCCGGCAATGCCTCCATCGAACATCGGCACAAAATGCTTTGCCTCGGAGATGTCTCCACCGGGCATGTTTCGCATCACAAACTCGTCAGCCTCCCGGTTGACAAACGCCAAATATTCTTTTGAAACCTCCATGTGCCCGTCCTTGCGACGTCTGTTTTTGTTGACGATACCGAAAAGAAACTTGCCGTGTGTTGCTGTCGTTGAAGGTACTGCAGTGCCCGCTGACACAGGTGGAAGAAGTTTACGCGGATCTTGTCCAAGCGGACATTCCACAATGGTGAATGCCTCTCCGAGTTCTGCAAGTACATGTGAGTTTTCTTCTTCGAACTGCTTGCGGTTGTCAAGTGCAAGAGCTATGATATCCTTGTCATCGTATGGAGCATACACCTTTCCGAGAATGTCGCGGAAATGCGTTTCGATAAATTCTCGGGTATCAACTTCCGGCTTCGGCCGCATGGCAAAGAATTTGAAGCGTTTCTCAAGTTCTTTCTGTATCTTATCGCGGAATATTCCACGTACCTTCTCACGCCATTCTTTCTTCCGATAGGCGTTATTACGGGCATAGAGGGAAACAACATACAGGAAATTGACATCGTAGTGTGTTACAAGGAGCGTGTCGCGGTCAAACAGACGGTTGCGGAACTGCTGCGAGACAAAAGTCGTCGCACTTTTTTGCGCCTTTTCGACAGTATCAGTATACGAAAGATCATCGGGCACTGTTGCGCTGATGAAGAAGTTGGGAATGATGTTGTAGCCCTCCGTTATTTCATCGCGCAGACAGAAGTCGGTCTCTCGTGGCTTGCTTTCTGTGTCTTCACCAAAGAAAAGATTAAGATTCCATTGTATTACATTGCGGGCGTAGGTGTATTGTTTGGCAACCGACTCCCTTGAAATGGGGTTCTTCTGTTTGTAATACTTGGAGTCACCTATGTAATAGACCTGCTTGTCGGGTTCTACTGAAGTCAGGCTCTTATACAGATACATGTGGTCTACTTGTTTGCCATCTTCCTGCTTCTTGTTTAGTCTGTCTGGAAACTTCGAGTCTCCGATAAGGTCGTCAATAATCGTCTCAAAGACAATGTTGAAGTTCTTGGCAAGCAGGAATTCATTGAGCTGTGCGTTGATGCGCACGCTTTTAGACTGATCAAAGAACGCGAAGCACAAATCCCATAATTGTAATGCCTTGTCGGAAAAATATTTGTATTTTATCTGACGTAGGCGACGGACGCCAAAGCCGCAATCTGTGGTGCCATCCTCGCGACGGTGCGGCATATAGCGTTCAAAACGCTTGCCAGTAATGAGATCGTAATTGAAATTCACTTCTACGGGAAAACCGTAAGTCTGCTTGACGTAGTTTAGAATCGAATAGAAGATGACAAGCAGTTCTTCGTCAAAGTTTATGCGCCGTTTCTTCGTTATCGGGTCAATGTAGACTGGCTCATTATCCTGTATTACCACTTGCGATTTTGCAATGGTCTTGCTCCAGTTTATCTTGTTGAAACCGCTACGGTTATTCTTTAAGATAAACATAAACCAGTCTTTGTTCTGCCGTGCAAACTCAATGAGCGAGAGAATGATGTCAAGGAATGTGTTTCCGGTACGGTGCTTACCACGGCCAACCTTTATTGCGCTCTGCTGGCGTATGATGGTGTGGTCCTTGTTCTGACGTACGCAGTTATCACGGTAAACAGCTATTGCTCGGTAGATCCATACCGATAATCCATAGATGAACTGCCGATGCCCTTGTGAGAGCGGATTTCTGGGTTCATTAAGGTCAATGACATGCTCGGGATGCAATCCCTCCACGCCGAAAAGATTGTCGCGATGGTCTATTACTACCTTGGGGAGAATGAACACCGCTTGGCTCTTTTCGGCATAATAGTAGTAGCCTACGTAATTAACGGAGGCTACGCCACCCACAACATCAAGTTCATCAATGTTGGGAAACAGTTCCCTTATGCTTTCAAATGGGTACGGGTGCCCCTCTACGAGTAGTTTCATTCTGCAATTTGTTCAAATTCCATACCAAAGGAGGTCGCAAATTCTTGAATCTTATCGAGTCTTTGTTTTCCCCATTGAGTCGAAACAACAAATTCGATATTATCACCGGCTGTTATAATCGGTTCGTTCTCAAAAAATCGACGGTCTCGTTTACTATCATTGACATGTTCTTGTTTCCATTCGGACAGAGATGCAACTGGTAAAAAAATGTCTTTTCCGCAGATAGCTTTACCTGCGTCAACCATTTTTTGAAGTGTCATGTTGGGCTGTCGAGCAATAGCTTTACTCATTTCGAGAAAAGCTTCGCCGATTCCATAGCTGCCATTGCCATTGACCGAATACTTAAGACGTTTCCCATTAGGAGACATATCATCTTCTTCGTTAGCGTCATCTGATTCTTCTGAGGTCTTGGGGGTAAGACCAAGATTGGTAACAAAATGTTCAATACGCTCCTCATTTATTTCGCCTACTTCATCAAAGTATGATGCGAAAGTCATCGTTTCGCCATTTTCGTCCTTGAAGAAGGCTTCTTCAAGGCCAAAGTCCTTGAATACGTCATTGTAAAGGTAGAACAGCACTTTCGACACAAAAGTTTCGGCACTGATTTTACCATCGCATGCCTTTGCAAAGAAATAACCGAGTTTCTTGTCCTCTTGTTGTATCTCGCCACATTCAATCTCCGCGTTAATGGCTGAAACAAACTGCCACCAATCATATTGATGTCCGTTGGAGAATGTTATGCGGTAACCTTTCTTTGCATCCTTGATTTTGATATACTTCCAATCCCAACGACGTTTGAATGCGGAGTCAATGGGGAATAGGGATTGGTCAGAAGTGTTCATCGTCGCCCAAATATAAAGGTTGTTAGGCAACAGTAGGTGTGACCCAAACTTCACTTGTGCAACAACATCCTTGCCGCCTTTGTAAAGAGCATTTATGTTCTCAGCATTAACAATCTTGAAGTCGCCAAGTACACGCTTTAACTCTTGTGCAAGATCATCATCGGCCACTATAGGATAATCTGAGAATCCAGCTTCATTTCGGTCAAGCAGCTGGAAGATATCGCCGAAAATCTGAGCACAGTTGCCACGGTTAATTTCTTCGATGATAAGGAACACCGGCTTTGGTTCCTCATTCTGTTGCTCGCGCCATGCGGCAATATATGCTTTGAGAAACGACTGAAAAATGTATCGGTAAACAATACGGTCTTCAAGTATAGTTTTGCCTTCCTCATCACGAAGTTTCGTGCCTTGTATGCCATAAACGGGCACACGGACTGTAATGGGCTTGTACGATCCGACAAATGCCGCATAGTCTGTGTCTGGATGAAATGTTGTGCGATAGTTCTCATACTGAGCACAAAACCTATTTATTGCAAACGATTTACCTGTACCCGGCGCTCCGTAATATATTTGTTGGAGTGATTCATCTATTGGGTGCATAATATTTTCTATATTATTGTTGAAAATATCGAAAAAACTCTTTCTATCTGTTCTGTCCATTGTTGTAAATACTGTGAGAGGATTGATGTCTGTTACATTCAATTTGCCTTGTGGAGAAAATGTCAAAATCCTCGAATAATTATTGATGTAGTTCCGAATAATGTCATCATTGTTTTTTGCTTCTTCTTTGAAACATGCAAGACAAGCATCATGGTAATCGCTATTTGGATGTTCTCGTACATATTCGTACAATGTCCTCAGAAAGAAAGTAGGACATTCAATGTTGTTAAATCCCTTTTTGCTGATATACGGGTTCGGAATATAGTAACGAGGAAGCCAATGAAATAAATAAATTTCGGCTTCTTCTGTTGTGATATCGTGGTCAAAACGAGGAAAGAAATATCCTTCCTCAGATTCATAATATAAACCTAATTGGCATGCCAATTGATATGGAGTTCTGAAGAAATCCCCATCCCATTTAGTAGACATGATATTCCTGAACCGCTCAGAAGTCAAGACCTCATGCGGCATAGAGTTTACCAACTCAACAACTGTTTTTGGAGTTCCATTTCTCCATCGGCAAATAATATCAGCCATAAGTTTGTCGTTATTCTGTTATACCATATTGTGTGATATCCATCTGTTTAAGAATGGCTATCAGCACATCTACAACTATACTGTTCCCAGCTTGTTGGTAGGCTGATGTATCAGACACAACTATTTTGAAGGTATCTTTAAATCCCATCAGACGCAGGCATTCACGTGGGGTAAGTTTCCTAATGCGTCCCTTGTGAGTGACGTAATTGTCTACGCCAGCCCGGTGCATTTTGTGCATAGATTGAAGTAATGGGCGGGCCACATCTAAATCGGTCTCTGTAGAAGTCTTGAAGTTTTTTGTCCCTCCCGCCAAAACATATTTTGCCACCTTTTCTGAAAGATAGTACTTCTCTTCTACATCCTTAACATCAAAGATGAATTCGTCGAAATCCGTATCATGTTCCGTCAGCTCCGAATCGGGATGAAATACAAAATCTCCATGCCAGTTGAATTGCTGGTTTCTTTTTTGGCACAATTGTATATCTCCATTGATTTGTGTGTAACTCTTCATCCGATTCTTATGACTTGTGACAAATTTTACACCTTTTTCCCGAAGAAAGTATTTCGTATCAATAAAATCTTCAAGAAAATCATACATACGGTATTCCAATTCTATCGGTGCTGGATATTCAAATTTAGTTTTCTTTTTGAATCCAAGACAATACACTCGTTCTCTATGCTGAGGGATACCATAATCGCAACTATTCAAGACTCTGAATTTTACATCATAGCCTAACTCTTCAAAGATGTCATGTATGACGTGCCATGTTCTTCCCTTGTCGTGATTAAGCAACCCTCGTACATTCTCAAATAAGAACACTTTAGGCTGTGTTTCTTTGACAACTCGGGCAAACTCATAAAACAAGGTGCCTCTAGCATCTTCAAACCCCAACCGATGACCAACCATCGAAAAAGCTTGACACGGTGCACCACCAACAACTATATCGACTTTACCAACATATTTCCTCGCATCAAAATCGCGTATATCGGTAAACCAGTCATCCTCGTTTATTTTATAATTTGCGAAATAACTTTCTTTACATTTAGCATCTATATCTCCAGCGAACATTATTTGATGCTTTAATCCTAACCGCTGGAAGGCATGCTCAAATGCACCAATGCCCGAAAATACAGTGCCAATACGAATAGTATTTTCAGGATGTGAAAACGGAAGTTCTTTCCAAGAAACATCCTCTGATAGAGGAGTGGGAAGAATATTCTTTTTCTCCAGTTTTTCCGAACGATTCTTTATGATTCGTTTTACCTTGGTAATCTTATCGGACTCTTCTTGTATATCTTTTATGATGGTAGCCATTAGAATTCTAAATTTCTATTATTCGGGCATTTTTACCAATTCTTGAATCTGCACATTAAGAAGCTCGGCAATCTTAAGAAGAGTGTCGAGGCTCGGTTGAATAGTGTTCGTACACCATTTGGAGACTGTAGCAGGATCTTTGCCGAGTTGCTCGGCAAGCCATTTGTTGGTTCGCTTCTTCTCCACAAGTATGACTTTGATTCGGTTTATATCTTTGCCCATGATGCTTATTCCTTGTTCAATGACACAAAGGTAACAATTTTCATTGAAGAACCATCCATCTCAAACCATAAAATTGGTACAAGGATTCAATAAATTGCATTTTGTGCAATTTTAATCTGCGAAATAAGGAGCTTTAGATTCTGCCGCCACAAGGATATCCGGTTCTTCAATAGAATATCTTTTAACAGTAGAACACGTTATATCATTAAAGAGTTTGTTCAAAGCAGTCTCCCGGTTGCATTTATTACGGAGTTCACACTCCCAAATACGGATTACTTTCCAACCAAGAGCAATCAATGCTTGTGTCGTTTCCTTGTCGCGTTCTATGTTCTGCGTAATTTTACTCTCCCAAAACGGAGTGTTGCTTTTGGGCAGCCTGAAATACTTGCATCCTTCATGGCCGTGCCAAAAGCAGCCATCTACAAATATGACTGTCTTGTATTTCTTCAATACAATATCCGGTGAGCCAGGAAGCTTTCTGTTGTTCAGACGATACCGAAGCCCCTTGCTGAACAAGAATTTCCGCACCAAAATCTCCGGCTTGGTATCCTTGCCCTTGATAGCTGCCATACATCGGCTCCGCTGCTCCGGTGTCATCACATCAGCCATGGCTCATCTATTTAATGGCAACCAAAGTGGACAGATAGGTTTTATTTTCTTCTCTAGTGCGTTTTGTGTAGTTAATTTGATCACAAACATGCTCAATCTTTTGACAGAACACATCAGCATTAAGCTTACTCATAGACAATATCCCATGTTCATCCCTCTCTGTTGAGTGCCATGTCGCTTCGTCATTGAGTGGGTGCTTTGGTGTGAATGGAGGAATATTAAAGATTTTATTGTCTACTTGCGTTATCCAAGCGGCACCAATCTCTGCCATTGCACCCCACGCACGTTGTGTGTTCTCACTAGTAATAAAAAGGACATATATTTTTTGTGTTGAATAACTTTCAACGAAGAAATTTCTGAGATAGTCATATATAGAAACACCTTCTGGAATACGACATATCTCATCGTCACAATTGGTATAGATGATGTCTTCGGCTGGAACATTATTATGCAACAACATTTGATATACGATGTCAGCCAATGGCTTATCTTTATATGTATGACTGATTAATATTTTCTTTTTGTTGCTGTCTATTTGTGATTTGATCCCTAATTCGGGCATATTTTCATTGATGGCAGTATTTACAATATCTGTCATTTCATTTTGTCGGTCTTGTCCTCCAATGGCTGCAATAATGCATTGTGCGGTTTTTCCCTTGAATGATTCAACAGATTGGCGAAATTTTGCTTCGTCATCTTTTATTTCTTCTAGTTTTTTCTTTTTCTTTTCTGACTTAGTTATATCTGCGAATTTCTCTCTCTCTTTTTGAGAATGTCAGGTAAAAGCGTTTCTCTTACGAATGATATCACGGCAATATATCTTGGATCATCAGACTTGTAACCTTGACGATTGCTCAATGACATATCAGGCAGTTCCGATTTTTCAAATAGATCAACAAATAATTGCCCAACGACATAAACCTCGTTTAGTTTATTTTGCCCAACGATAGGAAGAATATTAAATTCTCCCATTTTGTTGTTTGCATAAAGTGAAATGAAGTTATCAGGGAAGTCTGATACTTCGGCCTTTCTGCCCCTTGTTGTTTTATAGGTTCCAATCCAGCCCTCAACTTCCAACTCATACTCATGACTTACCCCTTCATTATCTGTCAATGTAAGAGGACATTTATATGATTTGCGGCTTTCTACCAAGTCGTTTCGATATGGAGGATAATAATTAGGAACTCGGGCAATAAGTTTTTTGTATGAATCGCCCAATGTGATGATAGAACTCAATTCAGTTGCAACATTTTCGTCGTAACTATCAAGAACCACTTCTTCTCCCCCGCGGACAATATGAATCCGAAAATCATCATTGACCAAAGGAAAAATTTTCAATAAATTACGTTTGACGGCTGCCAATGTCTTATGTAATCTATACTGAGGGTTACGCATTACTATTGCAGTTCCGTCCCCATTTATTCGACTAAATTTAACTTGTTCATCAGGGATGGCCTCTAATTTATTGTCGTCGTTTGGCCTCCGTGACAGTACGAAACCAGATTTTTCACCATCTCTTGATGTAAGGACATCAACTGTTTGGGATACAGAAAGTGCTGCCAATTTCCCTACGCCTTTACGTCCCATTTTTCGTCTAGCCCCAGACGCGGTATAAGAATCTTTTTCATTATTTCTAGACACTTTGGCCACATCTAGAAATTTGCCAATGTCACCATTGTCATAAGACATTCCATGCCCATCATCTTCGACCCTAATGTCATCCATATTAGCAATGATATAAACATTATGCGCATCTGCATCGTAAGCATTGGCGATTAGTTCGGCAAGGACATAATAGATATTCGTATAAAGATTAGGACCAAGTAATTCTAGAATTCTTGGATTAACTGAAATCTTATATTCTTTCATCTATCAACAGTTTTTAAATGGTAAATAATACTTTTTGCAATTACTTCTCCCAATTTGGGAGGAACTGCATTGCCAATATATCTAGATGCTTTTGTTAGAGACACGGAGTCTTCATTTTCAAAAAATTTATACGATATTGGGAACGTCTGAAATAAGGCGGCTTCTCTTGCTGAGATAGCTCTATCTTGAACAGGATGACCAAAACGACCATTACCAATACCCGTACATTGTGTAGTCATGGTGGGAGAAGGTTCATCCCATTTCATTCTACCATACACACTTCCGAAACTTCGACCGCCATCCCTTTTATGACATTCTAAAATAAGTTCTTGGGGCCAAGATCTCCAGCTTCCTCCTTCTTGAGTAGTCTGAATTCGTTTAAGATTAAGACTGCTCAATGCACTGCATCTGTGAAGAGGATCTTTGGGGTCTGATTCTCCTGCATTAATAGGTGGCAGGTTTGCGATAATATCCCTTACTGTTACATATTTGTCTGAGGTATGCGTCTTTGGTATTAATGATATTTCCCCAAGTTTGGAAGCGAGTAGGACAAGGCGTTTTCTTGTCTGGGGTATACCATAATCTGGACAATACACAACGTCGCACCAAACATGATAACCATCTCTTTCAAGCGTGGAGATAAAATCTTGAAGTACGGGCTTTAGGCGAAATGCGCGTATGGCAGGAACATTCTCCATCGTAATGATGTCTGGTTCAACTTCATTTACCAAACGTCCAAATTCATAAAGTAAGTCATATTTGTTCGGATCCTTATCTTTATTCTTGAATGCATAGGATGAGAATGGTTGGCATGGAGCGCATCCAGCAAGGACACGAATAGCTTTTTTAGAGTATCGTGGCGATATGTCATCTGCTGTTACAGTTGTAATGTCTTTAAAAATGAATTTCCCTTTGGTGTTCGTTTCATAAGCATATTTGCAAGTGTGATCCAAATCAAATCCTGCAAGGATATGGAAACCGGCAGATTTCATACCATAACTCAAGCCACCTATTCCACAGAATAGATCAACAACCTCTATACGAGGTAAGCGCCCAGGGCGTTTTTTCTTGAGCTGTGCCATGTCTGTTCAACGTTAGATGCTTTTATATCATAAATTTGGGTACAAATTTAGTGCTTTTATTCCAAATTGAGATAGGTATTGGCACAAAATCACATATAAAACGCCAAACAAGACGATTCATTGACACGTTTATACAATAAAACGCCGTATGTAGAGTGAATTCCCAACTAATTCACTACCTTTGCATCAAGAAATCAATCACATCCACGACATAAGGATGAACGAAGAAAACAAAATAATACTCTATCAGGACGATAACGAGATTACTCGCGTGTCAGTACGTTTTGCCGATGAAGATTTATGGTTGACACAGAATCAGTTGGCGAATATATATTGCACAACACAAGAGAATATCTCTATGCATATTAAGAATATATATGCAGATCACGAGTTGGATGAGAATCGAACTTATAAGAGATTCTTATTAGTTCGTCAGGAAGGTAATCGTCAGGTAAAACGTAACATCGACCACTATAATCTTGACATGGTTATCGCCTTGGGCTATCGTGTGCAGTCCCAAGTGGCTACTCGTTTCCGTCGCTGGGCTACTCAGCGGCTTCATGAGTATATCCAAAAGGGATTTGCGATGGATGATGAGCGGTTGAAGCAAGGAGGTAATCGGTATTTCCGTGAGTTGCTGCAGCGTATCAGAGATATTCGTAGTAGCGAGCGTAACTTCTATCAACAGGTGACGGACATCTATGCCACAGCCACAGATTATGACCCACGGGACGAGATGACAAAGATGTTCTTTGCAACCGTACAGAACAAGCTGCACTACGCCGTCCATGAGAACACGGCAGCGGAGGTTATCTACAATCGTGTGGATAATGAGAAGCCGTTTGTAGGTATGACGAACTTCAAAGGCAACTATGTAACCAAAGACGATGTAAAGATTGCCAAGAACTATCTCTCAGAGATTGAACTGCAACGTCTTAACCTGCTTGTTTCCGGTTTCTTGGACTTTGCCGAGTTCCAAGCATTGGAAATGAATCCTATGACGATGAAAGATTGGATAGAGGCATTGGACAATCAGATTATCGCTCATAAACGGAAGGTCTTGATTGGCAAGGGCAACATTTCGCACAAGCAAGCGATTGAGAAGGCAGAAAAGGAGTTTGAAATTTACCGCAAACGCGAAATGGAACTGCTTGAAAGCGATTTTGACAGAGAAATCAAAAGATTGAGAGATAAAAATGATGGTAATTCCAAGTAAATCACTATATTTGCACCAAGAAACCATCCGCTTCCACGATGCGCAGAACGCAGAAGTCCAGCGGTGGAGCAATAGGAGGAGATTGCTGTTGAGGCGATTCTGAAAAGTGATGATATAGAGCCACTTGGAGAAAGATTACGATTTCTGGTGGCACCACTTTGAAGAAAAAAAGACAGTAAAATCCTGATTTCCAAACGGAATCAGGATTTTTTGTTTTCTCACAAAACGCAAATACGACAATATAGACTGGATGACGAGGTATACGAGCTTAGGGATCAGGAACAATGAACATCCTGTTCTTCATTCTGAAGACAAAACTTCTCCTGAAACGGGTATTCGGAAAAGAGACGGAAATGCGTACCCTGCTCGGTATAATGAACGAAGAAATAGAAAAAATGAAAAAGGCAGTAAACATAGATTATGCGCCTGTAACTTTAGACAAGTCGGACAAGAAAGTAGGTTTATCATTTTTATAGACGATATGTTTGGAAAGGAATAAACCGCTGATAATTTCCATTATATCAATCAGATTTGTTTTGTCTGCCAAATAAAGAGGGGAAAAAGGTTGTTTGTTAAAGTGTGATTTGAATTGCTCCGGGTACTTGATACGCCATTCCACAAGGCGTATTTCATTGTTCAGTAGCCCAATCGCTTCATCAATGGGATACAAATAAGGCATTTTTTTCTTGCTCAAACCGTACATGATACGATTTAAGTCTATGTAATCCGAATGAAAAATAGCGTAATAAAACGCTATTATCCTGTTCGCTGATACTGAAATCAGCCAAATGAATAGCCAATTCCTCAATAGCTTCCATAAACTCTGATACGGAAACTTTACGTTGTGAGCATTCCGATAATAATCGAAAGAAACTCAAATCTGATATTTTGTTCATACAATAGAAATACTAAATGTCTTTTTATTAAGCACATATATTTGTCATCCCATTAAATAGCATTCAAGTGAAGCTATTGAATAAAAAACATTCCCAGCATTGTGAGCTTCTAATTTTTGTGCATCTAAGCAAGAAGTTACCCATGAAGCAGATAAACATCGTATTCCAACTTCCCTACAAGACACAATATCTGAAACTGTATCACCTATATATATCATTTCATCCGGTTGTAACTTATAATCTGCAAGCAATTCCCTAAAATTCTCTGCTTTATTATTTTTGAAAGGATTTCCAGTTTTTACTTTATCAAAACACGTGTCCATATTAAATTGACGTAATGTTATCGCACAGCTCTTTTCTCCTTTTCCTGTAACCAAAGCAATAGGAATAGATTTCTTTTTTAACTTCTCAATCAGTTCTGTTATACCGTCAAAAGGACGAGGGCACATTATATGCATTTGTTCGTATATCACGTAGAAGCCATCCAAGGCTTTTTCCGAATTATTACCAACAAGTTTTTTTATCATCCCTTTTTCATTTAGTCCAAAAGTTTCTAAAATATCATTCTCGGATACATCATTAAGAGTAACATAGGGAGTTACTGCCTTTTTTAAGGCTTTGAGGCACATGGGAATTGTATCTCCAATTGTACCGTCTAAATCAAAAGCTACTAATTTAATCATAACCTTACATTTGATTGATTTTCCGTATCACCCGACAAGGATTTCCCACCGCCAAGCTATTTGCCGGAATATCTTTGGTTACAACACTTCCTGCACCAATCACACTTTTTTGTCCTATTGTCACACTCGGTAAAATAATTACTCCACCGCCAATCCAGCAGCCATCCTCTATCATGACAGGGAGGGCAAAAGTTCGACGGACATATTTACAGCCATCCAGGGTTTCTGTCAATATAAGCCGTTCATTAAACTCTACCGGGTGAGTTGCCGTATAGATTTGTACATTAGGTGCTACCAGCACATTGTTCCCTATGGTAATCTTATTGCAATCGACAAATGTACAGCCAGTATTTACGGTGACATTATCACCGATATGTATATTGCATCCATAATCACATATAAACGAATGACCGACAGAAACATTTGCACCTATGCTTCCAAACATTTCCTTTAGTACGGCATGTTTTTCAGTCTTTTGTTCATACGGCAAAGAATTGTATTTCATCAACAAGTGATGAGCTTTACTTTTCAAATCCATAAAAAATGGGTCGTGGCAATCATACCATTCACCAGCCAAACATTTTTCCATTTCAGTTTTCATAAGCTATAATTTTAAATATGTTGCAAAGTTATACCGATTTTTTGGCTGATTTCAGGTATTATTTTTCGTTATTTTGGTATTAGTCCATTTTTTAGGGCTATATTTATGGCATGAAAAGAGAAAACCTATATCAACCATTCGAAATTAGTTTTAGCGAGCTTGACGAATCCTTGCTAAAAGAGCATAAACATTCCTTTTTTGAATTAGTATATATTCTTTCAGGAACAGGCATCCAATGGATTAACAACAATAAGTTTCCTTATCATGACGGACATTTGTTTATGATTACTCCCGGAGATACGCATTCTTTCGAAATCCATACAACAACTAAGTTTGTCGACATCAAGTTTAACGACATATATATACATTCTTCTGTTTTCGGTGCTGAAAATATCCAAAGACTGGAGTTTATTCTTCAACATGCTAATCATCAACCCGGTTGTATACTAAGAAATAAAGTAGATAAGTTACTGGTGAAACCCATGATTGAAGCGATTATCAGGGAATATATTAACCGAAATTTATACAGCAAGGAGATTATAACACAAATAATTAATACGATTATTATTGTGGTAGCACGCAATATCGCAATGTTCTTGCCTGAACAGGTGGATGAATGCTCTGAGGACAAATCGCTTGACATATTGCAGTATATTCAAGCAAATATCTATAAAACAGGTAAAATCAGAGCAAAAGATATTAGCCAACATTTTGGCATTTCGGAGAATTATTTAGGACGATATATCAAAAAACATACTAATGAAACTATGCAGCAATACATTTTAAACTACAAACTAAAGTTAGTAGAAAATAGATTATTGCATAGTCAAATGAGAATTTGTGAGATCGTTGAAGAATTAGGATTTACTGATGAGAGCCATCTTAATAAGTTTTTCAAAAAGTATAGAGGATGCAGCCCCTCTAATTTCAGAAAGAACAATTTGAAGTAAACCATATGCATATCCTTGTTTTTAGAGTTATTGAAACAGTAGAAATGACTATTTTTGCATTATATTTATAGATGTCTATGACAAATACAGAAACCATACAATCACTTATTGATAGCGGAGAAGGCTATAATGTAGAGTTCAAAGTTCGTGTTCCTTCAAAGGTTCGTGAACTAACAGAAGAAATTTGCGCTTTCGCTAATGCAGACGGAGGGTATTTACTCATTGGTATAAATGATAACGGACAGATTATTGGCACAGATTTAGAGAATGACAAACGTTCAGCCATTCAAGGCTCTATCAGTGAAATATCTCCGGCTCTTCATTGTGATATGTATGCGGTAAATATCGAGGATAAGACAGTATGGGTAATTGATGTTCCGTCAGGGAAAGATAAACCTTATATATTTTCCGGTTCTATCTTTATGCGTGAGGGAGCAAACTCACAGAAACTTCGTACTGTCGAAGAAATGCGCAGTTTCTTTCAGGAATGCAACAAAATATTTTTTGATGCTATCCCTTGTTCGTGGTTCAACATTTACACAGATGCAGATGAACAAGCGATAAAAGACTTTCGCACGGAAGCAAAGCTAAGTCCATCGACTGCCAACAAACAGATATTTGAGAATTTGGAACTGTTTACGGATAACGGAGTAGCCAAGAATGGAGCAGCCATGTTCTTTGGGAAACAACCTGAACGAAAGTTTCCACACGCAGTAACAAGATGTGTCCTTTTCAAAGGAACAACCAAAGTATATATCATTGATGATAAAACCTTTAGCGGTCCACTATACCAACAATATTTGCAGGCTATGGCATGGCTAGAAAGTAAACTGCAAGTAGCTTATAAAATTGAGGGAGCAGGACCAAGAGAAGAAATTTGGGAAATTCCTCTTACTGTGTTTAAAGAAGCCATTATTAACGCTCTCTCACATCGTGATTATTACGAACAGGGAGCAACCATTACAATAGAAATGTTTGATGACCAGGTAGAGGTTTCTAATCCCGGAGGGCTTTTGCCTATCGTAGCTAAAGATTTCGGACACAAGAGCATGACACGCAACCCATTAATCTTTGGATTGTTTACCCGTATGCATTTGGTTGAAAGGGTGGCATCCGGCATTCCCCGTATGCAAGAAGCTATGAAAGAAGCCAATCTTCCTGAGCCTGAATTTCATACGGACGGGATGTTTACGGTTATATTCAAAAGAGGTATCAGTATCAAGAATGATACTGTAAATGATACTGTAAATGATACTGTAAACTCAAAAGAACAAGAAGTACTAAATATCATCAAGCAATATCCGGGACTTAATTCGTCTAAGATTGCAGGATTAATAGGCAAAAGTGTTCCGACTGCTAAACGCTACTTAAATTCTTTGGTAAAATTAGGATTAATAGAGTTTAGGGGGGCACAGAAAACAGGTGGATATTATTTAGTATAAAAAAATATGGCTCAAATTGAATTTAATGAATTTGATTTCAGAAAAGTTCATCCAATAAAGTTACCATTCGCAGAAAAATACATATATGATGTTGACAATATTTTTTATGCAGATACAGGACTATTGGATGCAAGACAAACAAATATGTTCTTTCAAGAAGCAGGAAGAATGTTGATTAACGCTATTAACTTATTTTGTGATGGATATTTTGATTGTGCTTTTTACAGTTTACGCCAGTCTTTTGAAATATCAGTAACTTCTTTATATTTGAATGAAAATAAATCTATCATAGATAAATGGAATAAAAAACAAAGTGGGTTTGAGCAACACACTATGGTTAAATCCTTAAAAGAACAATTAGAAGATTACAAGGAACTAAGAGAAGGATTACTCAAACCATATTTTGAGAAACTACGTTCTATTATGGAAAAAATGAATAAATATATCCATAAACAGGGATTTTCTACAATGTATACTATGAGATATAGTTTTGAAGGGCGTAAAACATATAAAGAAGAACAATTGATAAAATTTTTCACCTATTGTTTAAAGGCTTGTATTGGTGCTGTTGCTATATGGAGAATTGTTATAGACCCAATGCCTGCATTATTAAACGATGAGACTATTTTTCGAAAAACACGTGAAATGATTACAGAACCATACAGTGATGAATTTATCGAAACATATATAGGAAATGATATATTTGAGTTATATAAGCAATCAACTCTCTATAAAGAATATTACCAATATTTCAATCAGTATGAGGAACAGAACGAAGCTGTATTTTATCTTATTCATTATCAATGTATAAATAGAAATAACCTTGATGATATTTATAAGCAAATTCATCTATTAGACATTAAAGAAAGAATTGCAGTATTATTTATAACATTCTCAGAACATATAACAAATATCATATTTGGTAATGGTCTTTTTAACTTTACATCCAATATTGTTTTTAAAGGAGATGATAAATCTATTACATATGGAGAAGGAATATATGATAATTATTTCAAAGAACATGATATAAACCAACCATACAAAGGAGGATTTATTTCCCGTTTCAAATTTAAAAACGAGAATGTAATTGTAATTCATAATGAATTGTTTCTTGCAGAAGAATTATCAGCATTCAATCTGATTAATGAGAAATGTGCAGACTATTTACAAAAAGAAAATGATAATTTTAATAGGATAATAGATGAATATACAAATACTAATCAACAAAAGATGTGATTTCCTTTAACTTTATGAATAAATCTCTATCTTTGCATTCAGAAATCGTACCCAAGATACAAACTTGTGTTGAACGGTGCAAAGCTGTGAAAACCTTATTCAAGGGACTTACATCGTAGCAAAGATATAACTTACTGAAAGATAGTGCTATATCAACCCGGTTTCAGTTGCTGGTGGCACCACCTTGAAGAAAAGCAAAAGACAGCGAAATCCTGATTTCCAAATGGAATCAGGATTTTTTATTTTCTCACAAAACACAAAATACGGCAATATAGACTGGATGACGAGGTATACGAGCTTTCAGCTCGATTATAACTTTCTCCACTTCTGACCTGCCTCCATATTTGATTAAGTCTTGGAGCAAAACTACTCCTTCCCGATATAAATCCCAATTTGATGCATATTAAAAAAACACCTTATACTTGAAGCATAAAGCTGGATGAATTCATCTTTGTAGAGTTCCCGAACATCTTCGGGAGCATCATCAAGAGTATAAGCAGAAAGATTCTTACGCAAAGATTCCATATACCTGCCCCACATCTTTTCCTGCGTATAGCTGGCAGGATTTAGTTTGAATACAGTTTCTCCGCCAAATGCAAGAAAACGGTTCTGAGATTGTTTATCATTCACACATTCTTTTTTTATAAACTCGTCAAATCACCTCTGAGCTTCTACTACAACAAGTCTATTTTAGACTGCAATATCTCAAACTTATATAATATGCATATAAATCTTAATCATCGACGAACTGCAAAAAGTTCAGCTTCAGTTTCCCAAGTATCATCCGGACACTTTACCATACGTTGCCAACGGAATGAGGTCGCTGTAATTTCCGAAAACACCCACTGTATATTCTTCTCATTAATTTCCGTCTGAACAATCCTGTTTCCTTCTCTTTTTCCTTCCAGTTGTGTAGCCCCTCCTAATTCCGTATATAAAATATCCCATGCTTCTGTATTAGGATTATACATACGTACCGTAGTCGCATAAGCTGCATCCGGTTGATAATCTTTAATCCGCACCTTACGCGAAGGACAAATAAACACATCTTGAATTGCAGTCCCTTCCAGTACCCAAGCGAATATCCACTCTCCCTGAACATGTCTTTCGCCTGTTGTACCTTGGTTATCAACCCATTCAAAATCCCATTCACCGACAAACTGTCCATACAGGTTGTCTTTTTCCGGTATCAAATTGCTTTTCCCTTTTGACACTAATACGTTTATAAATTCTCCCATACTTTACCTTACTGACTCTAGCCTGAATAATTCATAGTCTCCACAAAAAAGAGAACGCCCTTCTTGTATATTTGCAAGAAAAGCATTAACTTT
>ENA-OQLC01000299-OQLC01000299.1-human-gut-metagenome-genome-assembly--contig:-NODE-299-length-35179-cov-5.859581_pt1 | contig 35179 bp, 28 predicted proteins | sample MGYA00242653_ERZ504807 | MGnify/ENA primary metagenome ERZ504807 (study PRJEB26092, sample SAMD00036381) | human gut metagenome | host: Homo sapiens | study: EMG produced TPA metagenomics assembly of... | reverse complement strand
TCTTTTTTGTTGTTGCCGTTTCATGCGACAGCTTTTATATTATATCAAAGTGTTTCATGTTTGTCAACAACTTTTTTAAATTATTTTTTGTCGCTTTTTATTTTTATCAGCGACAACCTCTATATAATATCATGTGTATTTTGTTTTGTCAACACATTTTTTGAGGTTTTTATTTTTATTTTCAAAGGCTACCTTACATCCCTTATTACAAATAAAAATCCATCACTTTTCCGTGACAGATTTTTATAATACCATTATCAGTTTCTATTGTCAAGCCTTTTATCTCAACATTGTTGCAATTTTCATAATTATATTATTATCATATAAAAAACTAAGGATCTGATCTTCTCTGATCATTCCCATTGCCTGCTTTCCTATCGTTGTTGTATACAGAAGCGTAATTACGATAAACAGGATCCCTACTATAATAAATGAAATCGTCGACCCTATCAGAACTCCTGCCAGCCTGTTCAGAATTCCCAGAACCGGAAGTGCTGTCACAAAATCAAGCGCAAACACAACCGCTCTTATCACAATAGTTGCAAACAGGAATGTTACCAGAAACGCAACAATCTCGATAACCAGCTTTGCAAAATATTTGCTTACATATTCCGCAAATGTCGTTACCCCAAGCTTCTGATAAACTTCACTGTTATTATTTTCCAGAAGAAGATTCTTAAATACATCCGGAAGATCTGCCCCCTCGATTGCCACTATCTGCATTTGCTTTGGAACCTCAGCCTCCATGATCGACTGCTCTGCCTCTTCCGTTGACACATGTCCATCGAAGATATCTGGTGAAATTCCATACTGCTGCAGCATCTCATCTGACACATTACCATTTACAATATCTTCCACGGTAATTCCTGCTGCTTCCAATGTCTGCTCAGATACACCTGCCGCCGAGAGGATTCCCCGTACCTGCTCTTCCGTAAATCCCGAATTTGTATCCGCTTCTCCCGTGAAGGCTTTTGTCATCGTTTTTATACACTGCTGTTCTACCATCTCATCAATCGGTGTAAGCGAATAAATTGCTTTGCTGACATACGGCGTTGCAAAATACACAACCACCAGTGTAAGGATCGTCGCCCCAAGCGATACAGCAATCCTGACAGCACCTTTGGCAAATCCTACAATGGCTCCTATTGCTATAATGCCCCCGACAATTACCAATAAAATATTTACTTCCATACTCTACTCCTATTTTACAAGCCGTACCTCTGCAAGTCCGTCTGCATTCATCACCAGGTACTTATTGATTCCGAAAACCGGAATTACTTCTTTTATCTCATATTCTGTCGTTCCTTCAAATTGCTTCACACCAAGCTTGGAATAAATCAGGCAAGAAGTCCCATCATACATGATAACATTTCCATCTGCAATCTTTACATTTCCATATTCCCCGGTAAATGTTTTAGATAATTTCTGATTTCCTTCCATATCATACAGGCGAAGCTCATATCCTCCGCTTTCTTCTTTCAGTATGAACCCAAGATATTCATCGTCATGGAAAAAGCTTTTAATCTGCTTATCCAGCTTTACTGTTTCAGAAAGCTTCGGCTTGTCCGTTTCCTTATAGATCATAAACGACTGATCTCCGACCAGAACAGACTTCTTCTCATCTATAAAAAACGAAGTCGGAACAATTGTGTTTTTGTAAACATCATCAGCAACCTGATATTCTTTGTTTGCTTCTTCTGTATTATCAAAATTCAGGTATCCGACTCTTGTTGCCTCGACACCATCCGCTACACACAAATATGAAATCTGAAGTCTCGTTCCGTTCGGCGAAAGTGCGATTCCAATCGGGTATCCGGTTCCGGTAAGTGAAGCTCTGTGCTCTACCAGTACATTTCCTGTCGCATCATAGCACACAACCATTGGTGAATTTTCGTTATTTAAAATCGTACTAACAATTCCATTTTCCGCAACAGCTATCTTCTCGATCGGATAATTCGTATGGATTTCTCCCTTCGCGCCTTTTTCATCCATAACATAAATATCATTTCCACCGCGCTCTGCGACCGCCATCGCTTTTCCCGACACATTGATAACCGGATCCTTAATCTGATAAGACTGGTTCCACTGCTCTACACCTTTTTTATTGATATACGCAATTCCATCCCGTCCGTATTTGAGCATTCCGTCTGCATATTGCAAATATTTCAGATCACTTGATTCTGTCTCTTTATTTTTATAGCTTTGCAGAGTCCGTAAGCTTGTATATGTCTGCAATTTCACAAGCAGATAGCTGCTGATCAGTGCAAACACAAACGCCAAAATCGTTACCGCCGTCTTTATTCTCTTTTTTACTTTGTACGCCTTTATCTTCTCTTCCAGGTTTTCGTCCGGATCACGTACCTTTACTATCACATCCATAACCTGTCCTTTTCCTGTCGTTAGTTTGTTGTTAGTATACCACAGTTTTTATTCATATGTACAGAAAACTACGGCAGAATCAATTTCTGTCCGATAAAAATCAGGTTTCCGTCCGACAACCCGTTCATTCTGCAGATCGCATCTACATGTCCACTGTCCCCGTATACTTTCTTGCTGATTTTGGCTAGCGTATCGCCTTTTTCTACAATATAAATATCTTCACTCATTTCCTGCATTGTGCTCATCGAAGAATCATCGACCTTTTCTTCCTCTGTCGAAGCAGAATCAGAACCCTCTCCCTGCTGTGGCATCGGATCCTGCTGTTCCTCTGTCTGCGGATCATTCGTCTGCTCTGACTGAACGGTATTCTCATTTTGTTGCTCATTTGCTTCTTTTACTGTGCCACTGGTTTTCTGCGTTTTTTCCTCGCCCTGCTTCATGATCGAATTACGTATAAATTCCAGGGATGACTGGACATTTTTCATTTTCCCATAATTGTTCAGGGTTGTCACGCCCATGATCAAAACCACAATTACCAGAAACACGCTCGCCACGTATGTCAGCCTGGAAGTTTTCTTCTGCTCCTGCGCCTCAAATCTTTCTTTTACAAGGTTGCGAAAATCTTTTGCAGCCTTATCTTCCACAACTTCGCTGGGTGTCACGCCAATCTTTTTCCGTGCCGTAATCATATAACTCTGCATTGCAGCATTTTTTTCATAATAAACATAATGCCCGCCAATCTGCATCAGCTCTCTATATTTGTAACAATAATACTGTTCTTCCACCTCTGCATTATCTTTTAATATGAAAATAGTATTTTTTTCGGAAAAATATTTTTCATGGGTATTGAATATCTTCGTATCTATCACCATTCGCACGCCCGGTCTGCAGAGCATCCAGCCAATCATCGTACCCTCTTCAAAATATTCCTTTTTCTCCTGCTCTGCTTTTTCAAAATTCTCCTGTGAAATGATTTCATTTTCATCATCGGAAAATTCCATGCAAATCGCGCCAAAAATATAGAGACACTCCTGTCCTTCTGTTACTTCTTTTTTACCGACCAGAAATGCACCTGCCTGTTCCTTATCTGCTTTATCACAAATCTGATTCAGAAATGTATCTACATAATCTTCCACGTAAATCTTCGGAGTATCACTCACATTTCCTATCTGACGTACATTTTTTGGAAATTTGTTTTCCATAATACTCTCACCTCATTCTGCATATTTTGTAGTTTAGGCTATCGTATCATATGGAAAGCACACTTTTTATCGCTTTGTGTCTACTAAATAGGAAAATCGTTCGACAATCCTGTCCATTCCCCGTTTTTTCTTTACCGGATCGCTCTCCTTCCGCTGTGCAGTCTCAAAACTGCCGCAATACTTGTCTGCAAGAGTCGTAATCCACCCTTCCTTCGTCCGCGGTACCGAAAAAAGTGTAACCGGCCACATATGGTTAATAATAATATCACGCTCGATGCTATTCAGATCAAAAAATTTCTCGGCATTCTGTAGTGCCTTTTTCGGATGGGTCATTCCGTGAAAACGGTCTCCTGTCCGTTTGGCGTGGGTATGCCAGTCATATAGGAACAGATCATGGAGCATCCCGGCCCTTGCTGCCGATTCTGCATCCAGTCCCAGTGCCTTACACCAGACATAATTATAGTAAGAAACGTGGAGACAATGCTGATAGCAGTTCGTCACTCCGTGGTGCGGATAAAGCTTCATCCTCAGCACAACCGGATGTGTCGCAATATCTTTGACACATTCATAAAACTGCTCAAATTCTTCATCCAGCTCTTCCGGCGTTTTATTTTTCTTTTTTAATTTATCATTTAACTCTGTAATCGTTTGCTGTAATCTTTCCATTTGGGTTTCCCTCTTTTTCTGTCGGTATATTTTCCCCGGCACTCCTTAAGTATACCAAAATTTCTTTTGTTCCACCTCATTCTTTTCTAAAGAATTCCTTATGATTTTGTGATGTTTCTGTGATTCATATTGTTTCTTTCAAATTCCTGGTATAAAATAGGGCGGAACAAAAATGAGGAGGCTGATTGTAACATGAAACAGATTTATGAAGACCTGTCAGACGATACTGACTTTGATATCATTGATCTGGATGACGTACCGGATCGGGATACCGTAAAAAGGCGTAAAAAGAAATCTCAAAGAGATGTAAATAAAACCAACAAAAGCGAGGAAGTAAAAAAGAAGGAACACTCTTCCACCGAAGATCCTTCAGAGGATTCACGAAAGGAGCGGTCTAAAAAAGCCCGGAAACGTACTTCCGGAAACTCTGGAAACGGCAGTTCAAAAGCTTCCGGGAAAAAGCGTTCCACTCCATCCGCTTCGATCATCACCACTCCGGTGAAAAAGACCGTGCAGACCGGCGTAAAAATAACCGGCAAACTCCTGCAGACCGGAGCCCGTGGCGTAACGCTTCTGATGATCGCCGTAATTGCATTTAATATTTTCAAGAATTTCTGGAGCTGTTATCCGGTATATGGTTCACTTGCCACAGCGGTAAATGCCAAGAATTATACGCTCGGTGCCTTCCTTGGCGTCGCAGCATTTCTGCTGATTATGGAGATTATTTTCTTCCTGTGGGCGCTGACCGGACCATGTGCTTATGGAGACAGGGGAACAAAGCGTGTCGATACCGGACGGGGGCTTTTCTCTTTCCTGTTCATCGGTATAACTGTAATTGCTGCCGGAATGTTCTGGAATCTGATTCCTTCTTCTCCATCACCACTGACCGGTCTTGCCGGCGGTCTGCAGCTGTATGGAAGTCTGAAAGGAATCCTTCTTCCATTATGCGGAATTGGACTTGTAAGCTGTATTATACGGAAAATATTTTCCTAGAACGGGAAATATGCCACTCTCAAAATATAACTGGTTATAGTGCCACTGGTCTGGTGCTGTATTCTTCTCACTCCCACAGCGGATCAAGAACTTTCATCTATAACAAAAATGCCAGTCCCGATTTACACCGGTTCTGGCATTTTTATTATAGATTCTCAGAATCCTTTTTATTATTTTACAAATGCTTTTACTTTTTCGCAGATGCTGTCTGCATCAAGTCCGTATTTCTTGATCAGTTCAACTGCCGGACCAGATTCCCCGAACGTATCCATAACACCAATCTTCAGAACAGGTGTAGGAAGTTTTTCAGAAAGCACATCACATACAGCACTTCCAAGTCCACCGATAACAGAATGTTCTTCTACGGTAACAACTTTTCCTGTCTCTTTTGCTGCTGCAACAATAAGTTCTTCATCAATAGGTTTGATCGTATGGATATTGATTACTTTCGCATCGATTCCGTCTGCTGCAAGCTTTTCAGCTGCTGCAAGAGATTCGCTCACTTCAAGTCCTGTTGCAACGATTGTTACATCTTTACCTTCGCGAAGTACGATTCCTTTTCCGATCTCGAACTTATAATCCGGATTATCATTGATTACCGGTACTGCAAGTCTTCCGAAACGCATATATACCGGTCCCTGATGTTCATATGCTGCAAATACAGCTGCTCTTGCTTCTACATCATCTGCCGGGCTGATCACTACCATACCCGGGATTGTTCTCATAAGAGCGATATCTTCGTTGCACTGATGGGTAGCACCATCTTCACCAACGGAAATACCTGCATGTGTAGCACCGATCTTAACATTGTTCTTCGGATATCCGACAGAGTTACGAACCTGTTCGAATGCACGTCCTGCTGCGAACATTGCAAATGTACTTGCAAACGGAACTTTGCCTGTTGTAGCGATACCAGCTGCAACTCCGATCATGTTGCCTTCTGCGATACCACAGTCGATAAATCTTTCCGGGAATGCTTTCTTAAACATTCCTGTCTTTGTAGCTCCGGCAAGGTCAGCATCAAGTACTACTACATCATCATGCAGTTTTCCAAGTTCAACTAAAGCATTACCATAGCTTTCTCTTGTTGCGATTTTCTTTACTTCTGACATAATGCTTCACCTGCTTTCTCTAAATCTTCCATAGCGATCTTGTATTCTTCATCATTCGGAGCTTTTCCATGCCATCCAGCCTGGTCTTCCATGAAAGAAACACCTTTACCTTTTATTGTCTTGGCAATAATAGCTGTCGGCATTCCTTTTGTTTCTTTTGCTTCTTTGAAAGCAGCTGCAATCTGATCAAAATCATGTCCATCGATATTGATTACGTGGAAGTTAAATGCTTCAAATTTCTTGTCGATCGGGTATGGTGAGTTAACTTCATCAATACGTCCGTCAATCTGAAGGTTGTTATTATCTACAATTACTACCAGATTGTCCAGTTTTCTGAAGCCTGCTAACATAGAAGCTTCCCAAACCTGTCCTTCCTGAATTTCTCCATCTCCGAGAAGTGTGTATACACGATAGTCATCATTACTCAGTTTTGCAGAAATAGCCATACCTACTGCTGCTGAGATTCCCTGTCCCAGAGATCCACTTGACATATCAACACCCGGGATGTGCTTCATATCCGGATGTCCCTGAAGGTAAGATCCTGTATGACGAAGTGTCTTGAGGTCTTCTACCGGGAAGAATCCTCTGTGTGCCAGTGCAGAATAGTATCCCGGAGCTGTATGTCCTTTGGAAAGAACGAAACGGTCGCGGTCTGCTTTCTTAGGATCCTTAGGATCGATATTTAACTCTTCAAAATATAAATATGTGTAGATGTCTGCTGCTGACAGAGATCCGCCCGGATGTCCGGATTTGGCAGCGTGTACTGCTGTCACGATGCTCTTACGGATTTCATTTGCAGTTTTCATAAGTTCTGACTTGTTCATGAAAATATGCCTCCTGAAATAGTTTATTTTTAGTCACTTTGTCGGAAGCGCAGATTAGTGCTCTTCCGACAGTAAATTATTCCGATTGTAAATTTTATTCTCCGAATACTGCTTTGTAATCAGCCTGGAATTTTGCGATACCAGCATCTGTAAGCGGATGATGTGTCATCTGTTCAATTACTTTGTAAGGAACAGTTGCAATATCAGCACCTGCAAGTGCACATTCTGTAACGTGCATTGGGTTACGGACGCTCGCGCAGATGATCTGTGTATCAATATCTCCGGCCGCTGCAAACATCTCAGCGATTTCTTCGATCAGTTCTGTTCCACGTACAGAAATATCATCCAGACGTCCAAGGAACGGCGATACATATGTAGCCCCTGCTCTTGCTGCAAGAAGTGCCTGGTTTGCTGTGAATACCAGTGTTACATTTGTCTTGATTCCTTCAGCTGTAAGAGCTTTACAAGCTTTCAGTCCTTCTACAGTCATCGGAATTTTAACTACCATGTTCGGATGGATCTTAGCGATTTCTCTACCTTCTGCAATCATACCTTCTGCATCAGTAGTTGTTGCTTTTACTTCTCCACTGATCGGTCCGTCTACGATAGATGCGATCTCTGCGATAACTTCTTTAAAATCACGTCCCTCTTTTGCGATCAGTGACGGATTTGTTGTAACTCCGCAGATAACTCCCATATCGTTAGCTTTTTTAATGTCTTCCACATTTGCTGTGTCGATGAAAAATCTCATTTCGTTTTCCTCCTTATGAACATGAAAATTCGTATTTCCCGTTATCAGGAATCTCTCTTTTTATCTGATTGCCTGACTTGGTTAAATTATATCGCAATTTACTCTGACAGGTCAATAGCCATATGTTTTTATTAGTAATTTTTCACGTTAATATTAACTATTTTATTAGTAATTTTTTGATACCGTTTTTGGATAATCCTTTATTTTATAGCGTTTTCAGAGACATAAGCTATGAAATATTACTAATATTTTTTGGATTTAAACTAATTTTTCCCTTTTTTTGTTTTCGCATAAGACGTCGTTCCACGCACGATCAGACGAGGTTCATATTCTACATGGTAGGTGCTGATCGGCTGAATTTCTGAATACTGGCTGTTCTGAGAAAGAATCTTTTTCATAATGATATCACAGGCATCCCGCCCTTTAAAAACGACAAAATGCTCGATCGTTGTCAGCGACACCTTATGCATCTTCGCAAACAGTGTATTATCACATCCCATTACGGAAATATCTGCCGGAACTTTATATTTTTCTTCGTGAAGTGCATCCAGGATTCCAAATGCGATCATATCATTTAATCCGACGATCGCAGTAATATCATTATGCTCTCTCAAAAGCTCTTTCGTCAGATCATATCCGATCTTATACTCCGAATCGATATTCGGGATGCTCATATCGATCGACTCATTTGCTGCCTTGATGATCACATTGTCTTTTAATCCAACAGCATCAAATTCTTTCAGAAATCCTTCCACCCTTTTGGAGCGCTGCTTCTGTCTGGTTGTAAGAGGTGGTGCAATATACGCTACTTTCCGATGCCCCAGATCCAGAAGATGCTTTGCCATCATCCTTCCGAGTTTGGAATTATCCAGTTCCACTGCATCTACATTCAGATGCTCATTCTGGTTATTGATAATTACGATCGGAATTTTTTCTGCCAACTCTTCTATCGTATCCATAAAGCAATGACTTGGATTGCAGGTATAGATAATGCCAAGCGGTTTCAGCTCATGCATCATCCTGAGATACCGCTCCTCCATCTTCAGATCCCTCTGGGTATTGCACACAAACAGTCCATATCCCTGCTCCTTTGCACGGGATTCAATCCCTTGAAGCAACATAACATAATAAGGGTTCGTGAGGTTGGAACAAAATACGACGATCAGTTTTTCTTTCCTGCTTTCTCTGCGTGTCTTTCTTTTCGGTACTTCGTATCCCATCTCTTCTGCGATCTGTTCCACTTTACGGATCGTTTCTTTTGAAAATGATACATTATATTTTTTATTCAGGATCATGGATACCGTTGCCTGCGACACACCTGCCGCATGTGCGATATCCGAAGAGGTTACTTTCTTCTTTCTCATATCTTTACTTCTTTCAAATGCATACGTTTCCGGCACTCCTCGCAGTCCTTAAGTCACGTTAAGTCACCTAAAGTGCTGTACGTCCTTCCAGTGCACGCAGAAGCGTCACTTCATCAATATATTCCAGATCGCCGCCGACCGGCACGCCGCTTGCGATCCGGCTGACCTTGATTCCTGTCGGCTTGATCAGTTTGCTGATATACATCGCAGTAGTCTCCCCTTCCAGGCTGGAATTGGTTGCGATGATCACTTCATCCACATCCCCCTGAAGACGCTCCATCAGCTCTTTTAGCCGGATATCTCCAGGTCCGATCCCAAGCATCGGGGAAATTGCGCCATGAAGTACATGGTACACACCATTATATTTTCCAGTCTTTTCATAAGCTGCAAGATCTCGGGAATTTTCCACAACCATGATCGTCTTATGATCCCGCTCCTCGCTGGCACAGATCGGGCATAATTCTTTGTCAGTAAGCGTGCAGCATTGCTTGCAGTATCTTACATTATTTCTTGCATCTACCAGTGTCGCTGCAAGCTGTTCTACCTGTTCCTTCGGCATATTAATGATATGAAAAGCCAGCCTTCCGGCTGACTTTGCTCCGATACCAGGCAGTCTTGATAATTCTTCGATCAGTTTACTGATCTGACTGCTGTAATAATCCATCTTTTACACTCCCGTTCTAGAACATTCCCGGCATTCCGCCAAGTCCGCCAGTCAGCTTGCTCATAGCGGAAGTATTTGCCTCATCGACCTGACGAAGTGCTTCATTGACTGCTGCCATAATCAGGTCTTCCAGCATCTCTACATCATCCGGATCCACAACTTCTTCCTGAAGTTTTACTTTCTGGACTTCTTTTTTACCGCTTACGGTCACTTCTACAGCTCCGCCGCCTGCAGTTGCTGTAAAACTTTTCTCTTCCATCTCTTTTGCCTGCTCTTCCATCTGCTTCTGCATCTTCTGAGCCTGCTTCATTAAATTTGCCATATTTCCCGGCATTCCGCCTCCTGGAAATCCTCCTCTTTTTGCCATAACTATAAATCCTCCTAATTATTATTCATCTTCAATCGTGATCTCCATATTGATCACTTTTTCTATATCCACAAAACTGTCTTCAAAATGGCGTCCGTTCTCCACCTGACGCACATCAATCTCCACAGTCTTGCCGATTTTTTTCTCAATCAGATCTTTTAATTCCTGCTTATGTTCTTCGCTTCCTACCACGCTGGCGCTGATCTCATCCGGCAGAACGATCAGAAGTCTGTCCTGATCGTCCACGCTGAGTCTTGCCTGCTTCAGATAGCCTCTAAGCATTCCTGATGCTTCGTTTGCAATCTTCCGGAAATTGGATGTCACCTGCTTTATATCTTCCTTCAGTGCTTTCGGAAGCTGCGGTTTTGGCTGTGGCTTCGGTGCTTCACCATTTACATAAACAACCCTCTCCTGCGGCTGCGCAACTGCAAAACTTCCTTCTTCTACCTGTTTTTCCAGTGCACGGATCCGGTCCAGAAGACTGTCCTTCGTACTCTCCATCTGCGGTTTGCAAAGCTTGATCAGTGTTACTTCCAGAAGCACTCTTTTCTGTGTTGCGTATTTGAGCTGATTTGTCAGCTCGGAAAAAATACGGATATACCGGAGCAGCACCCCGGATTCGATCATCTGTGCTTCCTCTTTCAGCTGCGCCAGATTCTCCGTCGATACATCCAGCACATCTTCCATATTATCCGAAGTCTTCACCAGAAGAAGGTTGCGCAGATACCAGGTAAAATCTGCCGCAAGCTGCGTCAGTTCTCTTCCCTGCATCACAAGCTCTTCTACGGTAGCAAGTACCTTTCCCACATCCTGGCTGATGATCTGTCTGAGAAGCCGGCTGAACACATCCGTATCCACCGCGCCAAGAACCTCAAGAACATGATCGTAGGTCAGCTTCTGTCCGAGGTAAAACGCAATGCACTGATCCAAAAGACTTAGTGCATCTCGCATTGATCCGTCCGCCGCTTTCGCAATATAGCGGATTGCTTTTTCTTCTACCTCAACTTGTTCTTTTTTCATCAGTTCATCCAACCGCGCTGCGATCGTATCGATCGTAATACGCTTGAAATCGTAGCGCTGGCATCTGGATAAAATCGTGATCGGAATCTTATGTGCCTCTGTCGTTGCAAGAATAAAGATTACATATTCCGGGGGTTCCTCCAAAGTCTTTAACAGAGCATTAAATGCACCTATTGAAAGCATATGCACCTCATCGATGATATACACCTTATATCTTCCCTCCGTCGGACGGTAGGATACCTCTTCCCTGATCTCACGGATATTGTCCACACCGTTGTTGGAAGCCGCATCGATCTCAATGACGTTCATGGAAGTACCGGCTGCAATATTTTTACACATGGCACATTTCCCGCAGGGACTTCCGTCTACCGGATGCTCGCAATTGACTGCTTTTGCAAAAATCTTCGCTACAGTAGTCTTTCCGGTTCCTCTTGTGCCACAGAACAGATATGCATGTCCGATCCTGTCCGCCTTTATCTGATTCTTCAGCGTTGTGATAATATGATCTTGTCCTTTTACGTCTTCAAATTCCGCAGGACGGAATTTACGATACAGGGCAGTATATGACATGTTAAATTACTCCTTTACTCATCACCAAAACTGATTCCGACAATCTTGGCTTCTTTGATGATATCCGCTTTCGGATCTACCATCTTCAGCTTTCCGGCAACCTCTCCAAGCGGAACCTTGCGGATGTTGCCGTTCTTGATTCCTACCATATATCCGTAGTCCTCTTTTAAGATCAGGTCTGCTGCTGCTGCTCCAAGTCTGGTTGCAAGCACACGGTCATACGGACACGGGCTTCCACCTCTCTGCGTATGTCCCGGCACTGTGATACGAACCTCCTGATCCATACGGTTCTGGATCTTCTCTGCAAGCTCATATGCCACAGACGGATAGCCCTTCTTTTCCTGTTTTTCTTTTAATTTTTTCTTCGAAAGGGCTGCATCTTCTTTTGTGATCGCACCTTCTGCAACCGCGATGATCGTAAAATGCTTTCCTGCCTCTGTACGGCTCTTGATTGCACGCACTACGTTATCCACATCATACGGGATCTCCGGGAGAAGAATAATATCTGCTCCGCCTGCGATTCCGGCATGAAGTGTTACCCATCCTACTTTATGCCCCATAACCTCTACAATAAATACACGGCTGTGTGAAGTTGCAGTTGTATGGATTCTGTCAATTGCTTCCGTTGCGATATCTACCGCACTCTGAAAGCCAAATGTCATATCTGTTCCCCACAGATCGTTGTCGATCGTCTTCGGAAGTGTAATCACATTCAGTCCTTCTTCTCTTAACAGATTCGCAGTCTTATGTGTTCCATTTCCTCCCAGTATTACCAGGCAGTTCAGGTTCAACTTGTGATAAGTATGCTTCATCGCTTCGACCTTATCGATCCCATCCGGTCCAGGTACGCGCATCAGTTTAAACGGCTGTCTGGATGTTCCGAGGATTGTTCCACCCATCGTCAGTATTCCCGAAAAATCTTTTGCTGTCAGCATCTCAAAGTTCGAATAAATAAGTCCTTTATATCCATCCTGAAATCCATAAATTTCCACATCGTTTCGTTTTGAACAAAGTCCTTTTACAACACCTCGCATGGCTGCGTTCAGTGCCTGACAATCCCCACCACTGGTAAGCATTCCAATTCTAAACATAATTGTCCATCCTTTCCCTGTTCATCTTTTCCAGATCAGTCTGTTATTTACAGTTATAATCCCTTTGTATTATAACCGATTCCCGAGTCCTATACAAGCAATAGTTCTGCTTCAAAACCGATACATACCGCATCCTGGTCTGTCATTTTGAATCACATCTGGCGAAATACACAGCACAGATTGACTTTTTGTTCCGGAATGGATATATTATAAAAGTGAAACAGTTAGTGCAGGCATACATCTGATTTTTTGTGATCACATCAGACTCTGCACGTAAAAATTTATAAAAGAAAGTCAGGTATTCTCATGGAAAGAAATGAATTGTGCTGGTGTGGCAGCGGAAAAAAATACAAAAAATGCCATCTTATGATCGAAGAAAAGATCGCATATCATGCAGATAAAGGAGAAATCGTTCCGACAAGAGATATGCTCAAGACCATTCCTCAGATTGAAGGAATCCAGAAAAGTGCAGATCTCAATACTGCCGTACTTGATCATGTAGCTGCCCATATCCACGCAGGCATGAGTACAGCCGAAATTGATAAATTAGTTTATGACTATACAACCGAACACGGCGGAATCCCGGCACCACTTAATTATCAGGGATTCCCAAAGAGTGTGTGTACTTCTATTAACAACGAGATCTGCCATGGTATTCCGGATGAAAATATTATTCTGGAAGAAGGCGATATCATCAATGTGGATGTATCTACTATTCTGGATGGATATTTCTCAGATGCATCCCGTATGTTTATGATCGGCAAGGTCAGCGAACGTGCCGAAAAACTGGTTCGTGTCACACAGGAATGTGTCGAACTTGGACTTGCGCAGGCAAAACCATGGAACCATCTCGGAGACATTGCAGATGCGATCAATTCACATGCAAAAGCAAATGGCTATTCTGTTGTAGAGGAAATCGGCGGACACGGTGTTGGTCTTGAATTTCACGAAGAACCTTGGGTAAGCTATGTTACACCAAAGGGAAGCGAAATGCTTCTGGTTCCGGGTATGATCTTTACCATCGAACCAATGATCAACGAAGGCAGTCCGGAATTCTTTGTTGATGAAGACAATGACTGGACGGTTTATACCGAAGATGACGGACTTTCTGCTCAGGTAGAATACATGGTCCGCATTACGGATGATGGCGCTGTCGTTATGACAAAATAATAATGCATAAAAAGGATGCTGCAAAATCATGACCTGATTAAGCCGCATCCTTTTTATTATGCATATCAATAATGGAATCAAACTCTCTACTCCAGATCCCCTTCCCGGTAAACACGAAGCAGCATCTTCAACCCTTCAATATCTTCTTTGATCTTCTTTCCGGTATCTGTATCTCTTACCATCAGACGTTCTTTCTCAGTCTCTACCAGCTCCGATTTTGACTCAATATCTTTATTTTCCGTCAATGCCGCAAATACACTCTGGAATGGCTGGTGTGACTTGATCCGGATTCCATGGGAATTAAAGATCAGCGTATAACCGGCAATGCCGGTCGTCTTGTGATAACTTTTGCAAAAGCCCCCATCGATCACCATCAGTCGTCCATTTGCACGCACCGGATGCTCGCCTTTTGAAGTCCGCACCGGTGTGTGTCCATTGATGATATGTGACCGCTCAGAATAAAGACCAAATTCATGCAAAATCATATTGCAGACCTTTTCTTCTTCATAGAACCGGTAATATGGGTTGGACTCCTCATGCCAGGTCGTTTCATCCTTCACATAAGTCCGCTCAAAAGTCTTGATATTTCTGCCTGACAGCGGTGATTTTCTTCCGCACCACAGATACCACATAAAGTCTTTGTCTTTTTCCTTCGCATCTTTTGACCATGCCCTTCTTGCAATGTGTTCTGCATAATCCAGATAATCTCTTCCGCAATAACGCTTCCTTCCAAATACAACGCCCTCAAAATTACTGCTTTCATCCAGTGGTACACAGCCATGATATAAAAGGTTATTGTTAAAGATCCGGTACATACTTCCTTTTTTGTACAGAAAATCAATGTGCTGGCGCAGACGGATGCTGTTCACAAATGCCATCTCAAGGCCTTCGACTACCTGCTCTTCCTCTTCGGTGAGTTGGTATACATCCTCCAAATTTTCTGCCGCAAAATTGACTGTCGGGAAAGTCTCTTCTTTAATGTCATATTCCCTTCCGTCAATTTCCACCGTCTGGCGTGCAACATCGACCTTGTGAAGCAGAAGCTTATCCTCCATTTTGTAATCCGGATTGCGCAGGATCACCTGTCCTTCCAGTTTGAAAAGAAGTACGGAAATCTCTTTTAAGGCGGCCTCCATCGGATCAATGTCCGGATAAATCTTCTCTGCAAATAAAGTCAGCTTTCGGAGACTGATTCCATAGCTGTTTTCAAGGATCTTCATGTTATCGTATTTCAGATTGTTCCGGATGACCGTTGCAATGCAGGCTCTGCTTCCTGCCGCTGCCCCCATCCAGAGAATATCATGATTGCCCCACTCAATATCGATGGAATGATAAGTCATCAGGAGATCCATGATCCGATCTGCGCACGGTCCCCTGTCAAAAATATCGCCGACAATATGTAAGTGATCCACCGCAAGACGTTTGATCAGACCTGCCAGTACTTCGATAAACTCGTCTGCATTCTGAAGCTCAAGAAGTGTATCCAAAATATTGCGGTGATAGATAAGCTGATTGTCATCCTCATCCTTCTGCACATGAATCAGCTCGTCCAGGATATATGCATATTCCTTCGGCATCGCTTTCCTTACTTTCGAGCGGGTATATTTGGAAGAAAATAACCTTGCGATCTCAATCAGTTTTCCCAGGATCACACGATACCATTCTTCATTGTTCTTCCCTTCTTTTTTGATCAGCGCAAGCTTCTCAACCGGATAATAGATCAGGGTACAGATCTCTTCTCTGTCCAGATCAGATAAGGTATCTCCAAACAGCAGATCCACTTTTTCCCGGATCACGCCAGAACAGTTATTTAATATATGACAAAATGCTTCATATTCTCCGTGCAGGTCACTCATGAAATGCTCGGTTCCCTTCGGCAGACTTAAGATTGCCTTCAGGTTGATGATCTCTCGGCACACAGCCTGCTCTGTCGGGTACTTTTCTGCCAGAAGTTCTAAATATTTTTCATCTTTCATTTTCTTCCTCCATCCGGTTATTTTTTACTTTACATATCCAATAAATACATTTCCGCTTCCGCTTACAAGACCGTTCATCTCATCCGGCGTTGCGGAATGACGTTCTCCGTCTGCCGGATCCAGATAAGCATACTTCGCATCCGTGTATCCGATGACCAGTACCGCGTGATCCACACTGAGCATTGCGATCACCGGTGTCTCATGGCTGATCGTATAGCGGATTTCTTCCGGTGTACATCCGGTCAGATCAAACCCTTCTCCACCGGTTGCTTCTGTCAGGATTTCTGCCGGCGACTTTCCGTTTTCCAGCTCTGTTGATGCATTTATATCTTCTGCGCCTTCTAGCTTCAGGATCCGGTTCAGGCACGCTGCAAGTGTACTCTCACCTTCTCCTGTCCGGAACTCATCCATATTATTTACTTCATAAATATCCGGCGTATTTCCGGACTCCCATACATATTCCTGTGATGAAGAAATGACCACACCTTTTATCTTCTCCGCTTCCTGGATCGCATAAGATGCTTTTTCATACACCCCCTGCAGACTGCCAAGTGCATATACATAATACTGATTCTTTACCTTCGGTTTGTCAAAGCTGACAACCATCGGTTTATCAAACAATACCTGCTTTGGTTTTAAAATTTTTGCTTTGCTGTCTTTGATCCCATTTTCATAAGTAAGACGAACCAGAGTTCCCCGCAGATCATCATTGTAGGTCTCAACTGTGATATTGCTCTCTTCCTTCTCCTGATTGTTGGTAATATAATCTGCCGTTGTTGAAATATAGGTATTCTCATTTCTGTTTACCCGATTAAGTGTCATCATATTGTCTGCCACATAGCCATCCAGAATGTAAAAATCCTGTACCTCATAGGTCTTGGCTATCTCCTGTTTCTGCGTGATGATATCCACTTTATACATCGGGTACACACTCTGTCCGGATATATTGGTTCCTGCATCGTTTCCACGCAGCGTGCCATAGGCAAAATCATTCCGGATAAATCCGATCGGTTTGACATATTCGTCTCCTTCGGATGTAATATCAAAGGATTTGCCCGTCTTCAGATTCAGCACGATAATCTTCTGCGACTCATTGATCTTTCCGCCCTCACTCTGGTAAGCAAGCAGATGTCCGTCTGGTGAAACCTGATACTGCCCTTCCTCCAGATCTTTCACCAGCACCTCTCTGGTGTTGTCCTTCAGATTCACAAGATACAATGTACCATCTATCATTACATAAAGATTTTCATCAGAATTGCTGTAATATACAAATTTACCTAAATCCTCTTTCATCAGATAATATCCGTCTTCGCTAGGGACAAATGCTTTTTCCGTAACGGAATTTTTTTCTGCGTCAAAATAATAGACTGCTACACCTACCTGCCCTTCATGTACACCGCGATTCATATAACCCACTACAGTAAATGTGGTATTGCCTTTTTCATCTACTGAAATCAGGCGGATATCATGCAGGTCGCATAATGTACGCACATCCATGTTTTCCGCATCTGCGAAGCCGAATACCAGTGACATTTCATCCTCTTTTTTATCATAATGCCAGAGCTGGTTATCCTCTATAAATGCTACAATGGTTCCATCTGTATTAGTCTCATACGCCAGGTCCGTCGGCGCAATCCCAACAAGAACACCTTTCTGGTTCAGCGCAGTTGTCTTACCATCAAATCTCTGATTCATCGTGCGATCATAATCAAGCAGATACTGTTGTGCATCTTCCCCGGTGCGGATCCGGAAGAATTCCTTTACACTGTAAAGCCGATCAGCATAATCAGTATCCCCGGTGCACTTTACCTGGTATTTGAGGACAAGTGATGTGTAATTCTCATTGCATTCCTTAATTTCCCAGTATACATTTCCCGATACCTGCGGTGCAAGCGAACCCCATGTCACCTGTGACTGTGTCGATGCAAGTGTGACCTCCTGATAGGTGGAGCTGTCCTCACTGGAATCTGTTTCCAAATAGCTTTCGACCTTATCACCCTGATTTTCGAGTGCCGCATTGTGGAAATCATTTGCGAAATCCAGGCTTTTCTTATAGTTGCAATCTGCCGAATTCTTGATCCTGGTATAAAAATAAATATTTTGATTATCCAGGTACAAGGTTACTTTCAAAATCCTCTCTTCTTTCAGGATCTTCGTATTCTTGAAATTTAAAGTTACTGTATCCTGAACATCTTTAATGGTTCCCTCCTGAATACATTTTTTCCCATTCAGTGTATATACCTGCCAGTAAACCTTCTGGATCTGGTTATCATATTTTGCAATGTTCATATCCAGCTGGTTATTTGTGACGGGTGTCAGTGTATCACGCATTGAAGTAAGCGTCATATCGCTTTTATATCCCGGCAGTGAGTTCACTTCATATCCTTCTGTCGTAAAGGATATTCTTGGCAGTGTCGCACCTCCCATATCTGCACTCATATCAGTGTTGCCTCTGTTCGTCACATAACTGGATACGATAACTGCAAGAATAAATACAGTAGTCAGTACCCCTGTCTTTATTGCTATCTTTTTAAACATTGTAATTATAGTCCCCTTTATCTTAATTTGCTAAATTTATACTCCTTTTTCTCCCTCTTCATTCTGCTGATCCAATAATCTCCCCAGCATTGGATCGATGTGAAGCATTTCTTCACATGTGCGGATTGCCTCTGTATTTTTTCCTTTATTTCCCGTGTAAATGGCCCGTATCAAAATATTCTTCGGTGTATGCTCCATATCGATAAACTCCAGGATCTGTGTGTCATATCCCTCCCTCTTGAGATATTCTGCACGCATAGCATCCGTGACAAGAGCTGCCATTCGCTCTTTGATCAGTCCGTAAGAAAACAGCGGTGCAAGTGTTTCATTTGCAATCTGACGGTTCACTTCATGCTGACAGCACGGAACCGAAAGAATGACCTTCGCTTTCCAGCCAACTGCTTTTGCAAGTGCAAAATCGGTAGCGGTATCGCAGGCATGCAGCGTCACGACCATATCCACTTCATCAGAGCCGGTATAATCTGCAATATTTCCTTCCATAAACTTCAGTTTTCTATAGCCATATTTTTTTGCAAGCTGGTTGCATGCATAAATGACATCCGTTTTCAGATCCAGTCCGATGATCCGGATATCATAACCTTTTAACTCATGCAAATAATAGTAAATTGCAAATGTCAGATAGGATTTGCCGCATCCAAAATCCAGAATCGTTACTTCCCTGTCCTTCGGGAGCTCCGGAAGAACATCCTCGATAAACTCAAGGAAACGGTTGATCTGGCGGAACTTATCAAACTTTGTCCGCACGATTTCCCCTTCTTTTGTCATAACTCCCAGATCCTATAAAAATGGAACTGCTTTTCCTTCCTCCAGGATATAATGCTTCTTCCGGTTGTGTGACAGATCAATCTCTTTGAACCTCCCGGTCTGAAGCCGTCTCTGAATCGTCATTTTCCCTTTTTTGCTGACCAGAACCTGATAGCGGAATTTTCTCGTCTCCATCTGCATCTGTTTGAATTCCTGCATGGCATTTTCAATATATCCTGCTGCTTCTTCTTCATTCAGATTGTGGTGAAATACCTGGTTGTTCCGGTGTTCTTCGCACTGGTACAAAATATTGTCTTTATGCTCCACAGGGCGGATCTTAATCTTTACAATTCCGCCTTTTTCACGTGGATTGCTGATTATTGCTGATAAAAATTCTTTATTTAAACTCTTTTTTAAGATATTATTCAATGATTCCATTTTAATTTCCCCTTACATTTTAGGTTATATGTACGAATCCAGTTTTTATTGTAAAGCGAAATAAAATAGAGCGCAAGGGAAATTTCCCTTACGCCCCATATTTACCTGTTACTGTTCGACTTCCTGATAGACATCTTCCGTTTCTTTTGGAACCGGGAAACGGATCAGTACCTTGAACAGATCTCCGTCGAGATATAACTCGAATTTTCCCCCTTGAAGCTTTGTCAGATTCTGTGCAATCGAAAGACCAAGCCCGCTTCCTTCCGTGCTTCTGGATACATCTCCGCGGATAAATCTTTCTGTCAGCTCATCTGCCGAAATATTCAGCGGCTGCTCTGATACATTCTTGATCGTAAACTGTACTTCCTCACCTGTCTGAACCAGATCCACGTAGACCCGGCTTCCCTCCATTGCATATTTTGCCGCATTGTTAAATACATTTGCAAGAACTCTCCACATTCGTCTGCCGTCTGCGTAGATTGTTGCCGGTTCGGTCGGAAGATTCATGATCATTTTCAGATTCCTTGCCTCAAATTTTTCTTCAAACTCTGCACTGGTCTGGTTAACCAGCTCAACCAGATTCAGATTCATCATTTCCAGGCTGATATTGCCACTGCTTACCTTGGAAGCTTCTACCACATCCTCGGTAAGTGTCTTCAGACGATATGCTTTTTCTTCCAGAACCTGAAGATAATTCCGGATCTTCGGATCCTCAAAATCCTCTCTCTTTAAAAGGTCCACATAATTAATGATTGATGTAAGCGGCGTTTTGATATCATGGGATACATTTGTGATCAGATCCGTTTTGAGGCGTTCATTTTTTACGCTCTCTTCTACCGCCCGGTCCAGTCCATCTCCGATCTTATTGATGCTGACTGCTGCTTCAAGCTGTCCGCCTTTGAGTCCATTTAACGGAATCTGATAATCAACCTGACCGTCTGCGATTGCTTTTACCCCTTTGATGATCCGCGCTCTTCCGATGGCTCTGCGCATCAAGCAGAAAAATGCCCCCGCCTCTGCCGCAAGCATTACGAACAGCCAGATTCCCGGCTCCCACATGGCGATCGCGATCCAGTGAACTACAACCAGTACTCCAAACAAAATCGCAGCTTTCCAGACCTCCCCCAGATGCCGGATTCCAATCCGGACGTATTTGATGATCAGACATAAAATACTGTTCTTCCACAAGGTCTTTGCCTTGATCCTTCTTACCATTCCAAGCCAGAAAGTAAGTCCTGTCATGCAAACGCTTACCGCAACAATCCCTGCAAAAATCAGTACCGATGTGCCATTGAAACCATCTCCGCTAAACCAGACTCCGTTCAGCAGACTGTAACTTAAACTGATTTCCCCGTAAATACATATCACCATAACTGCAACCGACAAAAGAATAAAGAGTTCTGTCTTCATTTTATCGACCCGATTTAACACAATGCCTTCTTCCCGGTTTGATCTGCCTGCAACAATTGTCAGCCATGCCAGAATTACAAGCATTGCAAATCCGGTTGCAATCGCAATCCAGAAGGTAAATCTTACCTGCGGTGCATACTCCTGATAAATCTTGCTCTCCTGATAAAAGTCATCCTGGATTGGATAGGAAGTATCTACCGCGAACACGCATTCGTAATTATCCATCCACATATTGCCACCGATCAGTGATTTCCACTGTGATCCGTCCATATCAATATCACTCTGGTACTCAGTAAGCTTTGGTGTGGCAACCGCATATACTCCCAGCTTTTTCATACTTTCCAGATTCTTTTCCCATTCATCAAATCTCTGATATGCAAGACGGTTGGTATAAACTTTTTTATTGTCCAGATCTACAATCATATATGCAAGATTGGTATTACATTCTTTATATTCTTCCGTTACATACTGCCACGTCAAAAAATTATCCCGTACACTGTTCACAGTATTTCCAAGCATGGACATCGCATCACTTAACTTGCCGTTCCATCTGGAATCCTTGTTCACAACTTCCAGAAGATTCTTCGCGCCCACCGGTGCACAGTTTTCGGAAACTTTTTCTCCGTCATACCGCCAGCACTTTGTGTAGACCTGGCGATTTTCACTGTCCAGAATATTGCGGTAAATACTTGCGGAGCTCTCGATCCAGTCATTGATCAGAGAATCGATCACTTCTCCGGTGCTTTCCAGTGAATATTCATCTTTTGCCTCATCCATATTACCAAACTGAAGGTTCCCGTTTTTAAATTCTCGACGAAATTCTTTTTCATAGTAATAATGGTAGGTTCCGTCATCCTTCTGGCAGACGATGATCTCATCATCATTGTCTCCATCTGCCATCTTGGTCCCGTCTGCGTAGTACATCTCCTGATCGTTTTCCCAGTAATTCACAAGATCACCAAGACGGTATGCAAGCCCATTTACATTTTCATTTGAAATCTTACGATCTGAATCATATTCTTTCAGATCTACAATTCTGTTTTCATCATATTTTCCTTCTGTTTCAAAATTGCTGTCGTATCCTTCCGCAGCCGTAATATCATTTGCAGCACTCATCAGCTTGTCGGTAAACCCTTTTGACTGTTCATACTTCTTATGTGGCTTTTCAAACAGGATTCCTGCCAGATTATCGCCCGGATAACTGAATGTAAAAACCAGACATGTGATCATCACCACCGCTAAAATATGCTCCAGTACGATCAGGATTCCTTTACATGGTGCGCTCTGATACCATTTGTTATTCATAAGACCTCCTAACCGATCTTCTCTACCTTATATCCGACCCCCCATACTACCTTCAGGTAACGTGGCTCTTTCAGATTGATTTCGATTTTCTCCCGGATATGGCGGATATGTACAGCAACGGTATTGTCCGCTCCGATCGCTTCTTCATTCCAGATATTTTCGTAAATCTGATTGATAGAGAACACCTTTCCCTGATTTTTAACGAGTAACAGTAATATATTGTATTCAATCGGTGTCAGTTTCACTTTTTCGCCGTCCACAGTCACTTCTTTCAGATCATCCCTGATCACAAGTCCCCCGGTCCGGAACTCACTCTGGTTGTCAGATCTCGCCGTACTTCCAAGCTGGGTGTAACGTCTGAGCTGGGATTTTACCCTTGCTACCAGCTCCAACGGATTGAACGGTTTGGTTATGTAATCATCTGCACCGATATTCAATCCTAAAATCTTGTCCGCATCCTCTGATTTGGCGGATAAAATAATGATCGGGAGGCTCATGTTTTCCCGGATCTTGAGTGTCGCCCGGATTCCGTCCAGCCGCGGCATCATCACATCCATGATCAGAAGATCCACTTCATTACTTTTCAATACCTTGATCGCTTCATCGCCATCATACGCCTTCAGGACTTCGTATCCTTCCTGCGTCAGGTAAATATCTATTGCTTCTACAATGTCTTTATCATCATCACATACTAATATTTTCGCCATCTCTTTTCACCTCCTCTATACTATACAAGATTAGCAGAGATTTTTTAAGAGATAGGGCGGGATTTTCTTAAGAATTTTTTGAGATTTGAAAATGTGGTGCGAGATGACCTATATTTGTCAGATACAGATTCTTGTGCAAGCACCAATCTGCACCTGACTCATCATATAAACAAAAAAACTCCCGGCAAGTTTTACTTTACCGGAAGTTTTCTCTTGTGAGGTAATATTTATGATTTCTACTTTTCGTCTTCTCTGTGATCTGCTTTTATATTGCGGTATCCTGCGATCAGTCCAAACCCGATCAGTCCAACACCAACTATCAGAAACAGAATCGTCGCCACGATCATAACAAGCTGTTCATTACCATGACTTGTGGAAATCGCCTTGAACATCTGGTATGCCAGTGTCAGCAGATAAAACCCGGCCATTGCATAAATCGCCAGTCTTGCATTTTTCTTCCATCCGTCATTCTCCGGCATCTTATTCTCGTCCATAACATTTCCCAGCCTTTTCTTTTTATTTTCTTACCAGATATTTTCTCATATCAATTGCACATGCGATCAGAATAATCAGACCTTTGATCACATACTGCATATTCTGACTTACTGCCAGGAACTGCAGTGCAACGAAGATGATTCTCAGAATGAACACCCCTAAAACAACGCCGCTGATCTTACCGGTACCACCTACAAAAGATACACCACCGATTACACAGGCAGCAATCGCATCACACTCGTAGTTCAGACCTGTATTTGCCTGGTTGGAACCGATACGTGCAGATTCAATGAATCCAGTGATACCATACATGCATCCTGCAAGTGTATGTACCAGAATGGTTGTTCTCATAACATTTACACCAGATACATTAGCAGCTTCCGGGTTGGAACCAACTGCGAACATATTCTTTCCAAATGTTGTCTTATTCCACATGAACCACATGAATACAACTACAACACAAGCGTACCATACATAGTTCGGGATCGGAACGCCACGGATCTTTAAGAAACTTCCTGTTACAAAATTCTTAAAGGATTTGTCCAGTCCGGAAAGTGGCTGTCCGTTGTTACCGTTCAGCATAATGTACATCAGAAGAATTCCGTATACGATCAGCTGTGTTGCCAGTGTTACAATGAATGGATGTAAGTGGAATTTCGCTACGAAGAATCCATTTACCCATCCAACAATACCTCCGACTACGATTACGATCAGAATAACCAGTGGTATCGGAAGAACCGGAAGATCCGGGAAAATTTTGGTTGCATAAGTTACTGACTGCAAAAGTGATGCAGAAATACATGCTGTAAGACCTACAACACGTCCGGCTGAAAGGTCTGTACCGGTAAGTACGATCGTTCCTGCAATACCACACGCGATCGGAATGTTCGCTGCAGACAGCGAGATAATGTTAACAATAGATGCCACGCTCAGGAATCTGCTGTTCTGTGTGTAAGTGTAAATAACTGCGATAATGATCAGAAGATAAATCGCATTATTGATAAGTCCTTCTTTCCACGCTTTTGCCTTGTCTGCGGAATCCAGTGCTTTGTATTCTGCATAGCGTGATTTTATATTTGCAAATGCTTTCATCTGGGAAGCCTCCTTCTTTTTGTTTGAAAATTACACATACTTTGCTGCGTAAGTCATGATCAGTTCCTGCGTCGCCTCTTCAGCGTTAATCTCTCCGGCAAGTCTTCCACCGGACATAACCATGATACGGTCACAGATTCCGAGAAGCTCCGGCATTTCTGAAGAAACTACAATAACTACTTTGCCGCGGTTCGCAAGATCGATGATGAGCTGATAGATCTCATACTTTGCACCGACATCGATTCCTCTTGTCGGCTCATCCAGAAGCAGTACTTCCGGATCGGTAAGAAGCCATCTTCCAAGGATAACCTTCTGTTGGTTTCCACCGGAAAGTGCACGGATCTTTGTCTCCTGCGACGGTGTCTTTGTCCGCAGCGCATCAATATATTTCTGCGTATCTTCTTTCATGGATTTTTCACTCAGATAAAATCCTTTTTTGTGTCTCTTTAAGCTGGAGATAACGGTATTTTCACGAATGTTCAGGATGCCGAAGATACCGGTTGCTCTTCTCTCTTCTGTCAGAAGTGCAAATCCGTTCTTGATCGAATCCTGTGCATTCTTATTGCTGACTTGTTTTCCGTCAAGTTTTATCGTTCCTGATTTCCTGGTTGCAATTCCAAAAATTGTCTCCAGAGTTTCTGTACGCCCACTTCCGTCAAGTCCGGCAATTCCAAGAATTTCTCCTTTTCTTGCTTTGAAGGAAACATCATTCAGGATCGAATACATTCCGGAAAGGTGTTCCACTTCAAGCGCTACATCGCCCGGTTTATTTGTCTTTGGCGGGAACTGATTGGTAAGCTCACGTCCAACCATCAGACGGATGATATCGTCCATCTCCAGATCATCTGCTTTCTCTGTTGCTACCCAGGTTCCGTCACGCATGATCGTGATTTCATCTGAAATCCGTTTGATCTCTGCCATTTTATGTGAAATGTAAATGATTCCGCATCCTCTCTTTTTCAGCATCTCAATGATATCAAACAGATGCTCTACTTCCTGCTCTGTAAGGGAAGAAGTCGGCTCATCAAATACGATGACTTTTGCATTCACAGATACTGCTTTTGCAATCTCTACCATCTGTCTCTGTGATACCGGCATCGTACTCATGATCCTTTTCGGATCTACATCAATTTTCAATTCTTCAAATACTTTTTTTGTGTCGTCATAGATTTTTTTCTCATTTACCATAACGCCGCCCACTTTCGGGTAACGTCCGAGCCAGAGATTATCCATGACGTTTCTTTTGAGCGCCTGGTTCAGTTCCTGGTGAACCATTGCAACTCCATTTTCAAGAGCTTCTTTCGAATTCTTGAAATTAATCTCTTTTCCCTCCAGCTCAATCTTGCCACTGTCTTTGTCATAAATTCCGAAAAGGCATTTCATCAGTGTTGACTTTCCGGCTCCATTTTCACCCATCAGTGCATGGACAGTGCCTGCTTTAACTGTCAGGGACACATGATCTAATGCTTTTACGCCCGGAAATTCTTTACAGATATCCGTCATCTGCAGTAAAACATCCTGTTTCATAGCTGTCCTCCTGTCTCTCATCTTCTAATCTCGCATACCTTTCGAACCTGCCACTATGCAGTTCCATCCGGCTGCGTCACAACTTTGGAAAAGGTGGCTGGCCAACCACCTGGCCGCCACCTTTATTTTTTACATTTTTATTTTCCTGAGTATTCCTGGTAAGGAATGAAGATCTTGTTGCTTACTTTATCAGAAATGTTGTAAGAATCTGTTCCATCCATCAGATCTTTTCCATCTGCTGCATTCTTAGCAAGATCTGCGATACAAGCTGCCATACCATCTGCATCCTGTTTAACAGTTGCTGTCATCTTGCCATCTCCGATCAGCTGTTTTGCTGCATCTGTAGCATCAACACCAAATACCGGAATCATCTTTCCGTCTTTGCCTGTTCCAAGGTTGTATCCCTTATCATTCAGAGCAGAGATTGCGCCTTCTGCCATACCGTCGTTGTTGCAGATAACAAGCTCGATCATGTTATTGCTTCCTTCGTTGTACTGGGAAAGGTTGGTTGTCATATAGTTGTTTGCTGCTGTTGCACTCCAGTTACCATCCTGGTCAACCTGGTATTTGTCACTGTTAGAAGCATCGAAATATTCCAGTGCCGGTTTGCCAGCTTCTGTGATGATCTTGTCTGCATCTTCTACAGCAAACTGTGTACGGTAAATAGCTTCTGCATTTCCAAGCTGTCCCATAAACATTGCGTAAGAGATTTTTCCATCTCCGTTGAGATCCATTTCATCAAAATGTTCTACTACATAGTTACCGATCATTTCACCCTGCATATGTCCTGCTTCCGGAGCGTCTGTTCCTACGAATGCACACTTGTCATAGCTTCCAAGTACATCTCCTTCTGTTTTGTCATCTTCGACTGCACGGTTAAAGAAGATAACCGGGATTCCTGCTGCTTCTGCTTTTTCAACGATCTGTGAAGAAGCATCTACAGAACCGGATGTAACGATGTTAACGATCAGTGCTGTAGCACCTGTCTGGATCGCTGTATCAATCTGTTCGTTCTGTGTTGTCTGGTTACTGTTTCCATCATAGTCCTGATATTCAACGCCCATCTCGTCAAGTTTTGCATCGAGTGCTGTACGGACAGATGCAATGTAAGTATCAGAATAGGTATAGTAGAATACTGCGATATTAGCGTCTGATGATTTCTTATCACTGCTTCCACCATCACTGTCACTCTTACCGGAGCCCCCGCATCCTGCAAGCATTCCAAGTGCCATCACACCTGCGAGCATCGCTGCTACAATTCTTCTTTTCATAATTTCGTTCCTCCTTGTATAACGTTTACTTGATGATACGAGTATAACAAGAAGAAAATAAAATACCCATGTGAAAAACTACGAGGGGTTTGTGAATTTCAACGTTTATATAAATTTTTACTTAATTTCGTCCATAAATGTTTCAAATGCCCAATTCTTCAAAAAGCTGTAGTCCAAATATTTTTCAGACTACAGCTTCTATACTTCCGAGCAGCTACAAACATTCCACCCGTTACTTTTCTTCAAATGAAAACAGCGCCTTCTGGCTCTTATCATCATACATATTTTCTCTTGTCACCAAAATACTGCTGGTTGCCGTCTCTTTCTTTTCCGGCTTCTGACCATTCAGTAGTGTATTGATCTGCTCAATCCCCAGGTATCCCATCGCATATGGGTTTTGGACGATCAGCGCATCTACATTTCCTTTTTCCAGCATTCCAATGGATTTTACGTTACTGTCAAACGCAACAACCTGCGTCCGCTCTCCGGCGCCAAGTGCTTCTACCGCATCCCCGACTCCAAGTGTTGTCCATTCATTAAATGTCACGATCACATTGATCTGCGGATTGTCAAGCAACATCCTCTCGGTGCCCTCTCTTGCGTCGGTGATCGTAGACTTCACATTGATGGACGCCGTAATATTTGCCCGGTCATCATTAAGAACCGTATCCCGGAATCCCTTTTCACGAAGCTGCCCGTTCTCCGTACTCTTATCAAAATTTACGATTCCGATATTTAGATTTTCCGCCGGATTACCAAGCACTTCTTCTCCTGCCATACATCCGGCTTCATAATTGTCTGTACCAATATAGCATTCCACAGCCTCACTGTTTACCGGACTGTCCACAACCACAATTCTGATTCCTGCCTTTGCCGCACGGTCGATTGCTTCCGCATTCTTTTCAAAATCAATGGCAGAGAACAGAAGTGCATCTACCTGTTCCCGGATTGCCCGGTCTATCATTTCATTCTGCGCCTCATAATCTTCCTCACCGTCTCCATCCGGTCCTTCGCACACCAGATCCAGATTATATTCCGCACTTGCCGCACCGGCTCCCGCATATGCGGACTGCCAGAAAGAAGAATCCATGGATTTTGTCAGAAACACTACTTTTTTCTTCTCGATGACGCTATTTGTACTGCCTTCTTTTCCTTCCCAAAGTCCGTCACCCGTCAGGACAAAAAACAGAATTGCAAGTAGGATCACACCTGCACCAATTGCAATAAATGGTTTTCTTCTACTTTTTCTCATATTCTTCCTCCCTGACCTTCGGCATACGGATCGTCACACAGGTCCCTTCATCCAGCTCACTTGTGATATTCAGTCCATAATTGCTTCCAAAATAAATCTTGATCCGGTCATTTACATTCTTGATTCCGATTCCGGTACGGTCTCCCGGCTCTTTGCGCAGAATCTCCCGGCACTGTTCTTCCGTCATACCGATTCCGTTATCCTCCACCTGGAAAATAATATCTTCTCCGTCCTCAAAAATACGGATCCAGATCTCACCCTCATCGATCATCTGCTTTACACCATGATAAATTGCATTCTCGATAATTGGCTGCAAAGTAATTTTGTTACAAAGATACGAAAGACACGACTCTTCCACCTCAAATGAATAGGTAAATTTGTTCTTATACCGATAATTTTCAATCTTCAGATAACTCTTTGCATGTTCCACTTCTTTTTCGATCGGAATCAGCTCATGCCCTTTACTGATACTGATACGGAACAGCCTTGCAAGTGCCGTAACCATCTCTTCTGCATCTTCATTTTTCCCGTCTTCACACATCCATGCAATCGCATCCAGTGTATTATACAGGAAATGTGGATTGATCTGCGCCTGAAGCGCTTTCAGCTCTGTTTTCCGCAGTGTGATTTCTTCCTGTCTGACCTGCTCCATCAGCTTCTGGATCTTCACAACCATGTGTTCAAATGAGTTGGATAAAGTCGTGATCTCTGTAGTTCCCGCCATCGGCTCAAATACAAAATTTTCAGCATTTTTTTCAAACCGGTGCATGTCATCAGCAAGCTGCCTTACCGGTGCTGAGAACAGTTCTGAAAATGCCCATCCGAGAAGAAAGACTGCTCCCATAACCAGACACAGGACGATCAGAAGTCTGGATACCGCACTGCTTACCTTCTCCGTAATCATTTCATCTACATAGCAGACACCTACAATTTTCCAGTCACAGTTCTCCAGATTTTTCACAGTATAGATCGCCTGTTCCTGAATATGTGTCCCTTCTTTTAAATCCATTCCCTTCTCTTCTTTTAACCCGGAATAAATGAGCTGCTGCTGTGGATGATAGATCAGATTGCCTTTTTTGTCCGCAATATAGGCATAGCCGTGCTGCCCGATCCCTACATCATCAACATAATTGGCAATGTCAGAAAAACGGATGTCAATATTTACCTGTATACTGGTTCCGTCTTCTTTCTGAATCTTCTGGTAAACGGTTACAACCCATGGATAATATCCCTCAAACAAAGATTCCACATATGGTTTGGTTATACGCAGCCTGCCATCGTCATCTTCCATTTCGGTACTTTGAACAATGCGATAATTCTCTTTCAGCTTCTGCCCTCTGTTCCAGTAACGCAGAAGCTCCCCATCTTCACCACAGATTGTTACCGCTACTACATCAGAACGGATATTTACCAGATTCTGGATATATTCCTCAGAATGATTATTCTCATGACGCATTCTCGCCACGATCCCTTCCAGTATGATCCGCATATCCTGTGTATAATTCTCAACCGTATTCTGTACCTGTTCACAGCTCTGGGAACTGCTTGTCACTGCACTTTGCTCCATTGCATTCCGGTAAATCTGAACAAAAATAAGCGTTGCAGCCACTACCGAAGTCAGGACGATTCCCATTACCATTGCAATAAACACACCGGAAATAGATATATTCCATCCCTTGTGCTGATCTGCTTCTTTTTTACGCCTGTTCATGTTCCCTCCTGTATTTGTTCGGTGATACTCCAGTCAGCTTTTTGAAGCAGTGGCTGAAATAATACTGATCCTTATAACCACACAGCTCTGTAATCTCACCGATCTTCATACCGGTACACTGCAGAAGCTCCATTGCCTTTTCAATTCGTTTTTTCGTCAGGATCTCAACCAGTGAACTGCCTGTCGTCTTTTTTATCAGACTGCTGAGATAATTCGGCGACACCCCGATCTCTTCACTGATGATCATAACAGACAGATCCTGTTGGGCATAGCGGTCCTGTATGATCTGCACTGCCTGCTCGCAGATCACCTCGCTGCTCTTCTTTCTCTGATCCATAAGCATTTTTTTAGCCTCCATACACAGCATTTTTATGATCTGAAAATTCTCTGCCATACGTTCCATTTCACGCATCTGCTGCATGGAATATTTTTTCTGAAGAACTTCTACACCACATTCCCCGATTGCCATATAAATAACCTTATATACTGCCGCCCCAATCTCGGTCAAAAGTATCGTACTAAGTACCAGTGTATTCTTGCCTCCATTTCGCAGCTTCTTTTCCAGATCATCCAGATAAATCTCCAGATCCTCTGCCATTCCACCACGTAAAAAATTCTCCATCGTTGCTGTAATTTCCTGTATTTCTCCCTGTTCCAATCCCGATCCGTGCTCTGCATCGGAAATGAAATAGACACTGCTTTTATCCTTTCTGGAATAACTGAGCGCATTCATCGCCTCCAGATAGCTCTCTCTGCATTTTCCAAGAGTATTCACACTCCTGCTTACCCCGACCTGACAGCAATATCCCATAATACGCTCCACACTCTGAACAATTTCTTCTACAATAATATGTAAATACTTACCCATACCTCCCGGAGTCGTCGCGATCAGCGATACCACTCTTCCTTCCAGATGGCAACTTACATAATGAACATATTTTTTCAGGATCATATCAACTGCATTTACACTGCTATAGCTTGTCTGATCCTTTCCATTTGCATCACGGATTCCGGTTACAAGCACCACATACTGCATATTATCCGGCTTTGGATTACGGATCAGCTCACATTCCTCTGCCCGCTCAAGAAGTGCCTCTTCGGACACCCGTTCATTCTGAAAGCTGTCGAGCAAAAGCGGAATAAGGAATTGCGTCTTGCGGATATCCAGCTTCTCTTTTCTTTCTTTTGTAAATTCTTCCACTCGCTGATCCATGGCTTTTTTAATCTTTATCAATTCCGCCTCGATCTCTTTTGCTGAAATTGGCTTCAGCATATAACTTACAATATTATATTGAATTGCCTGCTGCGCATAGGTAAAATCATCAAATCCACTTAAAAATGCGATCTGTACCATCGGGCAAACTTCCCTGACCGCCCGTGCCAGCTCAATCCCCGATAAAAATGGCATCTTGATATCGGTAAGGAGCAGATCTGGTTCCAGCTTTTCAACCAGTTCCAGCGCGTCTGCACCATTTTCAGCTTCCCCGACCACTTCAAAACCAATCTCTTCCCACTTTACCCTGCGAACAAGACTTCTGCGGATTTCCTCCTCATCATCAGCAACAACAACTGTATATTTCATATTTCTCCCTTTTTCCCTTACTGTCAAACTTTCATCTGGTTACAGTTTCTCTTTTTATATTATAGAAGATTCATATCCACTTTTCCATAAATATATCTCCACTCAAATTTGTAAAATTCTACGATTGTATACACAACAATAGTATAAAAAACGGACAGGCTGAATAGCTTTTCAGTCTGTCCGCTTTTTACATCTTCTTATGCTGTTTTAAAAATTACATTTTTATAACGATTCAATGCAGTATAAAGGACTAATCCAAGCACACCACATCCGACAACTTCTCCGACACCAACTGTCAACATCATAAACGGAATCGGAAGTGCTACTCCATATCCGTAACGAAGTACAAACGGAACGATTACTGTGTTAGCAATAATCGGTGGTAACGGTGCAAGGAAACGGTTTTTGTTACGAAGCTGATAAGTAAAAAATGCTCCGATCAAAGTTGCAATGCTTCCGAAAATGATATCCGGCAGGATTGCTCCTCCGAGAATGTTTCCAACAATACATCCAACGAAAAGTCCAGGAATCGCTGCCGGTGTAAATACCGGAAGGATCGTAAGTGCTTCTGCAATACGTATCTGTACTTCTCCGAATGAAAATGGTGCAAATACATAAGTAAGCACCACGTAGATTGCAGCGATCATCGCTGCCTGAGTCATAAATGCTACATTCTTGTTCTTCATATGAAATTCTCTCCTCTAGTTTTGTTTTACGAGTGGAAGGTCACGAACACTCGATTCATTTTACGCCGGGAATCGGCGAAACCCTTGTAAGACCTTGTTTTTAGGGGTTTTGTAACGGGTGTTAGTATAGCATGGTGGGGATGAAAAATCAAGGTAAGTACCAAAAAATTTACGACACTGGTAAACATTTCGTTCCCCCCTTGCGTCCTGCTGCCAGATATGCTATATTTAAGACATAAAGAGGGAAACCGCAAGCGGCTACCCGCAAATAGTGTCAACTATTACTAATGTCAGTCGTCAACTATTCCCAGTAGTTGGCGGCTATTTTCTTTTACCCTTGAAAATCTCATAACAAAGACCTACAAGGGCAACAATGAATATACTAAACTGAATCAGATCAGAATATGTAACCATCGTATCGCCCTCCTTTCTTTCGTCTGGAGGGTGTTTTTTATCCCTCCGTAACAGAGGGTAGCCGCCTGGCTTTGGTTTCCCTGTCTGTATCTTACCATGATGACAGCAGACAAGGCAACATGAGATTTTCAAGGGTAAACGAAATGTTTACCCTTATAATCGAGCCGACATTTTAACGTACCAGTCAAAAATGACTAAATTTTTCTCTATAAATCAGGAGCCCGGTCACCACTTTGGCGACCGGGCTCCTGATTTAAAACATAACAAAAGCGGGTGATGGGAATCGAACCCACGTATCCAGCTTGGAAGGCTGGTGTTCTACCATTGAACTACACCCGCGTGACTCTTATTATTATATTCATCATTCAACTGTTTGTCAACAACTTTTTTGTTTTTTTTATTTTTTTATATTTTTTTTCGTTATTTTTTTATTTTTCCACTTTTTCTTTCCCTTACTTCATTTTGATGTTATAATGAAGAAACTTAATGTACTGAGGAGGGATTAAATATGAAAATTACAGAAGGCTACATGCCTTATCTTGGATACAAAACCTACTACCGTATTGCAGGCGAATGCTCCGACAATAAAAAACCACTCATTCTGCTTCACGGAGGACCTGGTTCTACACATAACTACTTTGAAGTACTTGACCGGCTTGCTGATGAAGGTCGTGCAATTATTTCCTACGACCAGCTCGGCTGCGGTAATTCTTATGTAGAAGGACATTCAGAACTCTGGTGTTCTGAAACTTGGATGAATGAACTGATCGAACTCAGAAAATATCTCGGACTTAATGAACTTCATCTTCTCGGACAGTCCTGGGGCGGAATGCTCTCAATCGAATACTTATGCGATCACAAACCAGAAGGGATCAAATCCGTTATTCTTTCCAGCACCCACCCATCTGCCAGATTGTGGGCCCAGGAACAACACCGGATGATTAAATTCATGTCCCAGGAAGATCAGGACGCCATTGCCAAGGCTGAAGCAACCGGCAATTTTGACGATCCGGCATATCTCGCAGCCAATGAACGCTTTATGCTTCTTCATGCCGCCGGCGTACCAAAAGACACCGATCCTGAATGCCTGCGCCGTCCAAAAAAGGTTGGAACAGACTCTTATATCACCGCGTGGGGACCAAATGAATACACGCCAATCGGAAATCTCAGCAACTATGAGTACCGTGACAAACTGAAAAATATCAAAGAGCCGGCACTTATCATCAACGGAGCCAACGATCTGTGCACTCCACTGGTTGCAAAGACCATGTATGACAGTATCCCGAATTCACGCTGGGAACTTTTTGATGACTGCCGTCATGTATGCTTCGTTGAAGATACCGACCGCTATTGCAGGCTTTTAAATGAATGGATGGAGCAAAATGACTAAACCTGCTTATCAAAAATGCAGATCCCTTTGAAAATACAAATCTGCACTTAGCTCATCATATATCGAGTAGGAGGCGGTGACTAACCGCCGTCCTCTCACACCACCGTGCGTACCGTTCGGTACACGGCGGTTTCAATAGTTGACGTGCACAGACTGATAGGCTGTGGCTAAATCATAGAAGCCACTGTTTATCAGTCTTTCTTTTGTCATGGCTTTCTTAACTGTTGTCAGATTCGCACAATACCAGTGTCCTCTTCGGCAGTTTGCTGCCATGTTCGCATAGTATTCGTGTACTCCCATCTTTATCAGATTTCTTTTCTTTGTTCTTGGAAGTTTCCACTGTTTCCATATACACATACGTATTCTGCGGTAGAGCCATCCGTTGATGTCATCTATGTTGTTCTTCATACTTGCAATTCCGTAGTAGTTAAGCCATCCCCTCGCATA
>ENA-OQLC01000294-OQLC01000294.1-human-gut-metagenome-genome-assembly--contig:-NODE-294-length-35586-cov-25.384776_pt1 | contig 35586 bp, 49 predicted proteins | sample MGYA00242653_ERZ504807 | MGnify/ENA primary metagenome ERZ504807 (study PRJEB26092, sample SAMD00036381) | human gut metagenome | host: Homo sapiens | study: EMG produced TPA metagenomics assembly of... | reverse complement strand
AAAACTCGCTGACGGCACCGCAACACGCTGACCGTACTTGGGGTTTTGCGCCCACTTGGGATATTCGAGGGATACGAGAAAGGGGCCGTGGCGACGAACCGCCACGGCCCCTTTTGCTGTTATCGCCCGCGGTCGCTCCCGCCCCAGATCAGGGCGAGCGCGACAACCGTGACGAAACTGCCCAAAATCGCGCCGAGCGCCGCGCCCATGACGAAAGCCATTACCACGGCACCCCGTCGGTGACGCAGACCTGCAGACGGTCGAGCGGCTCGCCGTAGATACCGGCGTAGTTGTCGCCGCTATAGGTAGAGCCGTCGTCGCACACGGTGTTCAGCCATCCGGCGCGCGCAGTGGTCTGGGAGCGGTACCACGCCTGCTTGTACTCCTCGCCGCTCGGCGTCACGTAGTACATGCGTACGCCGTCGATGGTGTGGCCGGCGATACCGGCGCAGCCGTTTACGGTGTCGTTGCGGTCGCCCTTGGCGACCCAGTCGAGCCAGCCGTCCTCGACGGTGTGGACCTGATACTTGAGCGTACCGCGATCAACTCGGGCGCAAAGGAGGTCGTGCTGTCGGCACGGGTAGCCCGCGAAGCCGTCGTCGCCGGCACCGAAGTCAGTCACCTCGTCCAGCCAGCCGCCGCCCTTGAGGTGCAGCGAGTAGTGTACGGGAACACGGGCGCCAGTGGAGCGAGGGAAACCGCCCGGCGCGCCCTGCGACGCCGAAGGCGCAGCGGGGGTCGCCGCGGGCTGCACAGTCGGCGCGGACGTCTGCGTGCCGCCGACCATCGCGTCGTACCACTCGACGGCGCGCTGCATGTAGTGGTCGCGCTGCGAGCCGGCCAGCTCGCCGGGGCAGGCCGTGGACGACCAGTGCTTGTGCGGGAACACGTTCACCATCCATGCCGGGCGGCCCAGCCCGTAGTACAGGCACAGCGCCGCCACGAGGTGCGCACCGCTCTCGATGGCGGCCTCGTGGACCGTCCACGGGCCGCGCGCGCTGTTGGCGTGCTCGATGGAGATCGTGGTGTCGTTGCCGCCGCCCGTGCCGATGCCGTCGCCGCAGGCGTAGGCGCGGTCGGTGTCGTTGACGTGCTGCACGATGTAGCCGTTGCGGTCGACCGAGTAGTGGGCAGAGCAGCCGTTGGCGGCCCAGATGCTGTTGCACTGGGCCGCATTGAGGTCGCCCGCCATATGGTGGATCGTGACGCCCTTGATGCCGAAGGGTCGTCCCGCCGAGAAGTTGCAGCCGAGGAGCTTGTACTCGTCCGGTTGGACGTTCGCGAAATCTGCCATGTTAGTCCTCCTTGATGTCGCCGAGCGCGAGCAGCGCGTCGAGCCATTTGTCCGTGATGCCGACGGATTTGAAGGCGGCATAGGCCACCTGCACGCCGCCGACACACGCGAAGATGGACGTCACCCACGCCGAGGGGTCGGTGGGCACGCCTCCCGCCATGGCCGTGAGGGCGCCGCACCCCGCCGAGACGGCGATGGCCGTCCAGCGGGCGACGCTGCCCGTCATGGCCTTGGTCTTGATTGCCTGCACGATATATGGCACCACGAGCACCGTGGCGACCGTGAGGCCTGCTTGAATCTCAGTCATTCGTACTTCTATCTCCCATGCTCTTTGTCGTAGAGCAAATCGACTCGGTCGCAAATGTGGTCGACCTTCTGCGCCATGCCCTGGCTGCGTGTCTGGCTGTGGGCGAGGTCCGAGTGCAGCACCTCGTTCGAGGCCACCACGGACTCCATGAGGGTCTTCATGGCCTCCATGAGCGCATTGCTGCGCTCCATCTGTGCCGCGATGCGGCCCTCCATCTGCGACCGCTCCCGGTCGCGCTGCGCGCGCTCGTCCACCTCGTCCTGCTTGCGCCCCTCGCGCTTGAGGTCGATGTTCGCCTTGCGCTCGTTCTGGACCTTGTACTCGGCCAAAAATTGCCGCCCAAAATAAAAGGCAATGAGCGCAAGTGCCGCGCCGCCGAGCCAGCCCGGCCCATAGGGCGCGAACAGCTTTAGCACCTCCATCCGGCCTCCCTTCCGTTCTGCAGTGCGGCGGGGCCCACTCCCCGCCACACTGCAGGTTCGGGCCCCCGTAACGCCGGCCTACACCGCCGCCATCGTGCCGACGCACACGGCCAGCGGGCCCTGCGACAGGATCACGGCGCGGTCGGTGATGATGCACCCCGTGCAGGAGCGCACCATCGGGACCGTCACCACCGCGCCGTGCAGCATCACGTCGAGCGCCGTGTCGTGGACGCCCACGACCGTGCCGAACTCCATCGTCAGCCGCTTGCCGCCCGACGGCATCGCCGCCGCCAGCCGCGCCGCCGCGCCCTTGATCTCGGCCGTCGAATCGCTCATCGCTCGTACCTCCTCGCCGTGTGCTTTATGACGCAGCCGGCGTCAAGCGTCAGCGTCTGCTTCTGGATTGCCAGCTTGCCGACAACCCCGCCGGTCCTGTAGTTCATCGCCACCGCCATGCACGGTTCGACGGGCTTGTACACGCTCTTGAACTCGTCCGTGCGCGTCACGGCGCGCTCGGTGGCGAGCAGCTCAGCCGCCTTGCGGTCCGCCGCCGCCTGCATGGCGTCCTGAGGCCAAGGCGTGGCGTCGCCTCCCTCCTCGACCTTGTCGGCGACGAAGATGGCCTCGCCGCCGTCGATGTAGCAGTAGCCCCAGCTGACCTTGCTGTGGTTCTCCGTGGCGTGGTAGGTGTAGCTGACCTTCTGCCACTCGCCGGTCATGGTGAAGCCCTTGGTCGCCGGGCCCAGCTGCCTGTCCTGGTCCCAGAAGGACTGTATGGTTCCCGTCGCGCCCTTAGTGCCCTTGACCCACACGCTCTGTGTGTAGTCCGTATCCTTCTTGACGCTCGGCCCCTCGTCCTGGCAGAAGCCGACGCGCCCGCCACTCGAGACGACCTTGATGCCGAAAAGCACGCCCACCTGCGGCGAGTCGGGGACGTAGACGGTCTGGATGCTGCCGTGCGAATCGCTCTGCCTGAAGCTCTTATCCGACTTCTTGCCGGTGCCGATGAGGGCGTTGGCGGCGCCCTCGACAAGGTTGGCGTCCTCGGTATCCACGCCCGGCAGGCTGTCGTAGCTGTAGCTCTTGACGATTCGACGACCGACCGAGATGGTCGAGAGGTCTGAATCGGGCGAGTCGTCCACCGCCGTGCCACGCACCGATGCGTCCTGCGTGCTGAAGTCCACGTGGACGACATTGCACACCTCGGCGCGGTTAGTCGATTCGGTCATGTCCGACATGAAGCGCGCGTCCCTGCCCTCGGTGAACTCGGCCGAGATGGGCATGTCCGAGGGCTCGATGTAGCGCCTGAAGAGCACATTGCCCATGCGGTCGGTCGAGGCCGCGCGGAACCCCGCCGCCTCGAGGAGCAGGTTCACGGCATCCAGCTTGGTTTTGGCGTCGTTGTTCTTGCCCACGCCGAACACCCAGTTGCTGCCCAACAGGAGGCTGCTGCTGTCGGCGTAGACGGTGAGGCCGACCGACTCGGCTATCTTGACGGCCTCCTCCACCGCATTGCTGTCCTGGGCGATCACGTAGGGGCCGTCGAAGTCGTCGTCCTTGAGCAGCTTCAGGAGGCCGTAGGCGTTGATTTGGCCCTCGCGGTAGGTGCCGTCGATGTTCACCGAATCCACCTGCGGCATGAATGTTCCGAGGCACTCGCGCCTCTTACTGCCGTCCGTGAATGTGGCGTTGAGGTACACACGCAGAAAGTCGTTGCCAACGTCGAACTTGTCAGCGAAGTCCAGGGATGCAGTCTCGTAGAGCGCCGTGTTTGCGTTGCGCTCGATTGAGCCTCCGTTCTCGATGTCGCGCACGAAGTCGAGCTCGAGCCCCGTCTCACGTGATACGCGCACGAAGTCGTAGGAGGCGTCGAACGGCCTTATCCAGCTATCAGCCATTGGCGGGCTCCTCCCACGTCTCCCACGTCGGATCGCACGAAGCCACCCACGCGCCGTCGGAACGCTTCACGCTACAGTTGAGGCGGGCGCGGAACCGCTCGCCGTAGAGATCGCGCACCCAGAAGCGCCCCGCCATGTTCATGACCTCGAGGAATGACTTGTAGTCCTCCTCGTCGAGCAGCAGGAAGTCCATGCTGTCCTTGACGTCCCTCTCGTTGATGCCGTACGAGACGGGCAGCCCTTCCCCGCCGTCGGCGAAGTGCAGCATCTTGTATCCGTGCGTCACCTTGCGGCTCGAGCCCTTCTTGAGATAGCGCCCGAGCCACGACCTCTCAGCGCCGGCTCCCCAGTTTAGAGCCACCTCGCGGCTCGCCACGGTCGTCTTGACCCTCGTCGCTGTGCTCACGCCCGTCGCGGCGTAGGCAACCGCGACGTACTCGAACTCGCTGTTGAGCGGAGGCAGCGGGTCGCTCGCGCCCTCGCCCGCCGCAAGGTGCGGGCCGAGCTGCAGGGTCGAGCCGTCGGGCAGGACGCGCGACACGGTGAAGTGGGACGTCTCGGGCGTGTCGTCACTGTCGGCCTTGCCTGGGAATACCGACAGCTGGCATCCCAACCTCTCGTCGACGAAGATGTTGAGCGACGGTTTGGCTGGCGGTGCCCAGTTGGTCTGGAAAGTTCTCGAGACGGTGACCGATAGCGACGATCCGGCCGTGACCGTGAGCATGACCCTGTACGGCGTGAAGTTGACGAAGGCGTGCTGCGCGTAGCCGAGGCCAAAGGAGCGCACGTCCTTGTCCACAGTCCCGCTCCACAGGAGATTGCCCCTGATGTCGCACAAAGACAGGTACTGTCGGCTGACGCCCGTCTCGTCGGCCACCTTCCACGTGAAGGTATGCGGCACCGCGCGCAGGGTCGCCCCGTCCGCAGCCGGATCGGTGAAGAATGCCTGGGGCGCGTCCGCCACGGTATATGCCGCCGCGCTCGACCATGCGCCCCAGTCCTCGTCGAGGCCCTTGGTGCGCACGCGCACGGAGTAGAGGCCCTTGGTGCCGGTCGGCAGCTTCAGGCTCGCACCCGGGCCATCGACCGTCGTGGTGGTTGGACCCGTCGGCGTCGTGACCTGCACCTCGGCTGAGGTCTGCGCCGAGCCGTCCGGATGGTTGGGCACCCATTCGAGCGTCGCGGTCGAACCTGTGGCGTAAGCCGCCCTGACGCCCCTGATGGACGGTGCGAGCGGCGGGCATATTGTCGTGACCTCGTTCGACTCGGTCCACGGTCCCTTGAGGCCGCTCTTGACCGCGCGGGCGCGGTAGCGCACCGTACCCGCCGGTGCCTCCTCGTCCTCCCAAGAGGCGTTCACGTCCGCATCGACCCACGTCTTTCCACCGTCGGTCGTGAGCTGGAACTCCCAGCTGTCGACGAAGGCCGGTGCGTCGCGCCCCTTGAGCACGACCTTCGCCGCCTCCGCCTTGACGGCCTCGAGCATGCCGAGCGCCGTCGGCGTGGTGTAGATCGCCGGCGCGCTCACGCCGTAGTCCGACGTGCCGCCGGGGCCCGTCGCCTTGGCGGAGAAGATGTACATGCAGCCCGGCTCGAGGCCGTTGTAGGTGTGGCTCGTGGTATCCCAACTGACGGTGCCGACGTCGGTGAACTTCCCGGGGCCGTTCTTCGCCACGCCGACGGTCACGGTCGACCAGGGGTAGTCGCCGTTCATGCCCGTGTAGTCGGTGTCCCAGCTGACCTTCGCGCTGGTGTCGCTCAGGCGCTCCGCCCTGATGTTCTTCGGCGCGTGCGGCGTGTGGTAGGCACGGCACGGCACCGTGACGGTGTTGGAGGCGTTCGACGTTCCGTTGCCGAAGCCGCCCGTGACGTTGATCTGGCCCGTGAAAGTGTGGTTGTAGGCGTCGCCGTTGCCGCGCGCGAGTACGACGTCGCGCGACGTGCACTGCACCCACACCCAGCCGGAGTTGTTCGTCGAGTAGACCGAGCCGTTCCACGAGCCGCCCGCCGAGGAGCTGCCGTTTGCGTAGCAGTCGATGGCGTAGCGCGTGCCGTAGCCGTGCGTGACGCGGTAGGTCACGGTGGTGTCCGTGCGCCCGACCTCAGCAACGTCCACGTACGCGCACCAGCAGTACTTTCTATAGCCACTGCCGCCTTGAACCAAGTTTCCCTGCGCCATGCTACGCGACCCCCATCGCCATGCTCTGCTCCACCGCCGCGACGAAGCTCCTGAAGGCGGAGGCCACGCGCCCGTCGACGCCCAGCAGGTCGCTGTCGAGGTAGAGGTTGTAAACGTTGCCGCCGCCCGCGACGCCGCTGGTGCCGTAGGCGGTCGATCCATATGCTGCGCCGCCGGTAACGCTCGTACCGAACACGGCGGCCTTCTCGACGTTGCGTACCGCCGACCTCATGGACTTCACGGGCTCGTCAGCCGTGTCGTCGATGCCGAGGGCCGCGCCCTGCATCACGTAGCCGAAAATCTTGCGGAACACGCGCGAGGGCGAGTGGATACCCAGCAGGTTCTTGGCCGCGTCGATGGCGCCGTCCACCACGCCGGTAATCTTGCTCACGACCACGCCCGCCGCGCCGCTGATTCCGTTTGCGATGCCCTGCACGATCTGCGAGCCGATGGACACCACGCGGCCCGTGATGGAGGACAGGGCGCCCATGATGGAACTGCCGATACTCGAGGCCGCCGAGGTCACGAAGCCGACCGCGCCGCGGATGGCGGAGCCCAGGCTGCTGATTCCTTTGCGGCCGATGCTCGCCAGGGTGGACGGCAGATTCTGGATTGCGCCGCGGATAGCGGACACGATGTTGGTGCCGCACGTGCTGACGAAGCCGGCCATGCCGGCGACGCCGTTGCCCAGGAACGTGATGGCGTTCCTGCCTAGGCTCAGCCAGTCGAGCGCCGACCAAGCCGAGACGAAGGCCGAGAAGATGGCCGGGATGTTGGCGATGAGCGTCGGTATCGCCTGCACGATGCCAAGCGCCAGCGTCACGATTGCCTGGATGCCGGCACCGAGCAGCGTCGGCGCGTTGTTGATGATGGCGCTGGCGAGATTCTGCACTATGACCGGCGCCTGCTCGATGATGGTCGGCAGGCTGCCGGCGATTCCCTGCGCCAAGCCGACCAGCAGGTTCGCCGCGCCCTCGGTCAGGACGCCCGCGTTCTCGGCTATCGACTCGGAGAGACCGGTGAGAATCTGGAGGCCGCTCTCCGTGATGGAGGGCAGATTCTCGCTCAGGTAGCCGCCAAAGGAGGTCATGAGCGAGGACGCCGTCTCGGAGAGGAACGACAGCCCCATCTCGACTCCCTCGGCGAGCCGGGGCACGATCTCGCCGCCCACGTCGGCGAAGCCCTCGGCGATGCCGGGCAGCGACGAGGTGATGTTCTCCTGCAGCGTGGACAGGTCGCCGTCCAGCAGCGTCAGCCCGTAGACCATGGCGAGGTGAAGCGACTCGAGCGGGTTGTCCCCCGCCGACCAGATCTCGCGCAGGCCCTTGAAGCGCTCGCCGATCTCGTCCACGCCGTCTGACACGGCGGAGAGGATGTCGCCCATGGGCCCGGGCACGGCCTCAGCCGCGCTGTCGAGCGCCTGCGTGAAAATGTCGACGAACGCCTGGCCGAGCACGGGACCGACCGACGTGACAAGGCTCGGTAGCTGCGACAGCGCCGTGCCGACGATGGTCGCGACGCGCGGGACGACGTTCGAGGCCGCTGTCTCGACCGACTGTAACAGCTCCTCGGTGAGCTTGCCCATGTCGGCGTCGTCCTTGCCGAGCTCCGTCACCCAGTTCTCCCAGGCGGCCTTCGCCATGTTGCAGGAGCCCTCGATGGTCGTCGCGGCCTCGCGCGAGGTCGTGCCGGCGATCTGCATCTGCTCCTGCATCGTGTGGATGGCCAACACGACGTTATCGAAGGACAGGCTCGACTCGTCCACGGCGGAGTTGACGGCGTGCGCGTCCTTGACGAGGCGCTGCATCTCCTCCTTGGTGCCGCCGTAACCCAACTTGAGGTTGTCCAACATGGTGTAATTTTGTTTCGCAAAGCCCTGGTACGCGTTCTGGAGGTCCTCCATCGCCGTGCCGAAGGTGTTCGCGTTGTCGCTCATGTCGACCATGGCCGTGTTGGCGTACTTCGCGGCCTTTACCGTGTCGCCGCCCAGTGAGGAAACGAGCGAGGCCGAGAAGCCTGTGACCTGCTCCATGTACCGGTTGGCGCTCAGGCCGGCCGTTATGTAGGCGCGGTCGGCGTTTGCCAGCACCGTCGTCTGGGCCTGCTCGAGCTGCTCCCACTTACCGGAGCACTGCTCGACGGTCTGGCCGGTCATGGCGGCGTAGTCCTCGAGGGACTTGCCCATGTTGCCGAATATCTTCTTAATGCCGCCGACGTTCTGCTCGTATGCGGCGTATGCACTCATGCTCATGCCCGTGACGGCGGCGACGCCCGCCCCCACGGCGGCGACGCCAACGCCTATCGCCTTGGCGGCGGTCGCGCCGGCCTTGCCGAGCGTGCCCACGACCTTCGAGGCCACGCCCTCGACCTTGCCACTGGCCTCGTCCTTGAGGCCGACCTTAATCATCAGGTCGAGAAGGTTCACCTAGACCACCTTCAATCCCATCCGCTCGATGATGTCTGCGGCGATCTCGTCGCCGCCGCGCGTGTCATCCGCCTCGGACCCATCGCCCGCACCGCCGTTGACGATGCTCAGGAAGGGCTCCTTGAGCCACTTCCCCTGCGCCATGAGGCGCACCGACTCGCTCAGGTACACGCGGAACGCCTCCCGCTCGTCCCGCTCGCGCCACCGCGCGACCATGTACCTAGAGAAAGGGCGAGCACGCCGCGGCCCGACGTACTCGCCCAGACAGAGCCATATGTGAGATGGGTCCTCGGCGGCTATCCAAAAAAAGGAGCCAGGACGTCCTTGATGCCGTCGATACCGTCGACGGCATCCTTGATGTCGTTCACCCACTTCTTGACGGTGAAGTCGGCCTTGTACTCCTCGAGCGTCTGGCCGTCGAGTGCGGCGAGCAGCTTGTAGCTGATCTCACCACCCTGGCGCAGCACGTCGGGCAGAAGACCCACTACCATGTCCACGGCGAGGCCGTTGACCTCGGCGGTGGCGGCTGCCTTTGCGGCCTCGGGGTCGCCCTTGGCCTTGGCGGTCGCCTTGGCCTTGGCCTTGGCGGAGTCGGAGCGGAACTTGGCGTAGGCGGCCTTGGCCTTCGCGCCGAGTTCGCCGTTCATGACGTCCTCGGCAACGTCCGCCAGCAGGCACATGGCGTTCTGGAACTCGTCGGCGTTAAGGTTCTCCAGCTTCATGGTTAGGCTCCAATCTCCTGTTTGATATACAGCTCGTAGGGCACGATCTCGGGGTTCTTGATTGAGTAGTGGCCCGTGAACTCGAACGCGAACTGGCCCTTGGCCTTGTTCTGCGTAGTGATCTGCAGACCGCCCGTGTTGAGCGCGTTGATGAGGCGGATGGCGATATAGCCGTTGCCGTTCTCGCCCGAGTAGTCGCCGATGAGCCAGATGTCGGCGAAGTCGTCCTCCGAGAGCGCGGAGCGCGGGACGATCTTCCCCTCGGTCTCGTCGGCTGCGGCTGCGAGCTTCTTGCCGAGCGCGGTGTTCAACGTCACGAATGTGCCGCTCAGCTTGGCCTCGATGCTGTCGATGCGCTTGAGCTCCATCGTGTTGGCGGGGCAGTTGTCGATGTCCTCGCCGTAGTCGATGAATTTTGGTGTGGCGGCGAAGCTGGTTCCGCCGCTCGTCGCGCCCATCAGCTCGGACTCCGCGACCTCTGCGGTCTTGGGGTTGAAGTTCGTGGCGAGCAGGCCAGCGTTGATGACGATCTCCTTGAACGTGTTCTCGGGGATGCGCGTGAACTTAGACATATGACCTCCTAGTAGCTGGTCATGTACTCAATGGTCAGGTTGATGATTCGGCGCTTCACGGCGTTGTCCTCGTCGGCCATGGCGTTGCAGAACGGTTCGCCCTGCATCACCCACATGCCGCCGCCCTCGCACGGCAGGAGCACGCCGGAGAGCCCGAGCGCCCGGGCGACCTCCTCGGCCTTGGCGTTGGGCGCGGCCTCGGACGAGGTCCGGTACCAGAGGTTCACCTCGGAGTTGCACTGCGTGCCGAACGACGCGGTCGGCAGGTCGTAGGTGATGTAGGGCATCTTCGCCTTGCGCGGCACCGCCGAGTCGCGGTACACGGGCAGCCCAAAGCCCTCGAGCCACGCCTGCAGCGCCGCCGCCTTAGTCGCCATCCGGCACCTCCCACTCCTCCGCGCTGCACTGGCCGAAGCCAAACGACGCGCAGCACGGCGCGGCGCCGTCGTCCGCGTTCGACGTGCAGCGGAATACCTGCCCGTCGAACGCACGCTGGAAGAGGTCGCCGTACCGCAGCGGCTCGGCGGTCGTCACGGTGTAGACGTTCCTCACGCCGTCGTGCTCCGCGATACGCGAGGCCGTGGAGCTGTCGCGCACGATCGCCGCCGTGAAGCCGTCGCCGACGGCGATGACGGTCTTGAAGCCGCCCTCGCCGTCAGGCTCGGTCTTTGCGACGAGCCTCGCGCACGCTACCGCCATGCGCTCGTACAGGCGGCTCACAGCTTTCTCCAAGGGTCGAGGCGCGCCTTGAACTGCTGTCGCCACGTGATGGGCGAGCCGTCGCCGCCGACGTGCGTGTAGCTGTAGCCGCCGAAGCTCTCGGATGCGTACGGGCTGTCCAGCTCCTTGGCGTGCTCGGTCTGCCACGCCGCGATCTCGTCAGCGAGGTCGACCACGGCCCGCGGGATGGCGAGCGCCCAGACGGTGCCGACGAACTCCTCGTCCGTGAGGCTGTTGTAGGGCCATGAGTGCAGCCCGTCGTTGAACGTCGAGCCCGTGATGCGGATGTACTGGCCCTCCTTGAGGCCGAGGGCCGCGGGCGACACGAGGCGGCCGTCCTCGATGCGGACGCGCCCCGTGCGCTTGTCGGCGACGAACCAGTTGCGCAGCGACAGAAGCACCTGCTCGAGCATCTCTGCGCCTATCGCTTATCGGTGATGACGGCGGCGAGCTCGGGGCTGAGGGTCTTGACGCCGCAGAGCATGTCGATGGAGACGGTGTCGGTCTTGGTCTTCTGGTCGTAGCCCTGCACGACGCGCAGGCCGAAGCCGTCGTAGGAGGTGGAGAACGCCTTGGGGGCGCCGAGCGGCATCTCGAGCTGGCGGGTCACGAGCGCAAAGGCGTTCTTATGGAACGCGATGGACGGCGTGTAGCTGGCCGTCTCCGCCGTGGTCTTCTGCACGTTCTGGTCGCAGTAGAAGTCGAGGCCGTACTTGCGGCCAAGCGATGCCTCCTTGAGGGCGGTGCCGTTGTCGCCGACGGCGGAGGCATTGGTGAACGCCTCGGTGTTGAGCAGGTCGGCCTCGGCCTGGGAGCCGTAGACGAAACGGCGCTCCGTGGAGGGCGCCTTGGCGTCCACGAGGAACTTGCGGGCGGCGATGATGTCCGCCACGGCGATGGCGCCCTTGGTGTGGTCGACGCGGTTCGTGACGTCCTTCTCGAGCGCGAGCAGGTAGCCGTCGATCTTGTCGGCGAAGGCCTGCATCGCGGGGACGAGGAACTGTGCGGAGAAGTCGACGATGCCCATCGTCAGCTCCTTGGACGTGACGGCGAACGTCACGTCGAGCAGCTTGTCCATCTTGACGGGAACCTTGTCCTCCGTGGCGTCCTGCACCTCGACCTCGGTAGTAAACTCCTTGGCCTCGAAGGTGGCGGGCTTGCGGACGGTGATGGTGTCGCCCACGCCAGCGACGAACTCGGAGGAGTAGTCGCGGTGGACGAGGTTGGCCATGACGGCGTTGGTGCGCAGAACGTCCAGCGCCTCGTTGGCGATGATGCTGGGTGTAAGGATGGTGTTCGACATAGAAACCCCTTAGCCTCTCTGCTCCGCCTTGTACTTCATGTACTCGGCGGTGCTCATTTCGTTGATGTCCTTGCCGCCCTCGCCCTTGGGGGCGTGGGCCACGTCGGCGCCCTTGACGGTTGTGGTTGCGATGAAGTCGGCCCAGTCGGCCTTGATGCCCTCGGTGAGCTTGTCCGCGCCCTCGATAGCGCCGTCCTTGACGGTCACGTTCTCGAGGTCGGAGACCTTGAGAACGGTCTCGATGCGCTTGGGGTCGACGCCCGCCGACTTGAGCAGCTCTCGGTACAGGCCGCGCTTCTCGGCTGCGGCCTTCTCTCCCTCGACCTTGGCCTTGAAGTCGTCGAGCTCCTTGCACTTGGCCTTGTACTTTTCCTCGTACTCGCCCGCGCCCTCGCCCTTGGCCTTGAGCGCGTCCAGCTCCTTCTTGTAGCCGTCCGCCTTGCCCGCGGCCTCCTTGAGCTCGTCGCGCTGCGCCTTGAGCGCGTTCACGCTCTCGGCGTGCTCCTCGATGATCTGGTCGATCTTCTCGTCCTCGATGCCCATTGCCTTGAGCATCTTTCGCGTGAGTGCCAACAGAATCTCCCTTGCTTCGGAATGGGCGGGTCCCAGCCTGTTGCCTCGGCAGGGCCCGCGCCGCAATACCTCGCGGCAAGGGTGAGTATCCAAGCGGAGTAACGCGGCCCTACGCGCCACCCCTCAGGTGCTTCTCGAGAATCGCCCGGTACGTGTCGCCGTGACCCGTTGCCGCCTTGCGCAGGAAGTGCTTGCCCTTCATGCGGGAGGTCCCCTCCTCGACGTACGGCGCATACTCGACATTTGTACCGATGAAGCAGTCGTAGCCTTTGAGGAGGTGCGTGACAGAGTTGCGCAACCTGCCCGTGTCGACCGGGCACGTCGCCTTGGCGTAGCCCTCCGCGACGAGGCCTATCTCCTCCAGGCCCGTTTTATAGGCGCGCAGGAGGGCCTTCTCGACCTGCTCGATGTTGTTCTGCCGTATCTCGATGCACTCGGCGGTATCCAGCTTCGCGGCGTTTACGATCTCCTCGGTGATGAGGGTCCCGTGCCGCCCGTGGTCGCCGACGCCGCCGACGAGTCCGTAAGCCATCAGTCGAGCACCTCGTAGCCGTAGCCAACGCGGCCGTCGACGTTCGCCTCGATGGCCTCGATGGCCTGCATCGGCACGCCCTCGCACCCGAGCGTGCAGCCGTCGTCGGGCTCGACCTCGTCGCCGCGCTGCGTGCAGGTGTAGGTATCCGGGAACGTGAAGCCGAAACCCAGCTTTACGGCGCAGTCGCCGCAGTTCGCACAAGTGAATAGCTCTTTCATGCCTGCCCCAATCTCTCTGCAGGCAGTGTCGCGGCACGGTCACGCGGCATGAAAAAAGCCCCGCCGTGGCGGGGCCTGCTGTGATCTATTGGATTTTTACCTCATTGGCCTTGTCCATCTCAAGCTCGATAGCAGATGGACTCTCGCCTCTGAGGAAAAATGGAATCGGGAAGAAGTCAATCCTGCCCGTTTCCTTGTCGATGGCATAAGGAGTGTCGCCCGGGGCCATCTTCCCATCGAAGCCGAAACCGACGAACCAATGATATTTGCCCTCGTATGCGCACACCGGGCCGTATCCGTCTACGGCCTCCTCTTCCAGAATCGGCTTTATGGCCTCTTCCAATGTGAGCATGTCAACCTCTTGTCGTCAGGCACTCGTCGATAAGATCGCCAAACTCGGCGTTGTCGACTCGCGCGAACTCCGTCTCCTCGGCCTTGATTATACCAAAATACCAGCTCACGTCCTCATCGCCGCTCTGTGGGTCTATGAACTTGATAGCGTTTCCCGTCTTTTCCGCAACGAAAACGTGTCGTCCGCTCTTGCCGCAAAGCGCCTGGTCCCAGGTAACGGAGACCTCGGCCCTCGCGTCCCCGTTTACCGCAAGGAGGAATGACGCTATTTCTTTCTCCGGCTTATCGCCGCCTCGTTGCCAGTTGGCCCCCGGAAACACCTTTTTGTACGACTCGGCGCGCGCGAAGGGGTCATATGCCGATATTTTCCCCCACTTGTTCATCTTAACCGGCTTCGCAACGACGTCGAGCCCACGCCGTCTCGCCTCATACGCCGGAACGCACCTTTGGCAGTTGTACGAGTACCTGCCGTCCTTGTCCTTCTTTGTCTTGAAGTTCGGGTTGACCTTGGCAAGGTCGGAGCCTGCGGAATGCTCGCCCTTGATCTCCTTGAAAACGCGCCGACCGTTGACAATGGGCGTCGAACCGGGTGCAAGCGCCGTGTCCAACACCTTCTGCTGGTCGCCGGCACTCATCTTGCGGAACGAGCCGGACGGTATGCCGTAGTTCTCGAGCTGCCGCGAGAGCCGCTTTCGCGCCTCGGTCTTGGACACGCCTGCCGCATCCAGCTTGCGCTTGGTTCCGGGCATTTCCATGAACTCGGAGATGGTGCGGTTCGCGGGCTTGGTGCCGTTGACGGCGGGCTTGCCCGCCTTCCATTCCTCGTAGGTCATGCCCTCGGGCAGGCGGCTGAAACGCTCGCCGTCGAGCACGTCGAGTCCGTCACAGCACGCCACCAGCGTGCAGCGGCAGTTGCACGTCTCGGCATACGGCGCCTCCGGGTCGCCGGGATAGCGGCACCCGTTGCTGAACTTCCCCCCGACCTCGACCTTCTCGCCGTCGAGCTTCCTGTGGCTAGAGCGCGTGCGCCCGTCGAGCGTCGCCATCCACTCCTGCTTGAGCTCGATGCCGAGCGACTGCGCGCGCCTGTAGCTGTCGACGCGCCCGGCGTTCTCCGCCGCCGTCGTCGAGGTCCGCGCCAGGCGCACCGCCGCCGCGCGGTTCGCCCCCGTCACATCCTGCATGCGCTTGGCTATCTTTGGTATCGACTCGCCGAGCAGCACGCCCTGCGTGATCTGGTTGGCGATGAGCCGGCGGTTCCACGCCACGTCCTTGGCGACGTTGACGGACTGCTTGGGCAGGTAGCTGTCGTGGTCGGTGAGCAGCCTCTGCACGGTCGACGCGTCCTGCAGCGCGTAGGCCGTGTCAACGCCAACGGCGCTCTCGACCTGCCACGTGCCGTAGTTGTAGTTCTCAGCGTAGACCTCGGGCAGCCTGCCCTCGATGGCGGCGGCCGCGACGACGTTCGCATGCGTCATGGCCTCGGCGCACTGCTTGAGGACGATTCGGTAGCGCCTGCCCGCCGTGATCTTCCCGCTTCGCCAAGACCTGTATTGCGCCTTGGTGATCTCGCCGGCCCCGAGACGCTCGCGCATCTTCTCGTCGTCGGCCTCGAACTGCGCCAGATAGCGCTTGAGGCTGGCGTAGGCCGTCTTGTTCGCCTCGCCGTACACTCCCGCCACCTCGCGCTCGAACGCCCGAATCTCGGCGTCTGAGAACTCGTGAGCGCTATCCTTCGCCATGTGCCGCCTCCAATCGTCGGCACGCATGGTCGCCCGCACATAACGGAAAAGGGCCCCAACCGAAGCCGGGGCCCTTCCCTACTCGCCGTCTGCCGCCAGCATCTGGCGCACCTCGTCGCGCCAGCGCTCGGGAACGCTCTCGAGCGTGCGCTTGCCACTCTTCACGGCGCGGTAGTAGATCTTCGCCAAGTTACTCACCTCCAACGATGTCGCCGAGCTCGAGAAGGGCCGCCTGCGAGTCGGCGACCTGCTGCTGGAGCGATGCGATCTGCTCGGCCATGCTCATGCCGTCCGCCTCGTGTGCCGCCCAGACGGTGTCAAAGTCGGCCTTTGCGCCCTCGACCGTCAGCTCGCCAGTCGGGTCGGTGAAGTGCAGCTCCTCATAGGTGAACACCTTCACCTTGACGGAACCGCCCTCGCCGCCCTGCTCCTCGCGCTCGCCCTCGGCGATGCCGCGGCGCAACCAGACGTCGGTCCCCGCGATCTCGACCGCCTCGGGCCTCTCGCCCGTTCGCTCAGACTTCACAACCATAAATTACCTCCTAACCCACGGCCCTCGCCGCGTTGAATATGCACCGCTTACCGTTCATCTGGTGCTCCATGACGGCCGTTTTCAACCAGCCCCAGTAAGAGCACACGCGCCTTGCCAAGCGCTCGGTGCGCCTGCGCATGTAGCGCGCGAACGCGCGTCGCAGTCGTTTCCAGAGCCTCTTTCGCAAGTCGACCCGGCGCCCGCGAGCGCACCAGATGCGATAGCCCGCGAAGTCGATGGGCTCGGCGCCGTTGCGCCTCACCTTCCACGGTTTCAGCGACAATCCTAGCCGCCCCAAAACGCGCGCGGCGATGGCCGCAGCCTTCCTGAGCGAACGCTTTGAGTTGCCGAGAAAATAGCCGTCGTCGGCGTACCACACCTGGCATCCCGCGAGCCTCACGCGCTTGCCGCGCCGCTCCTTCGCCGCCTCCTCGACCGCGTGGTACGCGAACGAGATCACGAACGCCGCCAACCGAAGCGACAGGTAGCTGCCGAGGATAAGGACGCCGTTCATCGTCGACAGCAGCGAATGGAGCAGGTAGAGGACCTGGCTGTTCTTGACGTAGCGCGCCACCAGACCCTCCACCACCGCCGTCCGCATCGAGCCGTAGCAGTTGCGGATGTCGACGTGCACGTGGTAGGCGAAGCGGTGAACCTCGCGCCTGAGCTTGCGCATCCCCAGCGCCGCGCCCTTGCCCTTGACGCCGCTCGACACCTGCCAGAAGCCGACCTTGGCGGCAAGGAGCGACTCGAGCGCCCCAACGCACAGGTAGTTGCATACCTGCCGCTTGATGCTCTCGACGCTTATCTCGCGCAGCTTGCCGCTGTTCGGGTCGTGTTTCAGATAGGTTCGGATGGGCTCGAATGTCAGCGTCTCGGTCGAGAGCTCTAGCCAGATGCGGTCGACGAACGCCGTCTCAGTGCCGTATTCGTCGGCGACGCGCCAGCCGTTCTCCTTGCCGGAGTCGCTTTTCTTCCATCGGTGCAGGGCCTCGACGACGCTTCTGCGCGTGAACTCGAGGCCCTTGCAGTAGGTTTTCATAGATCAAAGCTCTTTCTGTCTGTCATACGAGCGTTCGCCTTGCGGCTACCAGCCCGTGAGCCTTGCGGACAAATTTCACTCAAAGGAGTCAGGCTGAGCCGCGTCCCGCCAGAAAGCGGCGGGCGCGGTAGACACGGTGCGAGTAGAGATTTATAGACAGATTGCCGGGAGACGAAGTTCCAGTTCGCCCTGCCAGACCTGTTCCTCGAGTTCGCGTAACGAAGACCAGCCGCCGAGCCGCGCCGCAGGACGCCGAGGAACCGAACCAGAAACCAGCGCCGCCCCCACCGAGAACCCCCGTCCGGGGCCAGGAGGGGGCCAGCCCCCCCGCAGGGCTACGCCCTGATTCACCCCCGGCTACGCCCCGTAGCAGAAAGCCGGGAGACGAAGTGCCAGGCCGCCCCGCCAGACCCGAACCTCGAGTGCGCGGAACGAAGACCAGCCGCCGAGCCGTTCCCCAGGCTGCCGAGGAACGGAACCAGACGGATCGTGCCCTTGACCTTACCGCCGGAGGTGTCGAAGTAGAAGTAGTCACCGACACCGGTCGTCGCCGAGCCGCCGAGCCCCTTTCCCAAGATGAGGCCGTTGACGAACTGGATGTCGAGCATGTAGCCATCTGCCGCCGGCATGCACGCCGCCGTCGGGGTCACCCCGTCCGCCATGGCCTTCTTCTTCTCATTGCGTGTGTCGGGGTTGACCGCGATGCCGAAGCCCGTGCCGTCGGAGACGAAGAGCGTATCGCCCATGAACTCCCACAGGCCCAGCCCCGTCTCGACGCCGCCGACCTTGAACGGATGCTTGCCGTCCTTCGCCACCTGGCCGTCGCCCACGAGAGCATCGGTGTTGCCCGTGCACCACGGCGCACTCTGGAGCCATGTGTTCACGGTCGTGTTGAACGCCTTGGCGACGTCCATGAGAAGCGCCACGTTGCCGTCTGCGAGCGTCTCCTTGCCGCCGACGACCGCGCCGTCGAACACGTCGTACGCCGCCGCGGCGCCTCGGTCTGGGCACGTGGTGCCCGTGTCGGTGCCGTACATCATCGACGCACCCACGGGAATCTTCGCCGCCTGCTCGGCGGTGACGACCACGCGCGTGACGCCTGTCTCGGCGAGCGCGGGGTGGATCTGGATGTTGAAGTCCGTGCAACCCGGGAAGTCCACCTGGGAGGACTTGCAGAGCGTCTTGGTCAACTGGTGGAAGTTGACGTACCACTGGTCGTAGGCCGACATGCCCGAGTAGCCAGTGGTCGCCGTCTTGCACAGGTCGATGAGCGAGTCGTGCGAGGTCACTCGATTGGCGATCTTCGCGCCGGAGACGGAGCGCGGACGCCTGTCGGCGTCGATGCTCATCGGGTACGTCGGCGTCAGCATGTACGGTCGCAGCGTGCCGTCCGGCAGCAACGCCTTGGGGTTCGGCTGCGAGCCGCTGAATCGGCTGTCGGACCACGAGACGAGCAGGTTGCCGTTCGTCAGCACCTCGACCGCCTGCCACACGACCGGCGCGATCTCGTAGACGTTGTTGCCATGTCCGTTGTCCACGCGCGAGAAGCCGTAGTCGACGCCGTCGATGGCCTCGACCCACGGCACACCGTCGGCGTCGGCACCGGCGTTGGCGGACACATGGAACCACGGGCCGCCCTCGGTGTCGAACGGGTCGACAGCCGCGCTCGTCGCCGTCGCGGGCACGAACTCGGTGGAGGCCACGCGCTTCGCGGCAGCGCTCATGGGCTGGATGTCGGTGGGGCTGCCCGCCGGGATGAGGAACGTGTACACCAGCCCCGTCTTGTGCTTGTCGACCATCGCGGCGACGCTCTCGTTGGAGTAGCGGCCCGTCGAGGCGTCGCGCTCGAGCGACTTCTGGTCGCCCAGATTCTTCACCGCGCCGACAAGCGCCCACACCGCCTTGTCCGATGCCAGCGGGTCCGCGTACTCGAACCCCTCGGTTGCCTGCTCGGTTGCCTGCTCGGCTGCCTGCGTATCGGCCATTTAGGCACCTACCTTTCGCATTTGGCAAATCTTGCCGTTTACCTTCTTGAGTCCCAGCGCCGTCACGGCAGCCGCCGAGTCGATAATCGACTGGTAGTTCAGGGCTGCCGTCTTGGCGTCCTTGAGCGCCGCCTGCGCGTCGGCGAGGGCCTTGGTCGAATCCTGCTCGCGCTTCTGCTCGGCGGTCTTGCGCCCCGCCTCAGCCTCCTTGCGCTTCGTCTCGTTCTGCCCGCGCTCGGTCTCTTTCTCCTTGCGCCCCGCCTCGGCGTCGGCGCGGCCCTTCTCCGCCGTTTCGACAGAAGCCTTGAGCTGCTTGAACTCGTTGTTGACCTTGTTCACGCCAGCCGCCGCGTCCGTCGCGGGCTTCTTGAGCTCCGCGATCTGCTCGGCGGTGAGGTCGCTATATCTCAACGCGTCGCCCTTCGGCACGCCGACGACCAGCACGTTGTTCTCCATCGTCGCCGTTGCCCCCGAGCCCGAGGCGAGCGTCGTGGCTCGTGCCCCCTTGACCTCGGCGGCGACAGCCTTGTCGCGTGCGGCCTCCGCCGCCTTCTGCGCGGTCTTGGCCTCGTCTCGCGCCGCCTCTGCGTCCTTGATGGTGCGCTGGTCGCTCGGCTCGTAGATGTACTCGGCGGGCTTGGCTCGCCTCTTTACGTCCCAGAGCGCCTCGATGCGCGTGCGTCCGCCGTATGCCTCGTCCGTGATGTAGGCCCATGCGTACACGCGCCCAGCCGCCTGGAGCAGCTCGTCGGGAATCTTCGCCTTGCTGTTGGCAACCGCGACCGTGTAGCACGTCCCCGTGGTCGACTTGGCGAAATGCACCTGCTCGCAGCCGACAACCTCGACCTCGCGCCCGGTGTCCCACTGCCACAGCTCGCCGTCAAGCACCTGCAATGCCGCCATCACTCATCACCTTCCTCGTCCTCGTCGTTGTCGTCGTCCTCGTCGCCCTTCTGGGCGCCCTTCGCGTTCGCCGCCAGGGCGGGCGGCAGCGCTGCCATGCGCTCCTCCTGCTCCCGCTGCTTGCGCTCCAAAATCTTCGCCCTCTCGTCGGGCGTGATGTTCGGCAGCTTTCGCAGGATCGTCTCGTCGTCCAGATACTCGGCCTCCAGGCACACGGTCTCGACCTGCTCCTTGGTGTTGCTAATGCGAGTGCGCGTGAACACGGGCGTGTCCTCGATGCCCTGCAACGCAAGGATGTCCATGATACCCTCGCGGATGTGGCGCTCAAACTCGGCGGCCTCCTCGTCCATCGGCTGGTATGCCGCGTCGATATGGTCGTTGGTCGCCCCCGCCGCGATGGTGTGGACGTCCAGCGCGCCGAAGTCCTCGTAGATGTCGGCCTTGATCTGCGCCAGCGTCTCCTTGCGGCCCTCGACGGGCACCTCCTGCGTGTACGGCGTCACGGACTGCCCCTGCTCGGCGTCGACCTCGGCCACGTGCGTCAGCTTGAGCTTCGCCCGCCACAGGTCGAGGTCCCTGTCGTCCATGCCGCCGGCTCCGTTGATGAGCCAGTAGATCTGTGCGCAGTCGCGCGTGTCGTTCACCAGGCCGCTCTTGATGAGGTCGTAGGCGTCGATGCTCTCGCGCATGCCGACGAGCGTGCTCTGGTGCGCGTCGCTGCCCCAGACCGCCACGATGGGCAGGCGGGAGTAGTTCTCCGCATCGACGGCCAGCTTCATCCCGTCCGCCGGTATCTCCCGATACGTGACCTTGTAGGCGCGCTTGGCCTCGGTCACCTCGAAGTCGAAGCCGCTGTCGCCCGACACCATCTCCGTGTAGCCGTCCTGCTCGTAGAGGGTCGCGTGCCACGGGTGGTCGGAGTCGAGCCGCCAGAACCTCACACCGGCGTATAGCGCCCCCGAGTACTCGTCCCACACCGGGCAGAACTCATCGGCGGTGAACACGTCGATGTGGTCGAGGTTCCAAAACGGGAACGACACACCGTGGATGAGCGCCTTGAGCCCCATCTCCATGACGTCGTCGTCGAAGCGGTCGCCAAGCCCCTCCTTGGTCGTGTCCTTGCCGCCCGCCGAGACGTCCACGAAGCTCACGCCCTTACCGAGCGAGTACGTGCAGCGCTGGACGTTTAGGCGCTTGAACAGGTTACTCGCCAGCCTTAGCTTCGAGGCTGTGAAGTCCTCGGCCTCGGCACCGGAGCACGAGTAGATCTTCTGCACGAAACGGTTGATCGTGACGTTGTGCTGGCGGTAGTACTCGTTCGCGGTGACGGCGTTGCGGTACATCTCGCTCGACATGTGCCGCTCGATGGCGTCTGCCGCGAACGCCGTCGCCGACGCCGCCGCCTTGAGGTCGCCATCGGTCACCAAAGGCCCCTTAGACAAGCCGCTACCTCCCTCCAAAGAATGGGTTTACCTGCTCTTTCGCAGGCTTGTACATGCGCAGTGTTGCCACGCCGTAACGGAGCGCGTCGCAGCTGTGGTCCTCGACCTTGACGGGCCTGTCGCCGTCCGCCTTGGCGTCCCAGCAGTAGCCGCCGAGCTCGCCTATCAGCCCCGCGCAGGCGTCGGAGATGCGCACTGAGCCGTTGCCCAGGCACACCCCCGTCTCTCGTATTCCGTCCGCGACGTCGTTGCGCCCCTTCTTGGTCTTGAACCCGGCCTGGCGCATCGCGGCGATGAAGCTCGTGGCGCTCGGGTCGATGATGAACTTGGGCGGCTTGCTCAGCCCGCGCACGAAGTCGGCCATGTCGGCCACGTAGTCGGCGTCCGTCTTCTGGTGCCCCGTGTCGCGGCCCGAGTAGCGGTACTCGTCCACCACGTGCCACACCTTGCCGTCAAATGCCCACAGAAGCGCCGCAAAGGCGTTCTGCGTTCCGTAGTCGCAAGACACCGCGTACTTGACGGCGCTGCCCGTATATCGACTCTCTAGGGCACCCTCCCACTCGGGATAGACAAGGCCCTCGGCCAGCGTCCACTTGCCCAAGATGTAGCGGTCGTAGTAAACGCCGCTGCCGTAGTCCTTGATGAGGGCTTCGATGACATCCGGTGCCAGCGCACCGTCCCAGATCGTGTAGTCCTGCCTGTAGATGTCGCTGTCGCCGTCGAGGAACCGCTTGAACCAGTGGTTGGGGCTGTCGGGGTTGCAGGTACCGTCGAAGTGGCTGTGCTCACAGCGCAGGCGGCTCTTGAGCATCTGGAACACGTCTCCGCTCCACGTGGCGACCTCGTCGCCGTAGACCCACTCGAACGTGGCGCCCTGAATCTTGGATACGCTTGTCTTCTTGTCCGCCCCGAGGCAATAGACCTTGCGCCCGAATATCTGGGCCGTGTTGTCCCGCCCGATCTGGCTGACGACGTCCTCGCTGTAGAGCGAGCGCATCGGCTCGAGGATATTGCGCTCGAGCGTCGAGCGGGTGTTCCCGATCATCACCGCCAGCCCCTCGCCCCTCATGGCGAGAAGCCTCTGCGGTATGGTCACTGCTATGTCGACGTAGCTCTTGCCCGAGCCCGTCGCCCCGCACTTCACGTTGTAGCGGTGCGTGCAGTTGGCGAGATACTCGCCCTGCATCCTCGTGAGCGGCATCGGCTACTCGTCCCCGCCGATTGAGGACGGCACGGACAGCACCAGCTCCTTGGCGGCCTTCAGCACGGCGCTGTCGGTGGTGTCCATGATGCGCTGCGCCTTGGCGAACTCCTGCGGGTACTTGCGCTCGAGCAGCCACGCCGCCGCCTGCCAGCTGTCGTCGCTCGCCTCCATGATGCGCTCCACCAGGGTGGCCTTGCGCTCAACCTCGCCTTTTTTCATGGCTTGACATAGTTGATGCTGATTTTCGGTTTTGGGATGGTTTATCCAGCGGCTATATGTCTCGGGGGCAACGCCGAGATATGCGGCGATGTCCTTGTCGGTCAGTCCGGCACGGCACAGGCGGATGGCATCCTCGATGCCATCCTTGGTCAGTTTTTCACGCCCTTTTCCCGCCACAAAATCACGTTTCCGCTGGTAGATAGCCCTATGGAAACGCTGACGTTCCCACCTTTTTACGCACGTGGACAAGCGCGCGCGTTTGCCCACGAGCGTAAAAAGGGGGTAACGTTCAAAAGAAAAGGGGCCCCGAAGCCCCCTCGGCTACTCGACCTTGGTCGGCTTGATCCCGATTACCTCGGCCAGCCTCTCAAGCGTCTCCGTCCAGCTTCTGCCGTCTGTGCGCGGCCTGTCGTATGCGGTTGCTCTCCGCCTCCTCCTCGAGGCGTCTCTTCCGCTCCTCCAGATAGCAGCCCTTGCACAGCCGCCACTTCTTCGCCTGCGCCGACGTGTCGAACACGGGCCGCGCGTCGCACACGATGCACAGACCGTCCGCCCTCGGCGGGAAACGCCCGTAGCGCTGCCGCGCGTGCCTCACGGCGCTCGGCGTCACCCTCAGCTCCGCCGCGATCTCCGCCGCCGTCCGCTCCGGGTGCGCCTGCATGGCGCGAACCATCTCGTCCGACCAAAGCACATAGGAGGAGCGCCCCTTGCGGAGCGCCCACTCCCTCGCCAAAGGATGATGTGTTGACTTTGTAGATGGGCCTTTTGGCCCATCTCCTACAGGTGGCCTACACGCCATTCGCATACCCCCTCGCGCTCGGTTTGCTTCGGCTACCATACCAAGCGCCGGGGACTACCTCACGCACGGCGCTCGATTATCGCCCCGCACTTCGGGCAATGAACTGCTTCATACGCAAGCATGTCCCCGAAGCCGATATGCTCCCAGATCCGTCCATCCCATCCGCAGTCGGAGCAGTGGAAGCAGCCGTCGACCATCTGCTTGCCCGGGATGAACGGATCCTGCTTGTGCTCGAAAATGTCGAGGCACGTCGGGCGGTCGATTAGGTCGGCAATACGCTCGAACACGTCGTTCATCTCGTGGTATCCGGTGTCGGGTTCCATTACCGTCTCGTCCAGCAGTTCATAGAACTCTTCTTTGCAGCGGACGCGGTTCATGTAGGATAGGCAACGCAGATTCTCTATCGCCTCGCGCCGCTCTTCGTCAGTCACCATTTGGCTCAACCCTTTCATTCCATAGATCTGCGGCGAACTCCTCGGCGTACTCGAGGTCCGTCCGTGCGCCGCATCCCAAGCAGCTCACGTAGAAGGTGTTCAGACCTTGATGCTTGCCCTGCCGCATCTCAGCATCGCCACCACAGAACGGACAGGGCTTCAGCTTGATCTCGTCCATCAGTCCTCCTTGCGCTGGAACCCGAGCTGCTCGGTTATGTCGTTCTCGTTGAACGTCCACGAGTACATGTCGAACACTTCATACGAGTCGTCGATGATGACATTCGATACGTTCACCTCACGCAGCCGGCCATCCTCTCGCATGACCACGGCAACCGGCTGACAGGTTTTACCCGTATCCCTGCTGCTCGAGGATATGCAGCAGTCGAGGTCGGTGGTCGTCTTGTCGAAAACGCCGACGAGCGGTGCCTTCTCGTAGCCGGTCTTTGAGTCCGTCTTGAACGACTGGACGAAGCACGGCACAAGGTTGCTAGTCAACATCAGTCCTCACCTTCTCCAGCTTGCGCCCGCAGAACGGGCAGAATGTGATCGGGGCGCTCCATGCAAACGGCGGGTCTACGGCGATGACAGGAGCATCGCTGATCGTGTTGTCAATCCACATCCATACGCCCTCGTCATCGTCGCCAAAATTGCTGCGGCCTTTGCCGCAGTAGGGGCAGCCGTTATCCATCAGTCCTCACCCAACTTTCTCCCGCAGAATGGGCAAAATCTGATGTGCTTGATGTAGCCCGCTGCCGTCACGCTTACATCGGTGGTGCCATAGCCAGCTCCATCAGCCGAGACACTAAGCTCAATTTCTGTATCCAGCTCAACCTTGACCATCGGTTCACCATCGCATCCGCGCATCAGTGTCATAGTCCCAATCGGAACGCTTTGGCAGCCATTATGCGGAGCGTCGTATGTTGACATGACGCGAGGACCGTCGCAGAAAAAGCAGCTCATTCGCCCTCGCCCCTCAGCTTTCGGATGCGGGATGCTATGTCGCGCATGGCAGTTTTACTGCAGCTTGCTTCCGGACCTGCGACACACGACGAGCAGCTGCTTGTGTCATTGCCAAAGTAGGCGCATTCCTCATGATCCGATACATCTGCGCACCTGCCCAAGTCCTCTTTCAGTTTCTCCCAGCTGTCAGGTGGGTTGGAGTAAAGCTCGTTCGGTCGCATCGAGACACAGCAGAGCTCGTCGATTTTGCCGGTAAGGCACGAGAGGGACACATCGGTGATACGGCGATAGTCGACCAGCATGACACCGACCGCCCTGCACTCGGTTCCGCGTCCGTCGTAATACGCGCCGCCCAGCTCGATGTCCGCGCCGTCGGCGGTCTTGATGTCGATATTCATAGCCCAAACTCCTCGTAGTCGCGGCACTCGCCGCACTCGTCCTCGCAGTACAGCAGGTTCTCCATGAGCCACGCCACGGCCCACTTCGCCAAGCGCCAGAACCCTTCCTTGCGGTCAGGCGCCTCCGCGTCGTAGGCGCGCTCGAACTCAAGGCGGCAGTAGCCGTAGTCGACGTGGATGTCGCTGCCGCAGAAATGCCTGCAGTTCCCGCACATCCTGGGCCCGCAGGCCCCGCCGAAGTGGCGCTCGATGGCGGCGTCGGTCACCCCCATCGGGTAGCCGCCGATTCTCGAATCACTCATCGCAGTCCGCCCCCCCCTACGCTCTCGTCGAGCAGGTCGATGGCGTCCCCGACGGTCGCCTCGATGCTCGTCAGCTGGCGGCGCAGGTTCTGCACGAGGTTCGCGTCGGCGACCTCCGCCCTTCCCGCTTCGTAGGCGCGCTCGATCATGTCGGTCACCGCGACCTGCATCGCCGTGTCGTTGTAGCCGCGCCTGACGCGGTACTTCCCCAGGTAGGCGTGCGCCCTGTCCTGCGGCCTGCACTCGCGGTCGAAATGGAACACCTCGACCGCGTCGGCCTTGATCTGTTCCAAAGTCTCCATCAGATTCGTCTCCCCTCAGCCAGCGCGGCGCGCATGGCGTTGACCTCGCGTGCCGCCTCGCTCCTCGTCGCGAGGTACACGTCCACGGGCCGCTTGCTCTCGTTCCTGTGAGCCACGTTCTCGCACCAGCCGCAGCAGTACCGCTGGTGGGCGCCCCTCGCGCGGAACCGCCTGCCGCACTGCTCGCACACGAGCACGTTGCCCCCTCGTATGTCCCGCGACTCAGCCCTCATGGCGCGCCTCCCAGTAGTTGCACCTCGCGAGCCCCTGCGTGGTGTGCACGAAGTCGGGGCAGCGCATGCACATGTAGCGCTTGCGCCTCTCGCCCGACGCCGCCATGGCCGTCTCGCTCACGGCGCAAAAGCCGCACGTCTCGCAGCGGGCTCCGCCCGGCTCGTCGTCGTAGATGTCGGCGAACCCCTCGGGTCTGCCCATGTTCTCGCTCCTCTCGGCGTCCAAACTCATGACGCCCTCCTCTCGCACGCGGCCCTCGCGTCCAGCAGGCGCCGCGCGTCCTGGTACGCCTTGAGCGCCACCGGGTCGGCGGTCGTCCCCCTCGGGGCCTTCACCTTCGCCGGGTCGATGCCCGGATGTTCCTCGCGCCACCTGCGCTCGAGTTCCGCCCTCATCTGCTCGGGCGTCCTCGTCGGCTTGAACGTGGCGGCCTGAATCTCGGCATCGGTCGGCTTGCCGCTGGCATGTGCCTCGGCGTCGCGGCGCTTCTGGTTGCCGTTCCACAGCATTGCCGCGGCCTTGAGCGAGGTCACGGGCATCCCGTTCGAGCGGATCCAGCCCTGCGACTCGTAGTGCGCCCAGAACTTGTCGGGGTCGCCGCTGATGCAGTTGGCGGCGAAGTACGCGCGGCACTCGTCCAGGGTCGGCGGAGCGAAGCCGTCGGCGTCGCCGCCGCGCGTACCATCAACACAAGCTAGGCTAGGTAAAGCTAAGCTAGGACAGGTTAGGTTAGGGTTTTCGCTTTCGGAAACCTCGGTTTCGGGTTCGGTAAACCTAGGTTTCCCGTTTTCAAAACCTAGGTTTTCGCTTTCGGAAACCTCGGTTTCGGGTTCGGTAAACCTAGGTTTCCCGTTTTCAAAACCTAGGTTTTCGCTTTCGGAAACCTCGGTTTCTGGTTTTTGCTCAGGCTCGGGTTCGGGCTCCGGCTCGGCCTTGGCCTTGCGCGGCCTGCCGCCCTTCTTGGCCTGCTCGCGCCTGCTCTTGGAGTTGTCGATGGCGTTCTTGAGTCCCTTGAAGGCCCTTTTGACGCTCTTGGGCAGCTCGATCTCGACCCCGTGGAGGCCGTACATGAGCACCGCGTCCGCGAGCATCATGCGCTCCCTCATGTCCTCGGGGTCGTTCGGATCGTAATCGTCGTAGAGCTCGGCTATCGAGCTGGCGAAAACCGTGAAGTCGTTGGCCATCAGAACCACCCCCAGAGAAGCGAAGAGAAGAACAGGAAACCCGCGGAGAAGGAGGCGGCGAACAGGGCCGCCTCCCAGTGGTCGCGGATGATGTCGGGTACGTGCCTCATCAGAACGGCACGTCCTCGTCGTAGAACTCGGACTGCGGGACCGCGGCGTAGGCCTGCTGGGCGCTCCACTGCGGCGCGGCCTGCGCCTGTGGCTGCACGGGCACCGTGTCCGCGAGGCTCTGCTGCGGCTGGGCCTGCGTCTGCCCCTCACGGCGCACCATGACCTCGATTTCGTCGACGATAACCTCGAGCTTCGAGCGCTTCTGGCCGTCGCGCTCCCAAGAGCTGTAGCGCAGCTTGCCCTCGATCGCGACCTTCATCCCCTTGGCGAGGAAACGGCCAACGGCCTCGGCGCGGTTGCCGAACATGGTGCAGTCGACGAAGTTGGGATAGTCCTCCCATTCACCCGTCTGCGCGTTGCGGCGGCGGTCGTTTACCGCCACGCCAAAGGACAGGACCTGCGTGCCGCCGGCGGTGGCGCGAAGCTCGGGGTCGCGGGTGAGGTTGCCGCTGATGTTCACTCGGTTGATGCTCACTGCCCGTCCTCCTTCGCGGTCATGTTGTTCTTGATAAACGCGACAAGGCGCGGCCCCTGCATGTGCCCCAGGCCGCTCACGCGGCGACCATCGGGGATGTCAAGCGCCTTGACGATCACCTTCGCCTTGACCGTGCCGATGCCCGGGAACGAGCGGGCGAACTCCTCGACCTTGAGCCTCTGTGCGATGGGCGCTTCGATGGCCGCCTCGGGCGGGATGTTGCCCGCCTTGCAGGCGGCCTTGAACGCGGCGCGCTCGCGGCGCGTGTGGACGGCCTTCGCCATCGCCTCCTTGCGCTGCTCAGGCGTTCGGAGCGGCGGCAGGTTGTTCTCTCCCATGTCCTACATCCTCTCGACGTATCCGTGAATGCCGTTCTCGACCATGACTGCCCTCGCGCGGCGAAGCTCGTCCGCCGTGGCGCACTCGATGACAACGCGGTAGCCCCTCTGCGGTGCTGGGGCCGCATCCTCGGCCACATCCGGCTCGGGGCGCGACGGCACCACCCGCACGCACCCCGGCACGCCCAAGGGCGGCTCAGGCTCGGGCTGCTCGTCGGGCAGCGGCTCGGGGTCAAGCGGCAGCGGCTCGGGCTCCGGTGCGGGCGCCATCGCCTGCTCGTAGGTCGCCGCGAGTACGGCGGCCTTGGCGACCTCCTCGCGGTGCGCGGCGACCGCAGCCGCCACCTCGCCCGAGTCCGCCGGCAGGGTCCTCGCCCACCACGCCACGGCCCATGCCTTCTCGGACTCGTCCGCGTAGTCGAGGCCGTTGACGAACTTGAACTGGTGCAGCAGCTCGCCCACGCGGCGCTCGATGATGTTCTTGGCCTTGACCTCGCCAAAGCTCGCGTTGAGCCACTTGTCGTCGGCGATGCGCTCGTATGGCACCAGCGGCCCCATCTCGCCCGCGAGGTCGTAGTAGTGGCCCTTGAGCGCGGCGAGGCGGCGGGCCCTGCACTCGCCGTCGTATCGGTCGATTTCGGCCTTGTACTTATCGGAGAGCTTGTCGATTGGCGCCGTGATCTCGCCTATGGTCTCGTCGAACGTCTTTAGCAGGTCTCTGTACTTCTTCTTCGCGGCCTTGCGCTGCTCCTCGATGGGCTCCTTCACGGCGTTGACCGCCGTGCGGTACTTCTTCGCCGCCTTGAAGTCCTCGTCCTTCTTGATGCGCTTGACGTCCATGTAGTCCGCCAGCTTCTCGTCCACGTTCTTCTTAAGCTTTGCCAGCTTGTCCTCGAGCGTGTCGTCGATGGCGAGCGACGCCACCAGCGTGTCGAAGTCCTCCTCGAGCGGCACGGCCTCGACTGCCAAAACCTCGTCTGCCATTAGAAGCCTCCCAGAAGGTCGTCGTCGGTCGCGTACTCGGCGGTCGCGGGCTCATAGACGGGCACGGGCTCCGGCTCGGGTGCGGCGGGCTCGGGCTGCGCCTTGCGGGCCGCGATCTCCTCCTCCATCCACGAGGCCGCGCGGCGCGCCTGCGTCTGCGTCATGTCGTGCATGGAGCCCGACGTGCAGCCCACGGCGGCGCAGATGGCGGCCATGGCCCCGGCGCTGTCGAGCGCGGTCGCAGCCATGAACGGCTTGAACAGGTCGCGCACGGGCTGCAGCGGGTCGACCACGGGCTCGACGCTCTCGGCCTCGACGGCCTGAGTGCCGGCGTGCATGTCGCGCTCGACCTTCTGGTCCATCTCCTCGCCCGTGTACATCCCGCCGAACTCGTCGGGGTAGGCAAGGCGCCATGCCGCAGCCTTGGCGCACTTGTCGATCATGACGCCGGGCATCTTCGCCCAGTTGCTCTTGCCGGTGCTGTAGTCGGTGAGCGCCAGCTCGACGTAGGCCGGCTTCTTGCCGTCGGTGAACGCGACCTCGGCCCAGCCGCCGATGAGCTGCTCCCCGATCATCTTGTAGACGGCGGAGCCCTTCTTCTTGACGACCTCGCCGTCGCGGAGCACCACGACGCCGCTGTCGATGCCGCCGTAATTTGGCTGGCGGTTCGCGCGGCGGTTGAACACCTGATAGGCCGTGATGATGCTCGCGGGGGCGTTGCCGTACTTGACCAGATAGACCTCCTTGGTGAAGGGGTTCAGGTGCTGGCGGTTGCACAGCTCCACGCACAGCGCCAGTTCGCTTTCGGTCGCGTTCGGGCACAGGCGCTCGCGGATGTCCTGCGAGGTGAACTTGACGGGCATGCCCGCATCGTCCTTGAACTCGATGATCTCGTTACTCATCGATGGTCACCCCTTCGTCATTGATCCCGACCTTCTCGATGTCCACGCCCGCCAGCTCGGCGAATACGCCGCGCGGCCCGTCCAGCTTGTAGATGCGCTCCATGCGGCCGGCGCTGCCGACAATGGAGTCGTAGACCTCGGAGTCCTGCGAATCGGCTCCCAGCAGCTTCACGCTGTACAGAAGCCCGTAGGCGATGCCGCGCAGGCACGCTGGCTTCAGGCCCCTCTTCCCTATCTCGGCGCCATCCTCGTCTGCGAGGCAGATAAGGTTCGTGGCGAACTCGTCCAGCACCTCGAACGCATCGCCACCGACTTGGACGTCTATGTGCATGTACTCCATTGCTTAATCTCCGTTTCTCTTCTTCTCCTTGGTACCTGCGAACCAGCCGCGGTAGACCCGTATGTCCATATGCGGCTCGATGCCGCGCCGGCGGGGCCACTTGACGACGTGGAGCTCGACCACCTGGTTGTCGTCACCCCAGACCGCCCCGTTCATCCCGTCCAGCACCAGCTTGGCTATGTTGTCCGCGTCCGGCTTGAACGTGTAAGGCTCCGACGTGATGCTCTTCGGCCTCGACTCCGGCAGCGGGCCGTACGCGTCGATGCGTACGGCGACGGGGACCCTGAACGGGAACAGCATCCCCTTGAGATCCGGGTACGCCTCCCGCATGGCCTTGAGCGCCGCGTCGCGGATGGCGGCCTCGTTGCGGATGGTCTCGGTGGGCGTGTACATCCGCGCGTGGCGTCGGTCGAGCCTGTGGCGAAGCTTGCCGGCCACGAACAGGACGGTGAACGCGAAGTTCCTTCCGATCACAGCATCGACCCCATCCCGAGCACGACGCGGATGCCGTCCGCCGCGAGCAGCATCGCCCGCAGGACGTACGGCATGAGCGCATACACCGCGAACAGGAGCGCGATGTACCCCGCGCACCTAAGCAGCCTCGATGCCATGCGTTCCCTCCTCGATCCACTGCTCCACCCATTCCGGGCGCACCATGCGCCCCACCTTGCGCCCCTCGGGCAGCTGCGAGCGCAGGCGGCCCGCCTTGCACTCGATGCGCAGCGTGTCATATGGCACCTCCCTTCACCCTCGACGCCTCGCGCAGAGTGTACATCAGCTTGTGCCTGATGCCAAGCTCGTCGGCCATCTGCTGGAACGTTTTGGCTCTGCTAGAATCCATGAGTGACCTCCTTTCAGGTCAGGGAGCCGTCCCCGCTTTCCACACTGGGCGGCTCCTTTTTTGTCTTTCCGGGGCCTCGCCCCCGGCACGGCACCGGTAGGGAACGTCCCCGCAGATGGTTATTGGAGAGCCGCGGGGCAACGGCGCCGCCCCGGGGACGGCCCGCGCGTGGCGGGCGTCCCCTACTTGGTGCCGACCAGCGGCTGGGAGCCCTCGGGCACGACGACGAGGTTGCCGTCCTTGCCGATGCTCTTGAGCGCGTCGATGTAGTGCTGCTGGATGACCTGGTCGTTGAGCGAGTTCGCGAGGACCGCGTTCGCGTCCGCCTCGCCCTGGGCCTCGATCTTCTTGGTCTCGGCCTGGACCTTGGCCGTCTCCTGCTCGTTCTGGGCCTTCTGCTTGGCGACCTCGGCCGCCTGTGCCTCGCTGTAGCTCTTGGTGATATTCTTCGGGTAGCGGACGTCCTGCACGCTCACCTGCTCGACCGTGAGGCCTATGCCCATCCACTTCTTGGTGAGGGCCTTCTGGACGGCCTTGGTGAACTGGGAGCGGTAGGTGAGCATCGTCACCGTGTCGAAGCCGCCCGAGACCTCGCGGGTGACGGCGCGGACGTCGTTGGAGATGTACTTCTCCACGAAGCTCTCCTGCGTGCCGTACTCGCTGTAGAGGCTGAGCGCGGCGTCGGGGTTCAGGGAGTAGTTGACCTGGATGTCGATGTTGGCGCTGGCGCCCGACCTGTCGTTGATGGAGACCTGCTTACCCTCGTAGGAGCCGCCGTCCACCTTGTAGTCGGTGTCACCGTAGAAGTTGATGAGGTTGTTGCGGACGTCGTAGGTCACGACGTCCTGCCAGGGGGCCTTGGCGTGGAAACCGGCCTCGGAGGTCGAGCCGGCGAGCGAGCCGCCGAGGTTGCGGATGACGCAGACCTCGCCGGTGTCCTGCGTGTAGAGGCAGGCGGTGGCGGCGATGGCGGCACCTGCCAGGATGAGGGGCAGGGCGCACGCGGGCGAGACGATGCGGGCCTCGTACTTGTTGCCCCAATGGTCCGCGGGCCTGGCGGCCTTCTCGCGCTCGGCCTCGTTATACCGCTTGATGGCGACGGCGGCGGCCACGCCGCCGAGTCCCAGACCAGCTCCGATAATCAGTTGAATCATGTCTTTCTCCTTTTCGTTCGGTCAAATCTAATTACGGTCGGTCTCGACGCAGGAGCCGTCGACGTCCTCGAAGTCGTAGCGGACCCGCCTACCCATCACTACTCACTCCCCTTCTGCAGCTGATACATGACCCACTCGCCCGCAGCGAGGCCGACCTCAACCGGCTGGATGCCGGGGTCGATGGCGTCGGCAGTGTTCATGCAGACCGTGCGCTGGACGTAGGCCATGACCGCCTCGCCGCGCAGCAGCCCGTCCAGGCGCCCGCGGGCGTCGAGGAACGACTCGAAGGCCTCGTGGTGCCAGCCGCCGCCGGCGTCGCACCAGCAGACGATGGCCTCGATGCCCGAGAAGCCGCTCGGGCACTCGATCTCGAAGGACTTCCCGCGCGCCTCGTACCTGATGTTCTCGCGGCGCATCTTCACGTCTCCCATGTCGCCCTCCCCTACAGCTCGAAGTCGGAAAAGTCGCGGGCCCCGGCGGGCTCGGCCTCGACCGTGATGGCCTCGGGGACGTTTCAGCCGCCCAGCTCGATGTCGATGTAGTTCTCGTTCATAGTTCTCTCCGTTTCGTTTGCACCCTAATTTATTTAGGGTCGATTCCCAAAAAAATATTGCCGTCAATGCCGAAGTGCTTACCTAGTTTGTCTGCCATCGTGGCCGTAAGCTTGTCCGCTTGTGCATCCTCGATGGCTGTAAGCGTCGGCTCGGTAACTCCCAAAGCTGCGGCGATTTCCTTTTTCTGGAATCGCTTGGCCCCCGCTTCTCGAAACTCCTTAAGGTTCTGCATCCGTTCCTCCTTTCGTTGACCTAATCATAATCTAATTTTGGTCAAATCACAATTACTTTTTTCTTTAAACCAAAATTATTTTTGCTTAGGATAAAAGCGACCCAGTTAGGAGGCACTATGGAATTTGGTGAGAAGCTTCGGTCGCTACGCATAAAAGCAGGATTGACCCAGCTAGACATCGCCGAAAAGCTCGACGTGTCAGCAGCGGCCATCGGAGCATGGGAAAACGGTCGGGCAAAGCCTCGCCTAACCAAGTTAGGGCAGCTTGCCGAACTTCTTGGAACGAGCGCAGCCGACCTAATGGGAGAGACTCCGGAGCACGTGCGCCCCAACGGCGCCCAGTACGTGACCCTGCCCGTGCTCGTCGCCGGGCACGCAGGCGAGTTCACCGATGAATTCGGTCCCGACGAGGTCGCTGACGTGCCGGTCTCAGTCCTTGAGCGCGTCAACGACCCGGACGCCTACCTCATGCGCGTGCGCGGCTCATGCATGAATCGCAGGTTTGCCGACGGCGAGAACGCACTGCTCTCCCCCAGATGCGAACCGCGCAACGGCGACGCCGTGGCGGCCGAGTACAACGGCGAGATGATCCTTAGAAGCTACTACCGTGGGGCGTCGACCCTCGTGCTGTCGCCGGACAGCTACGAGGACTGCTACACCGACATAGTGTTCGACGATCCGGAGAACGCCAGCGTGAACTTCCGTGGCGTCGTCAAGTGGCACCAGGCCAGCGAGGTCAAGAGATATTAGAGACAGAAAGGCGAACCGATGGCTTTCAGGGACATGTTCAAGGCGACCGAGTACAAGCAGCGGGTAGAGGAGCTCGAGTCCATGCTCACGCCGGAGATGGCGGACGCGGATAGGCTCAGGCGCGAGGCCGAGGACCTCAGGAAGAAAATCGAGAAGGAGAAGGCCTCGCTCGAGAAGCTGGAGAAGCAGAACGGCAGACTGGATGCCATCGTCAAGGAAAAGGAGTCCAAGTCGCGCGCCCTCGATGACGAGCTGCTGGTCGAGGAGTTCGGCCTGTACCGCCCGCGCTTCGACTTCGCCGACTCGACTCACTACAAGGACGCCCTCGACCGATGCCGCAGGAAACAGAAGGAGGCCGTCAAGAGCTTCAGCAAGGCCGCGGACAAGACGTCCTGGACGGTCAACGGCAGCGCCTCGAAGGGTAAGGCGATGGTCCGCGAAATCTCGAAGCTGCTCATGATGGCGTACAACGGCGAGTGCGACGAAATCGTGCGCAAAGTCAAGGCGACCAACGTCGAGCGCTCGCTCGAGAGAATCGAGAAGTCGGCCGCAGCCATCAACCGCAACGGCAAGACCATCGGCATATCCATCCCCGCCGCATACGTCCTCCTCAAGCAGGAGGAGGTTCAGCTGGCCTTCGAGTTCGCACAGGAGAAAGAGGAGGAGAAGGAGGCGCTGCGCGAGGCCCGCGAGCAGGAGCGCGAGGCCCGGAAGCTCGAGCGCGAGATAGCGGCCGAGCGCAAGAAGCTCGAGAAGGAGCGCTCCCAGTACCTCAAGGCGTACAAGGACATCTCGGCACGCCTGAAGGATGCCGGCGACGACGAGCGCGCCGATCTCGAGGAGAAGGCCGCGGAGCTCAAGGCGAAGCTCGACGACGTGGACAGGGAAGTGTCGGATGTCGATTACCGAGAGGCGAACCAGAAGGCAGGCTTCGTATACGTAATCTCCAACATCGGCTCATTCGGTGAGGGCGTCTACAAGATCGGGATGACGAGGCGCCTTGAGCCGATGGACCGCATCCGCGAGCTCGGAGACGCGTCTGTCCCGTTCAATTTCGACGTGCACGCGCTCATCTTCTGCGATGACGCCCCGAAGCTCGAGGCGGCGCTGCACCGGGCCTTCGAGGACAGGAAGGTGAACATAGTCAACCAGCGCAGGGAGTTCTTCCGCGTGTCGCTCAATGAGATCGAGGAGGTCGTCAAGGCGAACTACGACAAGACCGTCGAGTTCCACAGCGTGCCCGACGCCGAACAGTACCGGACGAGCGAGAAGTTGCGCGAGAGGGGCATTTTCCACCCGCTCGCCTAAAGAAAAAGCCCCGGATTTCGGCCACGAGGCTGGCCACGTCCTGAGCTGTAAGCAAAGGGCTAACTCATAAAAGCAGGAGGCGCCGCCTGGACGCCTCCTGGGGACTCCTTCACACACACGGTGGATGAGCTAATCAGATTGTCGCCCAATCGCGACGAAATGTAAACCGAACACGTTGTGGAGATTGGGGGCCGGCAAGGGTGAGACCCCATGCGTCTACATCTAGGGAGGTGATGCCCATGAAAGCGAAAAATCTCGGGACCGTAGGCTGATGCCGAGGCCCCGAGACTAAGGAGACGGCCCCTGCACTTTGGAACGTGAGACGGGGCCGAGGTCAGAACCGGGCGAAACGGAGAATAAGCCCGCGATCTGAACGGATCTGATTATATGACAAAG